>Ga0316189_10002249_pt1 | contig 18999 bp, 20 predicted proteins | sample LowCovwburrow_MG_FD_204930 | JGI IMG/M metagenome (GOLD analysis project Ga0316189, IMG submission 204930) | Coastal sediment microbial communities from Maine, United States - Lowes Cove worm burrow | ecosystem: Environmental > Aquatic > Marine > Coastal > Sediment | place: USA: Maine...
GGCTTTTCTGAACACTGGTGAGAAAATCAAAGGTATCGTTGCGGGAAAGCCGGTCAAGGTTTTTGTGCAGCCAGTTGCGCACCTGGCTATGGCTGAGGTTGCTTAAATTGATATCGCTGTTGGTCTCGGCCATGGCTGTACGAACAAGAATTTCACTGCGCAGATCAACCAGACCGGATGAATTCAGCCAATCAGGCTCAAAGCCGGTAATGCGGCCACTACGCAGCAGAAAGTCATAAACACCATCAGCATCAGCAAGGGAGATATAATCAAAATCACCGTGGTTTGAAGATAAAAATTCAGCATCCTGCGGCTCAGCAATGATGGTGAATTCGTCATTGGGATCATGAAATACATAGACACCGCCAAAATGCCGGGTCCAGAACGAGGGCAATTGAAAACTGGTATGGCTGGGAACAATGTTGTTATAGCGGATATCGCCAACCAGTTTTCCGGCCTTGAGAATTTTATGCATCAGGTCGTTGTTTTGCCAACTGTTCTTTTCGGCAAAAAACCTGTTCAGCATGTCTTGCAATTCCTCGGCCTTTTCAAATATCTGGCCACCGGTGCGCAGTTTGAATTCGACTTCACGGATCGAGAGGATGTCGTCAATGGTCCGGATGCGGAAAGTCGAGTTTTCAATTTCACCATATACCACGTCTTTCAGGGTCAGCGTACGCAGGCTTTCAGCGTTTTTCTGGTAAAATGCCATCATCAGGTCATAGGTTGAGGAAAACTGGTGATAGACGAGGGGCAGGCTTTCTTGTTCGGGCGACAAAATGATAAAGCGGCGGTTGATGCCGTGCGGGTTGAGATAGTCTTCGTCATCAAACTCTTTGGCGATTTCGGGTGAATAACCGGCGGCATCGATGACGAATTTTTCCAGCTTGGTTTCCGGCAGGCCAAAGCCGGTTAGCGCTGTGTTGTAGCGCTTGACCATATGTGGGCCTTCGACCTTGAACATGGCGCCGTAAATCAGGGCATTATCGATCAGGCGTTCCATCAATCAGTGTTCCAGTGGCCACGGTTTTTCATCTCGGTGATTTCATTGACAGCGCGCTCGCGAACACGTTGTTCGCGAATGATGTTTTCAACGGCTGCAGCATCAGACTTGTCAGTATAGCGGAACTCTGAATCGGCATAACGATTGACTTCCTGAATGATCATATCGAGGGTGATGGGTGAACGCAGGTCTGCAATCATCGCATGTTTTTCGTCATATGACTTGTGCATGAAGTGTTCAGGGTTTTCGAACCATTCATCGGGCAGTTCAATATCCATGGCCCGCATTTTGACCGCATCGGTGATGTTTTTAATCGCCCGGCCGGTAAAGCGTGGTTCGGCCTGTTTGATAGCATGGAGATAAAGGCCAATGTCTTTGAGGTTTTTCAAGTCGCCATTGGCTTTGCCAAATTTGCCAAATACTTTCAACAGGGCATCTTCTTGCGGTTTACTGTGTTTTTCATAGGCTGAGGAAACTGCCTGTTTGATTTCCTGAGAAGCATACAGGTCATGATCGCCAAGATTGATGTTATGGTTTTTGCCAAGCAACAGGGCGAAAATATCGATATAGTCACTGGTGGTTTGCGGGCCATCGACCAGCCAGCGGGCGCCAGCGCGCTGGCGCAGGGCATCATCGACATTTTCAGGATAGTTGGAGAACATGCCGAATGAGCAATTACCGCGAATGACAGTGCCGGAACCGGAAAAACCTTCCATCAGGACGGCTGTAATTTCCTGTTGACCGGCAGAGGCGCGGTCATCGGAGCGTTTGGCGGCAATCTGGTCGATATCATCAACGGTGCCGAAACCAATCACTTTCGGGTCCAGCACATTGGTGATGAATTGCTTGCAGTTCTGGCCGGATTTGCCCTGATAGGAGCTGATCTGGTCAACGCCGAAATTTTCGTAATGGAACGGGTAATTGGCGATTTCGCAATAGTCCTTGATCAGACCTGCAATCATCTGAATGAGCGTGGTTTTGCCGGTGCCGGGGTTGCCATCGCCGATGAAGGTAAAAAGAAAGCCGCCCAGATCAACAAACGGGTTCAACTGTCGGTCAAAGTCATAGGCCATCATCATTTTGGTCAGTTTGATGGCCTGATATTTGGCAATGTGGTTGCCGATCAGCTCATTGGGTTTTTTGAAATTCATCACCAGCTTTTTGCGTCTGCCGCGCTGGCGGATATCAAAGCCGTTGAGTTCAAAGTCATCGGCATCAAGGCGAATATGGTTTTGTTCAAATGAGGTCAGAACATCAAAGCGCGCCTTGCGGTTGACGAGACCTTCGAGCATGGCATTGGCAAAGCCCTTGGCGCGGGCCAGCATCTGGGCGTCATCAGGGGCTTCGGAAATGGCGCTATCAAGGCCATAAAGAAAATGCTTGAGGGCTTCGTGCGGGGATTCAAATGAAAATACCGGCTCGGGTAAATCACTGCTCGGGTCGTCACTGGTGTCAATGGTCTGGACAATGAAAGAAGCAGCGGTAAAGGCGGTCACGAAACTGGCGGCGGCAAGAAGATTGTGGAAACGGGATGCTTTGTCGCCAGAAAGCGGAGAGCTTTTGTTTTCAGCCGCCAGGCTTTCCAGGTCGGTCTGGCGGGCAAATATGTCCTGTATGGCCAGAGAAACGGCCAGCCCCCGGCGCAGGCGGAACAACAAGGTATGCTGGGCTATCGACATCATGCCATCACCGGGGACAATGGCATGAATGGTGTCGGTGATTTTGACATTTACCGTGCTTTGCGCTTGTCCGGTTGACACGGTCGAGACAAAGCGGCGGCGGGTGCCAGCCAGTTCGGTTCTGGATTTTGAGCGGTCAGTCTTGACAATAACCGTTGCCCGCTCGACCAGAGACTGGGCAGTCGTCAGGTGTTTGAGGATGTCTTTTTCAGCTAGCGTGGTCAGTCCGGTATCCATCTCAAAACCTCTTTAAACATGTCTGATAATGTGGTCGCCGCTGGCCACATAGCATTGATAGCCGTCAAAAATTTCTTTGGCAGCGCCAGTGGCATAGGCTTTCTGGAATGCCTGGTGGGGCACCAGTGCGTGTTTTTCCTGCGAGCTGACGCCGTTTTTGGCCGCATCAAGATCACTGGTGTCGATGTGGTAAATCTCTTGCGGTACAGCGCGGCTCCACAGGCCGTTTTTGGTTTCAACTTCTTCTTTTGATAACAATTCCTGCAAAGTCCAGTTGAGGAGCCAGTTGTCTTGTGGGTCACTGACACCGCTCAAAACCGTTTCAACCCGGTTATGATGATCGGTTATGCCACCGATATAAAGGGGCCCCAGAACAAAGCGGCGCAGTTGTTTGGGGTGCAGGGTCGGGAAGTCCTTGTCCATGGTTGTGGCGATGGAGGTGAGGGTGAGGGAATATTGACCGTGGCTTTTAACAAAGGCGGTAAAGGCGTCAGATAGCTCCTTGTTGGGCAGGCCATCACCGAGCAGGGTATCGCCGCCGACATCTCCCCACGGACCTGATCTTTTGGGTACCGGTCGCGGTGCATCAGGTGATGAATCCTCAATGACAGCCAGATAAACAACCGGAATATTGTTGCTGCCATCATAAAGGGACCAGTGAACGACATAGTAGGGGCGTTTGCTGCGTTTGTTATAGGCGTGTTTGACAGTTACCGGGGCGGTAAAGGGACGAAAGACCGGACCCTTTTGAAGAGCATCGAAATAAAGGCGCTCGGCCATGGTTTTTTGTAACCCATCGGGGAATTGTTTGTATTTCAGCAACAGTTCGGCCATCTCGTTTTTGATCTGGCCCGGTTCGGGCAGTTCGGCAAGTTGTTCAGCAAGACGGGCGCGATCATTCTCCAGTTGCAGGATATGCTGATAGGTCGGCATGCCTGAATCTACGAGATCTATGTTAAATTTATCCACAAACCAGACATTCTTCTTCCAGCATTCAAAGGCCCAACGCAAATGGCCAAGGTGCAGATTGACAATCTGGTAAATCAGATTGTGTTTTTCGACCCAGATACCTTCAGTGTCAAAAATCCGGTCAAGTGCATCAAAGGCAGCATCGACCGCCTGAAAATAATGTCTGGTCGCCTCGTGCTGTGTGGACATACGATTAGCTGGCTGTGTAGTTGGAGGCTTCGTGTTTTTCCATTACCTCAGAAAAACGCCTGGCAAAAGCTTCATCGGCGAGCTTTTTACGGCGCTGGATTTCAGCGGTGTTGACCATGTTGGATTCGTGAAGTTCCAGCAAATCTGCAATGTGGCGCTGGGCGGCAGCGCCAATTCCGGCCATGGTTTCTTCAGCTGCTGTATCAACCTTGGTGCCCATGGTGTTGATCTGGTGGGCGACTTCTTGCTGGGAGGCCGTTTTGAGTGAGTCTTCCAGTGATTTATAGAGAACAATACGCTGTTCGGTATCGATGGATAATTTGTTGATCAGGGTGTTTTGCGCCGCGATCTGGTTGTTCAAACTGTCGACAAAGGTCTGGAACATGGAGGTGTAGCGCTCAAGGGTTTGCGAGCCTGCCAGTAATTCCTGTTCCTTGGCCTGAGCCTGATTATATTCAGTTGCCAGCTCCGAGCGCTCGGCTTCCAGCTTGGTGCGTTCGCTCTGATTGGTGGAGGCGGCCATGCGGTTTTCCATATCGAGTAGCAGCGGGTTCAGTTCCTCGATGCGATCCTGAATGGCCTTGAGTTCTGTGGTAACGGTTTCACGACGGCTGATGACCGTTTTGAGGCTGGTTTCAGAATTGCTGTAACGTTCCTGAAGAACGTTTTTCTGATCTTTCAAAATGCCGACGATGGTATCTGACTTGGCCAGCAAATCCTGCAGATTGCTTGACAGGGAGGTGGTGCGGACCCGGTCATTGCGCATGGCCTGGGCCTTTTTCTTCGAGAAAATGCCAACCAGTTTTTCCGAAAAGGAAAATGTCTTCATGTTGTTGAATTCAGCTCCGAAACTTTCGGTGACATCTTCAAGGCCGATGATCAGGTCGGCTATGTTGGATTCCATGATTTTTTGCTGGTTGAGGACGTCTTCAATGCGGGCATTTTCAATGTCGAAATCAACCTCGCCAAAACTGTCGGCCTTGGATATTTTTTCCAGAAGATCACTGCTGGAATCAATCTTTTCACGCATATTGGTGACAAGCTCGCGTGTCTTGTCAATTTCTGCATCAAGTGTTTTGGTGTTGACCATTGAAAAGTCCTCCCGGTGTTATATTTAACCTCAAGTTATATAGTAAACACTGGGAGAAATTAAAGCTAAAAGGCACTAAAGGTGAAAATTTATTCAGCTGCCTTGTTGTAATAGTAATTGGCATTTTTGCCATATATCAGTCCGCGCAAAAAGCTGCGGATTTTTTCTGACTTGCGCAAGGGGTCAAGGATCATGCGCATGGCATCATGCAGGCCGACTTTGAAAGAATCCATCACAGGTGATATGCCGGGTGCCTTTTGCGGCCAGCCGAAATGGCGCATGGTGCCGTTCATCAGGCGGATTTTGTTGAGGCGTTCAACTTCAGGTGTTTTCCAGGTCATGGCCATGGAAACCGAATATTCGCCTTCAACCTTAACCCAGTGCGGCAGCAGATAAGGTATATGAACGCCGTCACCCGGTTGTAGCTTGAAAACTTGTGCATGGTCTTCAAATGACGGGTCATAGGTCTGGTTGCGATATTTGGATGGCGAAATTTCCATCGCTTCTTCGCTGACCAGAGAACGATCATCATTATTGAAGATATGAACGGTTTTGTCACCCTTGATCTGGATCAGAATGTTCTCTTCGGCATCAACATGAAATGGTGTGGTCGCATTGGCAGAGGAGATGAAAATATAACCCTCCAGATGAGAATATTCCTGATCGGCTTTGCCGGCGTTGGCAAACAGATCTTCGACAAATTCTTTTAAGAGGGCGTGATATTCCGGTACAGCTTCAACCCGTTTGATGACCATCCAGGCATTGTGCTGTTCAATGCGGTTGATGACATCCTGCGGGGCCATATCGAGTTTGGGTGTGGTTTCGGGAGATTGTCCGATTTCGACATCCCCGCCGTTAAACTCAATCTTGTCGCGCGGCATGGTTTTGGCAAGTTCGACCAGTTTGGGCAGGGTAAACAGGGAATGGCTGGCAAGTTTATGTTTAACCGTGAACGGTGTCTTGTGAAGATTACCGGCGGCGGTCTGTTTATCAAGTTGAATAATGCTCATTTTTTTGATCCTTTGCGTAACCGGTAATAGGCGGACTTGACCAGATTGCGCAGTTTCATGCGGGCTTCTTCAAGGGTGACCAGAACCTTGAAAGTCATTTTGCCGGTGCCGGGTGTGGCAATCATGTAATCGGCGACATCAATACGGTCACGCCAGATATTGTTGATCATCGGATGATCGGGGTCGGCACTTGAATCAGCGATGGTAACGTCATCACGGGCAAACAAGTCTGTGGTTGCATCGAGAATGACCAGAACCCCAGGTGAAAAGTGTGCCAATGTTTCGTCATATGCTATTTTTCCAAGCCATACTTGGTTGTGGTCGTGAAAACCGAATAGTGAAGCGATTGGTTTGTCATCCAGTGTTATTTTCCAAAACAGTAGTGACCCGTTTTGCGCCATTTGCGGCAGGGCGTGGCGTAAATGGGCCGTCTGTTCAGTACTACTAGCAATAGCTGTGCCATTGCGACCTTTCCAGCCTGCAGCTTCAAGATCGATAAATTCTTCAATCCAGGGCTCAACCGATGCACCCGGTTGCAGGGTTTGTGATTGCAGTTTTCCTGTTTCGGCAAGGCGATTGCGCAGGCGACGGTATTCCTTGCGGCGTTTGCGCGAGAAGTTATTCGTAAACCAAGTGTCAAAATCGCCACTACAGTCAAGGCTTGCGCGCTGATGGACATTGAGAAGCTGATAACCGGCAATGATGTCGGCCGAGAGGCCTTCAAGCAGTTGGTCAAACTGGCTGTTGCGCTGGATTTTTTTAAACAGGACTGCTTTTACCCCCATATCCTGACGGGCGTTGGCAAGCAGGGAGGTCATGGCTTTTTCAGGGTTGTTTCTGCCAATAAGTGGGATGCCGGAAAACAGAAAACCATTGTCCCATGTCTGGGCAATCGGTAGTGAAAATCCGACCGGTAAGGTCACCTTTTTAAGTGCAGTTATCGCCTGTAGAGGTTTGCTGTCATGGTCAAAAACAAGATGGGCATGGCTCTTGCGAAAATGTTCAAACATCGGCGCGAGCCACAATCTGGTATGGCTGGCGCTGGGGATAAGGCTGTTCTCACCTAGAGCGTCCCATTGATTGTTCATTTGTTGCAGCATTAAACCGACCCTTCCGGTTTGAGGGTGGGGGGGTGTGAGAGAACCCGGCGGGCTGCGACATATAAAAGAAGAGATTCGATGCTGAATGAAATGGCCGTGGCCGTTGCGGCACCGACCAGCCCGAAGCGCGGGATCAACAACAGATTGAAGGCCAGATTGACCAGCACGACCGAACCCATGGCCATTGCGGCAGTGTTTTGCTGACCGGTGGCAATCATCAGCCCTTGCAAAGGACCGGCAAAAGAGCGGGCGAGAAGGCCAACTACCAAGGCAAACATCGCCGGATAGCCAACCATGAACTCAGAGCCAAACAGCCATAATATCGGTTTGCCAAGGGTCAACAGAACGATGCCACCGATGAGTGAAGGAATAAAGGTCCATTTTCTGCTTTCGTTGAGAAACCCGCGCAGGCCCTCAATGTCGCCCTCAGCATATAGTGTAGTGAACTTTGGTGTTACTGCGGCTGTGACCGAGAAGTGGACAAAGGCAATGAGCGCAATGGTGCGGGCGGCAGCAAAATAAACCGCGATCTGATCAGGCGGGACAAACAAGTCAAGCAATAGAATATCCATGTTGGTCATCATTAGGGCAAAGCTCTCAATAGCAATGACCGGCAGGGACACCTTGAGCCAGAATTTGAATTTGTACTGGCGCGCACCGGAGGGAACCGCATTTGCCATGCGCTTTTTTTGCATGAGATATTGCAGCACCACGGTTATCCATGTGGCCGCAATGGCGGCGTAAACGGCGGTTTCGGCGTTTTTGCTCCAGCCGATAGCAACAGCCCCGCCAATGAAGGTAAACAGCAGAAACGGGCGGATGATATAGGGCGGGACCAGCGCCAGATCTATCCAGCCTTGTGAGCGGCCGACACCATCTTGAAAGTCGGTCAGGGAAAAGGCTGGCAGAGCAATAAGCGCAATGGCGGCGGGCACACGGTAGTATTCTGAAACCGAGTCCTCAAACAGATAGAGTAAAGCAAAACCGGCCAGTGAAGCGACAAGCCCCATGATGAAAGAGAACCAGCGACCGGTATGGATAAAACCGCGGACAAGATCATTCTTACCCGATTGAAGGTATTCTGGAACAAACCGTACAACGGAGGTGGCAAACCCGGCGGCACAAAGAATGCCGATAATATTGATCCAGACCCAGACATAGGTGAAGACGCCATATTCGTGGGCACCAATCCAGCGGGCCAGCAGGACTTGTGAAAAGAAGGCTATAGCGGCCGAAGCGATACGGATTATGAAAGCCAGCAGCGCGCCGCGCTGGGACTTCTGGCTATCGCCATCACCATTTATAATGGTGTCGAGCTTCTGCTGCAGTGGTGCAGGCAACAAGTTCAACAATTTTTCAGTGGTCATTACGCATCCCGTTTTACCTAGAGCTCTTCTGGTTCAGAATGAACTGGAAGGGCAAGCCTAAGTATTTGACTTTACATATGGAGCGTAAAGTAGGGCGAAGTTACTAAAATCGGGTTTTCACGACGGGGTCAATTTTAAGCATGGTTAACAGGGTATGTTTTAACCGGCAAAACCGCCTGATGACAGAAAATCGATTTCTTCAGACGTTGACTGCCGCCCGAGAATTTCATTGCGATGGGGGAAGCGGCCAAATTGCTTGATGATTTCCATATGTGTAATGGCGTGAGGCAAGGTTGAATCGAGCTTGTAGCGCTTGCACATGGCAACGCAAAAACGCTGTTCGCGCAAGGTTTCCGTGTGCATGAAGGGCATGACAAACCAACGCCGTTCATCCGGATTGAAAGAGGTAATGACATCGGTGCGCATGGCATAATTGGCAACGGTGCGGGCGTGCTCATCGGCTGCAAACATTTCCGGGGTGCCGCGATGAATATTACGACTGAACTGGTCAAGGACAATGGTCAGAGCCAGGACTCCCTCACGGTCATCACACCAGTTATCCATAGCACCGAGTTTGGCCTGTTTGAGGACATTGCCATAGTCTCGTTTGATCAGGGCGTCAAACTCAGGGTCTTTTTGCCAATAGGCTTTTTCATCAAGGCCAAGCCAGAAGCCTGTGATGTCGCGCGGAGTCAGTAGTTTTTTGGCAGTGCCGGGGTCATGATCATCAGTCATTTTATTATCCTCCAAACCCGGCAGAAGCCAGGCCTGTTAATACAAACTGGACAGCAAGGGCTGACAGGATCATCCCAAGTATTCTAGACATGGCCCGTGATGCTGTCGGACCAACAAAAGGGCCAAGTTTGCTGGCAATCAGAAACAGGGTAAGGGTGATAGAAATAACGGCAAAAAGAACCCCCACAACCACAGCCTGTCCAGCCAGTCCGTGGTCGTCATTATTCATTAAAAGGATGATTGATGCAATGGCCCCTGGGCCGGCAATCAGCGGGGTGCCGAGCGGGAACACCCACTGGTCATCAGCCGGTTCGTCAGCGACCTCGTGCTGGCTTGAAACCTCATCAACATTTTTCTTGCGTCGTTCGGAACGTTTTTCAAACAACATCTCGAGGGCCATCAAAAACAGCAACAGACCGCCAGCTATACGAAATGCAGCCAGAGAGATACCAAGAAAACCAAGGACGGCATGTCCGGCTACAGCAAAAACCAGCAAGACGGAAAATCCGAAAATTGTAGCTCGCCAGGCCGTTATACGTCGCGCTCTGGCGTTCATCTTTGAGGTCAGGGCAATAAACAGCGGCACCAGACCGATGGGATCGATAATAACAAACAAGGTGGCGAATGCCGGTATCGCAACCTCACTCCACAAGGGCCAGATCAAAACGTGTTACCATTACCGCCAAAGTTGACATCGCGCCGGGCTGAACGGATGGATACAGAAAAACCGGCGATAACATCAATCAGGCACATAATGACAAGAATGAGGAAAACCGATGTACCAGCTTTTTGAACAAGAAGAAATTCGATCAGGGCGGCGATAAATACACCGGTTGAGAGAAGATGATCAAGAATGGTGGCGGTGCCGATGCTGGCTGCCTTGATAACTTCGAGAAACAGCAGAACCAAACCGCTTATGATCAGAACATCACCGCCAGTCAGGGCAAAGGTGGCGCCGGACATCATGTCATAGACAAACATGTCGGCTTCAAGATTCAGGCCGCCGGAAAAGGCAAAAATGTTATAGGCGATCAAAACCAGAGCAAGAAAAGGGAAAGCCGTTAAATATCGCATAATCTGTTCCTTGTTTTAAACAATTGCTGGGGGTGGCTGCAGAAAATAAAAAAGCCGGTGCGATACACCGGCCTTTATCAGTCAAGCAGCAGGTGTATAACCCTGCTGTGTTTTTAGTAATCGCTTTTTGCTTCCAGTACTTGCCGACCGCGGTATTGACCGGTTTTGAGGTCGATATGGTGCGGACGGTGCAATTCACCGGTTTGCTTGTTTTCAACATATGTTGATTTTTCGGTTGTGTGACCTGAGCGGCGGAAACCACGTTTCATCCGCGAAATCTTACCTTTTGGGACCGCCATGGGAATTCTCCAGAGTAAAAACAATGTAAATATGTGCCCGAAAAACATTCCGGGCCGGTTCTGAGGGCGGCTTATAGCCTGCCTGAAGCATAATATCCAGCCCCTTTACGCCGCAATCGGTAAATTTGGTGTTTTATTTTGACCTGAAGGGCACAAAAACTTAACAGTCTGATAATCATATCACCTGATTCAAGGGTATATGGGTGAAATAGAATTAATTTTTATACCCGGTTAAGGAAATTTGCAGATGGGTTCGATTAATGTTGTTCTGGTAGTGGCTTGTGCGCTTGTTGATGTGGACAATCGTGTACTTATTGCCAAGCGTCCGCAAGGAAAACCGATGGCCGGGCTTTGGGAGTTTCCAGGCGGCAAAATAGAAAATGGTGAGGTGCCTGAAAGCGCACTCATTCGAGAATTGGAAGAGGAACTGACGATCAGGGTAAAAGCACCATGTCTGGCGCCGTTAACATTTGCCAGTCACTCCTATGATGATTTTCATCTGTTAATGCCTCTTTTTATCTGCCGAAAGTGGGAAGGAATTGTCAGGGCCAGAGAAAATCAGGAACTTAAATGGGTGAGACCGACAAAGTTGCGGGCGTATGAAATGCCTGCTGCCGATATACCCCTGATATCTCACTTGATTGACGCCCTTTAAAGGGGGCCAGGACAGTTAAAGTTGCAACAAGAGACGCAAGGAAAGATTTTGACATGACACAAAAGAAAAAAATTATGCAACGCCTTGTTGATGGCTATGTGAAAAATGAAGCTGGTGCCACGGCTATTGAATATGCCCTGATAGCCTCGTCGGTCGGATTGACATTGGTTGTGTTTTTAACGTCGTTCGGACCAAACCTTAAGGCCTTGTTCACATCTATTGGTGGTACAATGGGCGGGTCGTGATCCGGACTGTATTTTAAAGTATGCGGCTTGTCAGCGGAAAAAATATGTTGTTGTCAGGTGCCACAACACAATGAGGACAAGTACATAGCCGATGCCGCGGCCTATCCGTTTGCCCCACATGTCGATGGCATCGCCTTCTTCAGGTTCTGAACCTGTTGAACCGGCACCGAGAATTTTTTCCGATTCCTGCTCTACCCGTTTTAAAACGGCCTTGGCGCGTCTGACCTGATCGTCGTTGTCCTGTGGTTTCATGTTCTTACTGCATCATGCTGTTGGCGTCGCGTTCGGCTTCATCCTGGGTAGCGAGTTCTATTTTTTCCAGTTCATCATCATCAAGGCCAAACTGGCGGCCGATTTCCTGAACGATGATATGGGTGACAATATTGCCGAGGGTCTCATCAATATCGGCCCAATAATCCAGAATGGCCCTTCGAAAAAGAATGACCGCGTGCGTTTCCAGGGCTTCATGAATATTGTCAATCAGGCTTTCACCGGCAGGGTGAAAAAGCCCCATAAGATCATATGATGATGAACCGCCGAGAAACTCGACCAATTCAGGGTCGGCGATTTCTTCAACCCGGATGATGATATCCCCGCACATGGCGTGAAAATTCTCGGGCAGAGCGCGGTAGGCTTGCTCTGCCAGTTTTCCGATATCTTCGGTGGTGGGTGAAAAGGCGGCTGCCCACGGTGATGCCGCGTATCTGATGGCCATAGTGATGGTTGTATAGCGTGGAATTGCAGGCGGTAACAGAGCTTTTTCAGCTGTGCTTAATGAAAAGGTCCGTAAGGTCGAAATATGGTCTAATCAAAAAGCGTTACGTTGGTTGCCTGTGGTCCAGCGTTAACGGTTGCAATGCCGGCCATTGTTCCGGCTGTCAACGTTGCGGCGACAAGGCAAAAAAGAATGCGTTTGAGAAATTTTACGTCTGCTGTCTGTGATGTCATTTTATATATATCCCCGAGGTCGCTTTTAGATACTAGATCATCTTAGTAATATCAATAGCATGATGAACCTTTTTCTAAGCTTAACAACACGTTCATGAAATATTCATGTGGTGTCTCATTTCTGGAAAAGCTGTAAGCATGAAAAAGGCCGCCAGAATTATTCTGGCGGCACTTATTAGTTTGCGTTCAAGTGCCACGCAGGCTGGGCACCTCAATGGTGCTAGTCGTCGCTAACGCTCCACCGATCCCTTTTGTTCTCGCTATTTTGCTGTTTATTCCATAGTCGGAATAGAAAAATCAGCGCCCTGCTTGATGCCTGAGGGCCAGCGGGAGGTGACGGTTTTGGTTCGGGTATAGAAGCGGAAGGCATCGGGACCGTGCTGGTTGAGGTCGCCAAAGCCGGAAGCTTTCCAACCTCCGAAGGTAAAGTAAGCCAATGGCACAGGGATTGGCACATTGACGCCGACCATGCCGATATTGATTCGCTTGGCGAAATCGCGGGCCGCATCGCCATCACGAGTGTAAATGGCAACGCCATTACCGTAATTGTGGGTCATCGGCAAAGAAAGAGCTTCTTCATAGTTTTTGGCCCGCATAACCGAAAGAACAGGGCCGAAAATCTCGTCCTTATAGATCGACATGTCTGAGGTGACATTATCAAAAAGTGAGCCGCCGATGAAATAGCCGTTTTCATAGCCTTGCATTTTAAAGCCACGACCATCAACCGCCAGTGTGGCCCCTTCGGCAACGCCCTGATCGATATAACCTGAAACGCGGGTGATGGCGTCAGCGTTGACCATCGGGCCATAGTCTGCCTCGCGGTCAGTTGACGGGCCAATGCGCAAGGCCTCAACCCGGGGGGTGAGTTTTTCCATCAAAGCATCGGCGGTTTTTTCACCAACCGGAACAGCAACAGAAATTGCCATGCAGCGTTCACCGGCAGAACCGTAGCCGGCACCGATGAGGGCATCTACAGCCTGGTCAAGGTCGGCGTCGGGCATGATGATCATATGGTTTTTGGCACCGCCAAAACACTGGGCCCGTTTGCCGTTTGCGGTGGCGCGGGAATAAACATATTGAGCAATCGGGGTGGAGCCGACAAAGCCGACAGCCTGAATGTCTTCATCATCAAGGATGGCATCAACGCTTTCCTTGTCGCCATTGACAACATTGAGGATGCCAGCAGGAAGGCCGGCTTCGATCATCAGTTCGGCCAGACGCATGGGTACGCCGGGGTCACGCTCGGACGGCTTCAGGATAAAGGCGTTGCCGCACATAATGGCCGGGGCAAATTTCCACATCGGGATCATGGCCGGGAAGTTGAACGGGGTGATACCGGCAACTACACCAAGGGGCTGGCGCATGGAATACATATCGATGCCGGGACCGGCGCCTTCGATATATTCACCCTTCATCAAATGCGGGGCACCAAGAGAGAATTCGCAGGTTTCGATGCCGCGTAAAATATCGCCATGGCTGTCAGGAATTGTCTTGCCATGCTCGCTTGACAGCAACTGGGCCAGTTCTTCTTTTTCAGCATTGATCAGTTCGAGAAATTTCATCATGACACGGGCGCGGACTTGCGGGTTTTTGGCCGCCCATTCCGGTTGCGCCTGTTTGGCATTTTCTACAGCAGTCCGCAATTCGGCCGGTGTTGCAAGGGCAACTTTTGCCTGAACTTCGCCGGTGTTGGGGTTGTATACATCGCTGGTGCGACCTGAAGTACCGGCAACGTGTTTGCCGCCGATAAAATGTCCGTATTCTTTCATGGGTTTTATATCCTCGCCTGAAAAAGTGATGACGTTAGCCTATCGCTGATAAGGTGTTTTAGCAATATGTGGTGTGTTATGTATATACCAGATTTGACCATTTGGTCAGGCCAGTAGATGACTGTCCCTGATCACGCGGCACCTGCCGGTTCAAGCACGTGGGTGACCAGTTGGTCAAGGGTGTCGAGCAGAACTTCGAGGTTGGCGCGATAGTATATTTTGCGGCCCTCGCGTCTGGTCACGACCAGACCTTTGTAATTCATGTCCTTGAGATGAAATGACAGGGTGGCAGGTGGTAGGCCAAGAGTTTTACCGATTTCACCGGCTGGTAATCCTTGCGGATCATTCCCGCGCGAGTGCGGAGCGATGGTCTTAATGATATCCAGACGGGTCGGTTGGCCCAAGGCTGAAAAAATCTCTGCTGCCTGTTCTGATTTCATAATTCTGTATTGATGGAAATGTGATTCTTGTCAAGTCTTGTCTGGCCTATGGTCAGGCAAGGCTTGAGTATTTTTAAAGCGTGCGTTCAAGCGGCACGCAGGCTGCGCGCCTGAATGGCGCTAGTCCTCGCTTCGCTCGTCCAATCACTCTAACATCTGGCAAGCTGGTTGTCGTTTTAAACGCGGCGCTCGACCAGCATTTTTTTGATTTCGGCGATGGCTTTGGCCGGGTTCAGGCCCTTGGGGCAGGCTTTGGCGCAGTTCATGATAGTATGGCAGCGATAAAGCCGGAACGGGTCTTCGAGGTTATCGAGCCGGTCGCCGGTGAACTCGTCACGGCTGTCAATCAGCCAGCGATAGGCCTGAAGCAAAACAGCAGGGCCGAGATAGCGATCACCATTCCACCAGTAAGACGGGCAGGATGTCGAGCAACAGGCACACAGGATACATTCGTAAAGACCGTCAATTTTTTCGCGGTCATCTGGTGATTGCAGCCATTCGCGCTCGGGTTCGGCGGTGGTGGTTTGCAGCCAGGGCTCAATCGAGCGGTGCTGAGCGTAAAAATTGGTCAAATCGGGTACCAGATCCTTGACCACTTCCATATGCGGCAGCGGGTATATCTTAACCGGGCCCTTGATGTCTTCAATGGCTTTGGTGCAGGCAAGTGTATTGGTGCCATCAATATTCATCGCGCATGAGCCGCAAATCCCCTCGCGGCATGAACGGCGGAAAGTCAGGGACGGGTCTTGCTCGTCCTTGATCTTGATAATCGCATCCAGCACCATCGGCCCACATTTATCGAGGTCGATTTTATAGGTATCAACCTGCGGGTTTTTACCGTCTTCCGGGTTCCAGCGATACACCTTGAATTCCTTGATGCGGTTGCCCTCAGGGGCCGGCCAGGTTTTGCCGTCCTGAACACGGGAGTTTTTGGGGAGATTGAATTCAACCATTCTAGTAAACCCTCGCTTTAGGTTCGATGTAGTCGATCTCATCGGTCATTGTATAGGTGTGGACGGGACGGTTGCCGAGTTTGATTTTTTGGTTAGCATCGTCTGACCAGGCCAGTGTGTGGACCATCCATTTCTTGTCATCCCGGTCGGGGAAGTCTTCGCGGGCATGGGCGCCGCGACTTTCCTTGCGGGCTTCGGCACCATGAATGGTGACCGCGGCCTGGGCGATGAGGTTGTCATATTCGAGCGTTTCAACAAGGTCTGAATTCCACACCAGTGAACGGTCGCTGGTGGCGATGTCGCCAATGTTCGACCACAGCTCGTCGATTTTTTCAACGCCCTCTTTGAGGGTTTCACCGGTGCGATAAACAGCACAATAGTCTTGCATGTCGCGTTGCATGGTGCGGCGGAACTCAGCTGTTGAGGTGCCACCGCTGGCATAGCGGAATTTGTCGAGCCGGGCGATGGCAGCTTCACCGGCATTGGCTTGCAGGTCTTTGTGTTTTGCTTCCTTGTTGATGGTTTCGGCACAACGCAATCCAGCTGCGCGGCCAAACACAACAAGGTCGGTCAGCGAGTTTGAGCCAAGGCGGTTGGCCCCGTGCACCGAGGCGCTGGCGGCTTCACCGATGGCCATAAGGCCTTCAACAATGGCGTCTGGTTTGGTTTTGTCGCCGGCAATGACTTCACCATGATAGTTGGTTGGAATGCCACCCATATTATAATGGACAGTCGGGATGACCGGAATCGGCTCGCGGGTCACATCGACATTGGCAAAAATCTTGGCAGATTCGGAAATGCCGGGCAGGCGCTGGGCCAGCAGGTCGGCACCAAGATGATCAAGATGCAGGTGGATGTGGTCGCCATTCTCGCCAATGCCGCGACCGGCGCGGATCTCCATGGTCATGGCGCGTGATACGACATCGCGTGAGGCAAGGTCCTTGGCTGACGGGGCATAGCGCTCCATAAAGCGTTCGCCTTCGGAGTTGACCAGATAGCCGCCTTCACCGCGGACACCTTCGGTAATCAACACACCGGCGCCATAAATGCCGGTCGGGTGGAACTGGACAAACTCCATATCCTGCAAGGGCAGTCCGGCGCGCAGCACCATGGCATTGCCATCACCGGTGCAGGTGTGGGCCGAGGTGCAGGAGAAATAAGCCCGGCCATAACCGCCGGTGGCGAGTATGGTTTTGTGGGCTTTAAAGCGGTGCAGGCTGCCGTCTTCCAGCGACAGGGCCATGATACCGCGGCAGGCGCCGTCTTCCATGATCAGGTCAAGGGCAATGTATTCAATAAAGAATTCGGCATCGTGTTTAAGCGACTGACCATAAAGTGTGTGCAAAATGGCGTGGCCGGTACGGTCAGCAGCAGCACAGGTGCGCTGGGCAGCCGGACCTTCACCAAAACGGGTGGTCATGCCGCCAAAGGCGCGCTGATAAATCTTGCCTTTTTCTGTGCGCGAAAACGGTACACCCCAGTGCTCAAGTTCATATACGGCTTGCGGGGCTTCGCGGGCGAGATATTCGATGGCGTCCTGATCACCGAGCCAGTCAGAACCCTTGACGCTATCATACATATGCCAGCGCCAGTTATCATCGCCCATATTGCCGAGTGAGGCAGCAATACCGCCTTGTGCGGCAACGGTGTGAGAGCGGGTCGGGAAAACCTTGGTGATGCAGGCGGTTTTCAGACCAGCCTGGGCACAGCCGACAACGGCACGCAAACCGGCCCCACCGGCACCGACAACCAGCACATCGAAGGTGTGGTCGGTTATTTCGTAGGCACGGTCCGAAATAGTGAAACTTTTGGCGGCACCGAAGGTCTGATCGGCCTGGCTTTTGGATTTTGTAGCCATAATTGCGTTAAACTCCAAAACTGATTTTAAGAATGGCAAAGATCGACATCAGAGCGATCATGGCACAGAAAAAGGCGTTGAGAACCACCAGCAGCAGTTTGCGGCCATCGCTGTGGACATAGTCTTCAATAACCACCTGCATGCCAAGGCGCATATGCCAGGTAAATGAGATGATGACGGCAATCAGGCCAAAAGCGATGAGCGGGTGTTTGAGGGTGGCGACAACTTCAGCGTGAGACGCGCCCGATAAGGGGATGATCAGCCACAGCAGAAAAACTGTCAGGGGAATGTTGGCAATGGCAGTCAGGCGCTGGTGCCAGAAATGGTCGGTGCCTGATCTGGCTGAACCATAGAGACGGACTTTGTTTAAAGGGGTGCGCAAGGTCATGGTCTATCGTACTCCATAGGCAATGGCCCAGACGAGAACCGTCAGGGCAAGCGACAGGATGAGCGAACCTTTGGCAAAAATCTCTATGGTTTTGAGATCAAATCCGCGTCCGGTGTCCCATACTAAATGTTTCAAACCACCCAGGGCGTGATGGATTAAAGCCCAGGTGCAGCCGAGCAGGATCAGGCGGCCCGGTATGGAAACAAGTATGCCTTCGACAAAGTCAAAATAATGCGGGCCGGCGGCAGCTGAAATCAGCCACCAGGCCAGCAATATGGTGGCAAAAGACAGGGCAACGCCGGTGATGCGATGAACGATTGACATGGTCATCGTCAGCATCGGCTTGTAAACTTGGAGGTGGGGAGAAAGGGGACGTTCGGATTTGGTGCTCATAATTTCAACCTGATTTGAGGATCTGAGGGTAGGCCCTGATGCCCTGCGACATCCTATACCACGTGGACGACATATTAAAAGGGGCTATTTCGGCATTATCACCCAATAATCCAACTCGAGAATGGTGTTTTCATACTTGTTGTCGGGATAGTCGTTGCAGGCATGATCTTTGGTCGCGATGGTGTTGACACGAAGGGCACCGATGTCATCGCGGCCGGAAAGCAATTGTTTATCGGTGACCTGTGACCAGGCATAAACCGTGTCACCTGCAAAGAGCGGGGCGATGTGGCGGCCACCATTGATAGCGGTGACATGAAAAGCATTGCCAAGACCGTTAAACGACAGGGCGCGGGCCAGTGAAATAACATGACCACCATAGATCAAACGCCGCTTTAGTGGACTTTGGCCTTGCGTGTGCTGGTTGAAATGAACCTTGGCGGTGTTCTGATAGAGCCGGGTGGCCAACATGTGATCGGATTCTTCAACGGTCATGCCATCGACATGATCAATTTTTTCGCCAATCTGGTAATCATCCCAACGATGGGGAGAGCCTGACAGGGCATTGTTGTAGTCTTCATTCTCGATTGACGGGCAGGCA
>Ga0316189_10002250_pt1 | contig 18997 bp, 15 predicted proteins | sample LowCovwburrow_MG_FD_204930 | JGI IMG/M metagenome (GOLD analysis project Ga0316189, IMG submission 204930) | Coastal sediment microbial communities from Maine, United States - Lowes Cove worm burrow | ecosystem: Environmental > Aquatic > Marine > Coastal > Sediment | place: USA: Maine...
ACAAACTCTTAAAACCGTAATTTGAATTAAATATAATTTCATTTGCAACAACAAATCTTAAAAATACTACTATTAATTTTTATTGCAAGTTATATTACCTCTTGTAATACCACTAAACGAGTTGCTATAAATGAGCACCTACTTGTAGAAAATAATGTATACGTAAACGATAAAAAAAACAACACCGAAACCATTGCCAATTTATTATACCAAAAACCAAACAGTAAGCTTCCTTTAATTGGTAATTTAAGACTTAATATATACAATTTAGCGCGCCCAAACAAAGATTCTATTTTTGAAGCTTGGTTGGATAAAAAACCTAAAAGACGTGAACGCTTAAAAAAAACATACTCACAAAAACAAATAGACAAACTTAAAGCATCTGCATTAGGATTTAACAATTGGCTAAAAAAAACTGGGGAATCACCCGTAATTGTTGACGAAGAAAAAACAGCAAAAACAGCAAAACGTTTAAAGTCTTATTATAAATTTAATGGCTGGAGTAATGTTCATGTAAATTACGATATAAATAAAAAAGACAATAAACGTTCAACCGTAGATTATTATATAAAACATGGCAAACCTTACATTATAGATTCCATTACAAAAAGTATAAAATCACCTGTTATAGACTCTTTGTACAGCACCATTAAAAATGGCTCTTTAATAAAACAAAAAAATCAATATGTTATTCCTGTTTTAGGTTTAGAACGCGATAGGATTGCAACAGAAATGCGTAACTCTGGCGTGTATCATTTCAATCAAGATTATATCCGATTTACGGTAGATACCGTTGAAACCAATAAAAAGGCAAATATTGATGTTATTATCCAAGATAGGGCTATACGAATTCAAGACTCTACAAGACGTGTACCTTTTAAGGTTTATAAAGTTAGAGATGTAAACATTATAACCGATTACACCTTTAAAGATGGCGAAAGCGATAAACCATTTCAAGAATCCATATCATACGGTGGTTACAAATTAAATAGTTACAATAAAATAAAGTATAGGCCAAAAGCATTAACAGATGCTATTTTTATTAATCCAGGTACTATTTTTAGAGATCTTGACAGGACAAGAACGTTTAGACATTTAAACGAATTGCGCACCTTTAAACACCCTGATATAAATTATATTGAGAATCCAGATTCTACCTTAACCGCAAACATACATTTAACACCTTTAAAAAAATTCGGGTTAAATTTAAGTCCAGAAATTTTTAAAAGTAATATTCAAACTGTAGGACTTTCATTTAACCAAGGTTTACTTATTCGAAATATTTTTAGAGGCGCAGAAACTTTCGAAATATCTGCTATTGGCTCTATTGGCGCTTCAGACGATGCCAATGATAGTGATCCGTTTTTTGATATAAATGAAATTGGTGTCGATTTAAAACTAACTATTCCACGATTATTTTCACCGTTTTATACCGAGAACATCATTCCTAAATACATGTCGCCAACAACCCGAATTAGTTTATCTGCTACCAGTCAAACTAATATAGGTTTAGACAAACAAACCTTTACGGGTACATTTAATTACAAATGGACTCCAAATAGTATAGCTACAAATAGACTCGATTTGTTTAACGTACAATATGTTAGAAACCTTAAAATCAATAATTATTTTGGCATTTATAAAAACTCCTACAACACACTTAATAGTATTTCAAATACTATAAATTATAACAATGGAAATGATTTAGTATTTCCTGCACAAACCGATGCTTTCCTTAACGATGTTCTAAATAATAACACTTCGTTAGTTTCTACAGATGAGGACTACAAAACCGTATCAGCCATTAATGAACGTAAAAACAGATTAACAGAAAACAACTTAATTTTCTCATCAAGTTTTAGTTTCACTCAGGATAAACGTAAAGATTTATTTGACGAAAATTTTTCGATCTTTCGTTTTAAAGTTGAAGCAGCAGGAAACTTACTTGCAAACACTTCAAAACTTTTAGGGTTTAATAAAAACGTAAACAACAGGTACGAATTATTTAATGTCGCTTATTCTCAATACTTAAAAACAGAATTCGATTATGTAAAACACTGGGATTTAGGTAGGAAAAACGTTTTAGCAATGCGAAGCTTTTTAGGCATTGCGATTCCTTACGGAAACTCATCTAGTATTCCCTTTTCTAAAAGTTTCTTTGCAGGTGGTGCTAACGATAATCGGGCTTGGTCTGCTTATAGTTTAGGTCCTGGAAGCTCAGAATCTATAAACGAATTTAACGAAGCAAATTTAAAATTAGCATTTAATGTCGAACAGCGTTTTAATATATTCGAAAACTTAAACGGTGCTGTATTTATAGATTCTGGGAATATTTGGAATGTCCTTGATGATGTTGAAGACGATAGCGCAACGTTTACAAGTTTTAGCTCATTAAAAGATATTGCCATAGGCTCTGGTTTTGGTTTTCGTTACGACTTTAGTCTTTTTATATTCCGTTTCGATATTGGTTTTAAAACTTACGATCCGTTTTACAGAAACAGAAATCGTTGGTTTAATGATTACAATTTTGGTAATGCCGTATATAATATTGGTATAAACTATCCTTTTTAGTCTTTATTCACACCAAAGAAACTATAACGTTTTAGTTCTTTTTTAGTGTTTTCAAACGACAAAATCACAGCTATTTATCTAAAAAATCATTACTTTTGGCTCCTACTAATTATTAATCAATTAAATAAAAATATGGGACATAATATAAAACCAGGTGTAGCAACAGGACTAGAAGTACAAGCTATTTTTAATCATGCAAAAGCTAATAATTATGCACTTCCTGCTGTTAACGTTATTGGTTCAGACACGATAAATGGTGTTTTAGAAACAGCAAGAGATTTAAACGCTCCTGTAATTATACAATTTTCGAATGGTGGCGCACAATTTAATGCAGGAAAAGGGTTAAACAATGACGGGCAAAAGGCGGCTATTTCTGGAGCTGTTGCTGGAGCAAAACATGTACATACTTTAGCTGAAGCCTATGGTGTCCCAGTAATTTTACATACAGACCACTGTGCTAAAAAACTATTACCTTGGATTGATGGCTTATTAGATGCAAGTGAAACACATTTTGCCGAAACTGGAAAATCATTGTTCAGTTCCCACATGATTGACCTTTCTGAAGAACCTATCGAAGAAAACATCGAAATCTGTAAAACTTATTTAGAACGCATGTCAAAAATGGGTATGACTCTAGAAATTGAATTAGGTATTACTGGCGGTGAAGAAGATGGTGTTGACAACACCGATGTAGACGATTCTAAATTATACACACAACCAGAAGAAGTTGCCTATGCTTACGAAGAGTTAAGCAAAGTTAGTTCGCAATTCACAATTGCAGCAGCATTTGGTAATGTACACGGTGTTTACAAACCAGGAAATGTAAAACTAACTCCAAAAATATTAAAAAATTCTCAAGAGCATATTTCTAAAAAATATGGTGTTGAGCATAATCATATCGATTTTGTATTCCATGGTGGGTCTGGTTCTACAGTAGAAGAAATTCGTGAAGGCATAAGCTATGGTGTAATTAAAATGAATATTGATACTGATTTACAATACGCATTCATGAGTGGTATTCGTGATTACATGGGTAATAAAGCGGAGTACTTAAAAGCACAAATAGGTAATCCTGATGGCGATGATGTACCAAACAAAAAGCATTACGACCCAAGAGTTTGGTTGCGCGAAGGTGAAAAAACTTTTGTAACCCGATTAAAAAAGGCGTTCGAAGACTTAAATAATGTAAACACCTTATAACAGACAAGTTTATTACAAACACACATAAAAAGGCTCTGAATAATTCAGAGTTTTTTTTTCAATATACTCAACTCTAATTCAGTTAGTTAAATAGTTGAAGTCAATAAAATCATTAGGGCATTACCCCAAAATTAAAAAAAGGTTTAATTTTGTTGTCGAGCTTGAAGTTAATCCTGAGCATTGTCGAAGGACTGAAATCTCTAAATAATTCACGATATAAAAGATTAAAATCTAAAATCGTAAACCTAAAATGGTAAATCATTATGGCTTGGTTTAAAAGAAAAGATAAAGGAATACATACAAGTACTCAAGAAAAAAAGGATACTCCAAAAGGACTTTGGTACAAATCACCAACAGGTAAAATTGTAGACACAAAAGAGTTAGAACAAAACTTTTATGTAAGTCCAGAAGATGGTTACCATGTACGTATTGGCAGTAAAGAATACTTCGAAATACTTTTTGACGACAATAAATTTAAAGAGTTAGATACAAACTTAGAATCTAAAGACCCTTTAAAATTTGTTGATACTAAAAAATACCCTGAGCGTTTAAAAGCCGCTCAAGAAAAAACCAAATTAAAAGATGCTGTACGTAGTGCCGTAGGTAAATCTAAAGGAAAAGATTTAGTGGTTTCTTGTATGGATTTTACGTTTATAGGGGGCTCTATGGGTAGTGTAGTTGGCGAAAAAATTGCACGCGCAGCAGATTATGCTTTAAAGAAAAAACTTCCTTTTATGATTATATCAAAATCTGGAGGAGCGCGTATGATGGAAGCTGCATTATCGCTAATGCAACTCGCCAAAACATCAGTAAAATTAGCGCAATTAGCAGACGCTGGAATTCCATATATATCCTTATGTACAGATCCAACAACAGGTGGTACAACAGCATCATTTGCTATGTTAGGCGATATTAATATTGCAGAACCAGGCGCTTTAATTGGTTTTGCAGGACCACGTATTGTAAGAGATACCACAGGAAAAGAATTGCCTGAAGGCTTCCAAACCTCTGAGTTTTTATTAGAGCATGGCTTTTTAGATTTTATTACCCACAGAAAAGAACTTAAAAACAAGGTGAATCAATATATCGATTTAATTACAAATCAGCCTTTAAGAGTTTAATTTTAAACAATTTATTAAAACCTTTGCAAATCATTAAAAATCACTATCTTTGCCGCTCGAAAGAAAAACTTTCGTGTACATAACAATCATTTACAATAATATTAGCATGTATTTAGATCAAAAAGCAAAAGAGAAACTCTTTAAAAAACACGGTGGTGATGCAAAAAATACTGGTTCTGCAGAAGGACAGATAGCATTATTTACTGAAAGAATTAATCATTTAACAGAGCACTTAAAGAAAAATCGTAAAGATTATAATACGGAGCGCTCTCTAGTAAAATTAGTAGGTAAAAGAAGAAGCTTACTAGATTACTTAACTCAGAAAGATATTTTAAGATATCGTGCGATAGTAAAAGAATTAGGATTAAGAAAATAAAACAAAAGAGGCTTTTACTAGCCTCTTTTGTTTTAAATATAACTCTGCGTAGAGTATAAACCCGTATTGAAGAAGCTAGATCCCAAAATGATTCCGACAGCAATCGGGATAGGACTAACGGTTTTTCATTGGTCACACACAACAACTACACACAACACAACGACCATTGTTTAACATGATTTGAGCATAATTATGCTTGGATTACAAGAAAAAATTTATGATTCCACAAGTTTTTAGAGAGGTCATTGACCTAGGAGACGGTAGAGAAATTTCTATCGAAACCGGAAAATTAGCAAAACAAGCCCATGGTAGCGTTGTCGTGCAATCTGGAAAATGTATGTTATTATGTACAGTTGTTTCCAATTACAAACAGTCTGATGTTGATTTTTTACCCTTAACGGTAGATTATCGCGAAAAATTTGCTGCAGCGGGTCGTTACCCAGGTGGTTTCTTTAAAAGAGAAGCAAGACCTAGTGACGGCGAAGTTTTAACGATGCGTTTAGTAGACCGCGTTTTACGTCCGTTGTTCCCAAAAGATTATCATGCAGAAACACAAGTGATGATTCAATTAATGTCTCACGATGATGATGTTATGCCTGAAGCCATGGCTGGTTTAGCAGCATCTGCGGCTATTCAATTATCAGATTTCCCATTTGAATGCGCTATCTCCGAGGCTAGAGTTGGTCGTGTTAATGGCGAATTTGTAATTAACCCAACAAGAGCACAATTAGCAGAGTCTGATTTAGAGATGATGATTGGTGCTTCTGCTGATTCAGTAATGATGGTTGAAGGTGAGATGGACGAAATTTCTGAAGAAGAAATGGCTGATGCAATCAAGTTTGCTCACGAAGCTATTAAAGTACAAATTGCTGCGCAATTGCGTTTAGCTGAAGCTTTTGGCAAAAAAGAAGTACGTGAGTATGCAACTGCTGAAGTGAACGAAGATTTACAAAAAAGAATACACGATTTAGCTTACGATAAATGCTACGCTATTGCTAAGAAGGGAACTTCTAAAGCAGAACGTAGTACTGCATTTGCCGAAGTTAAAGAAGAAGTAAAAACCTCTTTTACCGAAGAAGAACTAGAAGAATTTGGTCATCTTGTTGGAGATTACTACCGCAAAGCTGAAAAAGAAGCTGTTCGTGAATTAACATTAAGCGAAGGTTTACGTTTAGACGGTAGAAAGACAGACGAAATTAGACCAATTTGGTGTGAGGTTGATTATTTACCATCTACACATGGTTCTTCAATTTTTACGCGTGGAGAAACTCAAGCTTTAGCAACGGTTACTTTAGGGACGTCTAGAGATTCAAACAAAATAGATATGCCATCTCATGAAGGTGAAGAAAATTTCTATTTACATTATAACTTCCCTCCTTTTTGTACAGGTGAAGCTAGACCATTAAGAGGAACTTCTAGAAGAGAAGTTGGTCACGGTAACTTAGCGCAACGTGGTTTAAAAGGTATGATTCCTGAGGATTGTCCTTACACAGTGCGTGTGGTGTCTGAAGTATTAGAAAGCAACGGTTCGTCTTCTATGGCAACGGTTTGTGCTGGCACCATGGCATTAATGGATGCAGGGGTTCAAATGACAAGACCCGTTTCTGGAATTGCTATGGGATTAATTTCTGATGGTGATCGTTATGCTGTATTGTCCGATATTTTAGGTGATGAAGATCACTTAGGAGATATGGATTTTAAAGTAACTGGTACTTCTGAAGGGATTACGGCTTGCCAAATGGATATTAAAATTAAAGGCTTAAGTTACGAAATTTTAGTAAATGCACTAAAACAAGCTCGTGAAGGTCGTTTACATATCTTAGGTAAAATTACAGATACTATTGCAGCTCCTAATGCTGAAGTTAAAGATCATGCGCCAACAATGGTTACTCGAAGAATTCCTAACGAATTTATTGGTGCCTTAATTGGTCCTGGAGGAAAAGTAATCCAGGAGATGCAAAAAGAAACTGAGACCACTATCGTTATAAACGAAGATCCAGTGACTGAAGAGGGTATTGTTGAAATTTTAGGTGTTGGTAGCGCAGGAATTGATGCTGTTTTAGCAAAAATAGACTCGTTATTGTTTAAACCAACTGTTGGTAACGTTTACGAAGTAAAAGTTATTAAAATGCTTGATTTTGGTGCCGTTGTAGAATATATGGATGCACCAGGAAACGAAGTTTTATTACACGTAAGTGAATTAGCTTGGGAACGTACTGAAAATGTATCTGATGTTGTAAACATGGGCGATGTTTTTGATGTGAAGTATTTTGGACAAGACCCAAGAACGCGTAAAGAGAAAGTATCTCGTAAAGCTATTTTACCAAAACCAGAAGGTTATGTTGCAAGACCACCTAGGGATAACTCTAGAGATAGTCGCGGTGGACGTGATAACAGAGGTAGAGATAATCGTGGGCGTGATAACCGCAGAGACGATAGAAAGCCTAGAGAAGATAAGAAAGAAGATTAATTTCTTTTCTAATGAACTCATCTTGACTTTTTGTTTTCAACCGAAAATGAGAAGAAATTTGTTCAGATGAAACTATTTTTGAAAGACATAGTATCGCTATGCATAAGAAAATAGCTGAAATATGGGCAAATTTAATTCATTTTTTAGGGAATAGACAAAGTCAAGATGAGTTCAATAAATTTAAAAGCCATTTCAAAATTTGAAATGGCTTTTATTTACCGCTGATGAAAAAATAATACATTTTTTTATACCGTTTCCATCTTAAAATATCTCCATGAAATTAGAACTGGTATTATCAACCTTAAAAATCAGTAGATTTGTTTTGTCATAAAATTTGATTTTTAAACTAAAAAATATACTATTATGAATAAATTATTTCTTTCTGCAATTTTGTTTTTTACATTATTTTCAAATAGTGTCATAGCTCAATCTGTAAATTGGGAAACCGCACTAAGTCAACGCATTATTGAAAAAACAGTAATAGGAGATAGAGTTATTATCATGTACGGTAGATCTAATGGAGGTGAAGTAGTTAATAAAAAGCGTATATATCCAGACATAGTAGCCCTAAACACCCTTACAGGAGAAAAAGTTTGGGAAATAAAAAATCCCATTGAATTAATGGCTATTAAGAGTACTACAAAGGTAACTATGACCCCTATTGAAGGGACGGGTTACATAAGGTTTGGAGATTTATTAATTGTCAATTCTAAAGATGGTACTATTTTATTTAGCCCAACTGAAGAAGGGATTACCTCTATTTCGCACTCAAAATTATTCCCTGAAGGTATTTTAGCAAGAGTAAATTTAAATGGAAAATGGGTACAATTATTTTTATCATTAACAACATTTAATATAGAATGGACCAATGAAAAATCGTTTGATGAATCTCAAGCTTCAAAAAAAGACAAAGCGTATGAGAATTTGTTCAGGAATAGTCCTACAATGAGAAGTAGTCAACCAAAACAATCTTCAAAAAAACCAGACTATAGCGGAAAATATTTCAACGGTAATTATATTGTTAAATTTTTTAAGGAAATAGTAAGTTTTAATTTAATAACAGGGAAAGAAAACTGGAAATACCAATCAAAAAATTCTTTTACAAAATATAAAATTTCTAAAAATCCAGAAACTGGAGAAGCCATAATATTTTTTGCAACCCAAAAAGGAGTTAGTGCCGGAAAAAACATTCTTCATGCTTTAAATATTAATACAGGTGAAATTCTTTGGAAACAAAATATTAATTACTCCATTTCAAAGCTAATTACGTTAAATGATGATTTGTCTGTATTAGTAGAGCCCGAAAAATCAATAGGCAAAAGGTATTTTCAAATATTTAACAATAAAGGAGAACCTTATTTAGAAGACAACAGTTTAAAATCGTTTGGACAAGGTATTATAACTGTATTAAAACAAGACAATCGTTTAACAATTGTTTCAAAAAGTGGAGAATCTGAAACCCCTCTGGGCTTAGACTTTGGTATTATTGGCCGTAAAATTGGTTTCTCAAAAAGAGGCATGTCTACTAAACATAAAGCTTTTATAAATATTATTGACTCGTCTACTAAAAAATTTGTTTTTGAAAAAAACTTTAAAACTGGTGATAACATAAGCTATTTAGAACCCTTAGAGGGAGGTTTGCTAATTATAGAACCTAACCAAGCTTACACTTTAGACTATAATACTGGTATAGAAAAAGAGAAATCTATAAAATCAAGAGTTAGACTTAATTTTATTGACGACGAAAAAGGAACGATTTATTTAATACCAGAAGACGCTTCAAAAATATATACAATTAATAAATCTACAGGCAGTATTAAACAGTTAGTAGATTTAAAATCTAAAAACTTAGGCATAAGTTTTATTAGAGAATTACTTTTAACAGAAGATGGGTTAATTCTATATGGCCTTACTAAGAAAGACGATTTAACATACTCAAAACTAGATTTTGATGGCAACGTTATTTACAATAAATTCTACCCAACCAATAATTTTAGAAAATCTTGGACTATGCCAATTATTGGTTTAAATATGTATCAATTAAGTATAAGTAAAAAAAATGGAATTGAAAATGATGAAATATCAATAGTAAACCTTACTACTGGTAATCTAGAAGATCAATTCTCATATTTTATAAATATTGACGGCAGAAATAAAAGAAACATAGGAACTTATGATTTAGATACAGATAGCGGTATTATTTTTCATGCTCCTACGTCTGCTTTGTCATCTCCTTTTGACAAAAAGTCAATAAACTTTAACAACAAAGGGATTATTACTGCAAAACGTTTTAAGCAAGAATGAAATTCTTTTTTGAGTACAGTTGTCATTCCGACGGAGCAAGCGACGAGGAATCTCATAGTTTTTAATTTGCAATGATATTTCTCTCTGTGTTAGAAACAACAAAATACGATTAAAGTTTATAGAAACTAAAGTAACAGCAAAAGAATTGCAGGGTTCTAACCTTTAACCAGACCATAAAAAAACCTTGTAATTTATTTTCAAGGCTTTTTGCTTTGTACTTAATTTTTATTTTAGTTTTTACTTTGAATATTTCAGATGAGCTGAGCCAAGAGCCTAATAGAAATTATTTCTATTTTCTGGTGTGTAAATATAAAATTAACGATATGCCTTCTAACCAAAAGAAATGTTTAACATATTTTATGCAAAATAAATATAAATAGATACTACAATTAAAACTACAAGCGCTCCTACTGTTTTAGTATGCTTCCAAGGGACAATATCAACTTGTTCTGTATATTCTAACTCATATGCCGTTTCTCTTGGTTTTATTTTACCAATAATGAGCATAATTATAATATTTAGAATAAACAGAATAGCCATAACGTGTAAAAAATGAGGATAAGCATCTGCCTCAATTAACTTTAAAGCAGATTCATCAGTAACTCCAGATATCATAGCTTTTTCAAGTGCACTTTCAAGAAAATGAGGTTTTAAAATAAATTGGCTTAAAATATAAAGTAAAGAACCTAAAACAACTCCAATTTTTGCTGCTATAGCAGGAACCCTTTTTGTGGTATAGCCAACAACAATTATAGTAAAGATTGGGATGCTATAAATTCCATTAATTTCTTGCAAATAATTAAATAAACTTCCTGCATTTGCAATAAGTGGTGCAATAAACATTGCAGAAATAGCTAATACAATTCCAAACATTTTACCATATTTAACTATAGTTTTTTCATCTGCATCTTTGTTAATATGTTGCTTATAAATATCGATACCAAATAATGTTACAGAACTATTTAAAACACTATTAAAAGAACTTAGAATAGCTCCAAACAAAACAGCAGCAAAAAAGCCAACTAAATATTTTGGCAATACAGCACGCACTAACTCAGGATACGCTAAATCACTTGAAGATAAGCCTCCTTCAAAATAATGATAAGCAATAATCCCTGGTAATACTAAAATTAATGGCCCCAAAATTTTTAAGAAAGATGCTAATAACAATCCTTTTTGTCCTTCAGCTAAATTTTTAGCTCCTAATGCTCTTTGAATAATTTGCTGGTTTGTTCCCCAATAAAATAATTGCACCAACATCATACCCGTAAAAATGGTACTAAAGGGCACTTCTTGATCGGGTTTACCCATTGAATTAAACTTATCAGGATTAGCGGTCATTAGTGTATCTAATCCTGCACTTAAACTACCATCTCCAATTGCCATAAGACCAAAAACTGGTATTAAAAGTCCACCAATTATAAGTCCAATTGCATTTATACTATCTGAAACTACTACCGCTTTTAATCCTCCAAAAACAGCATAAATTGAACCAATAATTCCTATCCCCCAAATACACAACCATAATGCTTTAGTGTTTGATACATTAAGCAATTCAGGAACATTAAACATACCGCTTATAGCTACAGAACCAGAATATAAAATTACTGGAAGCAACACAACAACATACCCAGTTAAAAACAAACCAGATGTAATTGTTTTTGTAGCAACATCAAAACGTTTCGATAAAAATTGAGGCACTGTGGTTAAACCTCCTTTTAAATATCTTGGTAATAAAAAAATGGCTGTAACTACCATTGCAATTGCCGCCAGAGTTTCCCATGCCATAACAGACAAACCATCTGTGTATGCACTACCATTTAATCCAACAATTTGCTCTGTAGATAAATTGGTAAGTAGTAACGACCCCGCTATAACTCCAGCGGTTAAACTTCTACCTCCTAGAAAATAGCCGTCCGATGACTTTTCATTAGTCTTTCGTGTTGCAAGGTAAGAGATAATGGCCACCATTAGTGTAAAACCGACAAATGAAATTATTCCAATCATAATAATATTTAGTAGTAAGTAGCCAAATATAGAAATTAAATTTTTAAAAAAGATATTTTAAAATAAAAAAATCAACTAGTAGGTACTAGTATGTTTATATCAATTAAAGTGTTACCTTTGTAACTCATAATATGATTACAATTAAAAACAAAACAGGAACACCAAAGTATAAGCAAATTGTTAGTTCAATTGAAGAAGCTATCACATCTGGGTTACTTAAAAAAGGTGATCAATTACCATCGATTAATAATGTAAAAGATACATATTTGCTTTCTAGAGACACGGTGTTAATGGCTTTTAATGAGTTAAAAAATAGAGGTATTGTACAGTCTGTTGTAGGTAAAGGCTATTATGTTTCAAGTGAATACATAAATGTAAATCAAAAAATATTCTTGCTTTTTGATGAATTAAACTCATTTAAAGAGGATTTGTATAATTCATTTTTAGAAAATTTAGGAGAAAACATTCAAGTAGATATTTTTTTTCATCATTTTAATACGTCTATTTTTAGAAAACTAATTCATGATAACATTGGAGCCTATAATTATTATGTAATTATGCCTGCTAATATGTCTAACACAAACTCAATTATACAAAGCCTGCCACATGATAAGGTTTTTATTTTAGATCAAATGCATGATGACTTAAAATCGTATTCAGCCATTTATCAAAATTTTGAACAAGATATTTTTAATGGTCTTGAACAAGCATTGCATCTTATAAAAAAATACAAACAACTAATACTACTTTTTCCTGAAGATAAGCAACCACAAGATATGCAAAAAGGGTTTAAGCAATTTTGTGATACGTATAGTCTTAATTATTCTGTTTTAAATTCACTTAAAAATCATGATCCTAAAAAAGGTGACCTTTATATTATTCCTGACGATAAAAATCTACTTCGTACTATAAAATCATTTAAAAATAACAACTTAAGGTTAGCCAAAGATGTAGGTCTAATATCATATAACGATACTTTACTTAAAGAAATTGTTGCTGATGGCATTACTACTATATCGACAGATTTTAATGCTATGGGAAAACGATTAGCAAGTATGATACTTAATAAAGAGGTCGCTAAAATTGTTAACCCGAATAATCTAATTATAAGAAATTCATTGTAAAAACTAAAACAGGGCATAATGTATAGTATTAAACATTATAAGGAAAAGAGTGTATTAGAATTAAGGCATTTTGACGCTTCATTTTATGCTAAAATTCACTTAAATGAAGGCGCAAGTTTACAAGAATTGACGCTTAATAACAAAGCTGTTATTGTAAATTTAGAGCCTTTGGTTTATGCCAATACTTACGCGTCTTCGATTTTATTTCCGTTTGCAAACAGAATTAAAGATGGTGCTTATGCTTTTAATAAAACAGAATATCTACTCCATACTAACAACGAATCCGAAAATAATGCTTTACATGGTTTAGTTTATAATAAACCTTTTAAAATTGTTGATACAAAAGTAAACAACGATTCTGTTTCTGTAAAACTTGAGTATAAAGAACGTGAATTATCTAAAGGATTCCCGTTTACTTACAATATAAAATTAGAGTATATTTTTACTAGAGACTCTATGGGTTTGAAAGTTTTAGTTAAGAGTACAAGTTCTGAATCATTTCCTTTTACTTTAGGATGGCATCCTTATTTTTTAAGTAAAAATTTATATGACAGCTCTTTGGAGTTTACTACCAATCAAAAACTAATGTTAGATGAAAGAAATATTACAACTGGTATAGAAACCATTGAAGAAATTAAAAACTTTAAAATTGAAGATAAAAAACTAGACGATTGCTGGATATTAAATGCAAATACCATTAAATTTAACACACCAACTTATCAATTACTTTTAAAATCCTCTGAAGAAAATAGTTTTTTACAAGCCTACACACCACCTAAAAAAAACATAATTGCTATAGAGCCAACAACAGGAGTTTCAAATAGCTTTAATAACCAAATTGGTTTAAAAGTCTTAAAACCCAACGCATCTTACAATATAGAATGGTGTTTAAAAATGATATAATAACTTGATATATTAAAATGAGTACTAAATTAATTAATGAGGTAAAAACCAAGTTTATTGAAACATTTAACGCATACCCTTTACTTGTTTTTTCTCCAGGAAGAATTAACCTTATTGGAGAGCATACCGATTATAACGATGGATTTGTTTTTCCTGCGGCAGTAGATAAAGGTATAGCTGCTGCTATTCAAAAAAGTGATTCTGGTTATTGCACCGCAATAGCTTTAGATTTAGATGATAAGATTGAATTTGAATTAGATAAATTAAAATCATCAAAAGAAGGGCGTTGGGAGAATTATGTATTTGGTGTTGTTGCCGAAATTCAAAATAGAAATATAACAGTAGGCGATTTTAATATCATATTTAAAGGCAATATACCAAGTGGAGCAGGCATGTCGTCTTCTGCAGCCTTAGAAAACAGTGTTGTTTTTGGGTTAAATGAACTATTCGATTTAGGGTTATCAAAACACGATATGATATTAATTTCACAAAAAGCAGAACATCATTATGTAGGTGTTAAATGCGGTATTATGGACCAATACGCGAGTATGTTTGGTATAGAAAATAATGCCTTGCATTTAGATTGTAGAACGGTCGAGTCTAAACCCTTTGAAATAAATTTTAAAGACCACCAACTCATGCTAATAAATACCAATGTAAAGCATAGTTTATCTGATAGCGCCTATAACGATAGACGCTCTGCTTGCGAAAATATTTCTGCACTATTAGGAATAAAAGCATTAAGAGACGCTACCGAAGCAGATTTAGAAAAAGTGATAGATAAAGTAACACCAGCAAATTATCAAAAAGCATTATACGTTATTCAAGAGAATAAAAGAACTGTAAAAGCAGCTAAAGCTATAGAAGATGGTAATCTTGAAACTCTAGGATCTTTAATATATCAATCGCATGAAGGCTTGTCGAATAAGTATAAAGTAAGTTGCGACGAATTAGATTTTCTTGTTGAGCAAGCAAAAAAAAACAAGCATGTTTTAGGAGCCAGAATGATGGGTGGTGGTTTTGGAGGATGCACCATTAATTTAGTTGCAAAAACAGAGGCAAAAGCTTTTGCTAATACGGCTTCTAAAGCTTACAAGAAAAAATTTAATAAGGACAGTTCTGTGTATTTTGTAAAACTATCAAATGGCACCCATATAGTAAAGTAATATTAAAAAAAATGAATTCAGATTTACAAGATTATTCGCATAAAAGATTTAATATATTAACAGGGGAATGGGTTTTGGTATCTCCACATCGCGCTAAACGACCCTGGCAAGGGCAAAACGAATCGGTTTCAAATGTGCTTAGACCAACGCACGACCCGAACTGTTATTTGTGTGCAGGAAACACCAGAATTAATGGGAAGGAAAATCCCGATTACAAAGATGTTTTTGTGTTTACAAACGATTTTGCAGCATTACAATTTAACTCAAAATCTTTTTCTTTAGATGAAGGTTTGCTAAAGGCTAAAAGCGAAACAGGTATTTGTAAAGTCATATGTTTTAGCCCAGACCATTCTAAAAGTTTAGCAGATATGGATGTAGCTGCTATTGATAAGGTTGTGAAAGTTTGGCAAAAGGAATATAAATTACTTGGTGAAAATGATGCAATTAATCACGTTCAAATATTCGAAAACAAAGGCGCAGTAATGGGCTGTAGTAATCCGCACCCACATGGTCAAATTTGGAGTCAATCGACACTTCCAAACGAGGTAGAAAAAAAGGATAATCAGCAAAAAACGTATTATTCTAAAAATAAAAGTAGTCTTTTAGGAGATTATTTGAATCAAGAATTAGAAGCCAAAGAAAGAATTATTTTCGAAAATGATGATTTTGTAGTATTAACACCTTTTTGGGCTATTTGGCCTTTCGAAGCGATGATTGCTCCTAAAAAACAATTTAAAGATATTACCCAAATTTCTGAAAAAGAAAGCGTCGCATTTACCGAGGCTATTTCGGTTTTAACTCAAGCTTACGATGCTTTATTTGCCTGCTCTTTTCCGTATTCTAGTGGTATTCATCAAGCACCAACAAACGGTAAAGATAATTACCATTGGCATTGGCACATGAGTTTTTATCCGCCTTTATTAAGAAGCGCAACCGTAAAAAAATTTATGGTAGGTTACGAAATGTTTGGAACGCCACAGCGCGATATAACTGCAGAACAAGCAGCAAAACGCCTGCAAGATTTGGTTAAAAAATAGTTGTGTTTTTAATGAGATATTGCTGGTAACTATTTAATGTAGAAGAAACTTAGCAATTTTAACTTTTTAAAACCGTTTATGCAATATGCCCTACTTTTTAATTATTGAGTCTTATACATTTGGTAGTAAAATTATATTAAGCATTCTGTTTGCAGTATTAGCGTACCTAGTGTTTTATTACGCTTTTAAAATGACAGAAATGGCCTATGTTTTAAAACATAAAAAACCATTATACAATCATTTTTACATTTTTTTACGACAATTAAATGCGCCTCAAAAGGCTATTTTACAAAATCATTTTTTGTTTTATAAAAATTTATCAGATAAAGAGAAAAAATATTTTGAGCATCGCGTATCTTCATTTATAAAAGATAAAGATTTTATAGCTAGAGAAGGCCATAGAATAACCGATGAGATGAAAGTTTTAATCTCGGCTACCGCCGTTATGCTATCATTTGGATTTAGAGATTTTTATATTGGCGTTATTTCTAAAATTGTGGTATATCCTAATAAATTTTATTCCAACACCAATAAAGCGTATCACAGAGGAGAGTTTAACCCTAAACTGAAAGCATTAGTATTGTCTTGGGAAGATTTTAAGGCCGGTTATAATGATGCAAACGATAATTTAAACTTAGGCATTCACGAGTTTACGCATGCCATACACATAAACAGTATGAAAGAGCGCGATGTAAGTTCTACAATTTTTAGCGATACTTTTAAAGAGTTAACCAAGTTATTATCAATTAATGAAACTTTACGAAATAAGTTAATGGCATCAGATTATTTTAGAAAATATGCATTTACTAATCAGTTTGAGTTTGTTGCTGTTATCATTGAGAATTTTATTGAAACGCCTCAAGAGTTCAAATCGCAATTTCCAAAAATTTATGCTAAGGTTAAACAAATGCTTAACTTTAATGTGGCAGGGTATTAATCCTATTTCCAACTTAAAATATCTTAAATCCATGACTTTTATCATACTTTGTTATGTTTTTCATTTATACTTTTAATATAGAATTAAAAACATAGTATCATGAAAAAAAGAACTCCAGTTTCAGAAATAATGACGAAAGATGTAATCGCTTTAACGCGATTTGATGATTTAAATAGAGCAGAAATGCTTTTTAAAAGACATAATATTAGACATATTCCTGTAGTAACAGAAGAATCTATTATTGGTATGCTAAGTTATTCTGATTTGCTTAGAATTAGTTTTGCCGATGCTACAAATGATGAACGAAATATAGACTCTGTAGTTTATAATATGTTTACCATTGAGCAAGTCATGACAAAAAATCTTATAAATGTAACAAGTAAAACGACTATTAAAGAAGTTGCCGAAATTTTAGCCGAAAATGAATTTCATGCACTTCCAGTTGTAGACGATTCTATTTTGGTGGGTATTGTTACGACTACCGATTTAATAAAATATTTACTAAAGCAGTTTTAAACATTAGTCATAGCTTTTAAATTTTTAATGGTTTCAGGTTGATTATCACTTTTAAAAACATAGCTTCCAGCTACTAATACATCGGCTCCAGCTTGTGCTAATGCGCTGGCATTTTTATTGGTCACACCGCCATCTATTTCTATAAGTGTTGATGCGCCTTTGCGGTTTATTAAAGCTTTAAGTTGTTGTACTTTGTTATAAGTGTTTTCAATAAAGCTTTGACCACCAAAACCGGGGTTTACACTCATTAGGCATACTAAATCTATATCGTTAATAGTGTCTTCTAAAACGTTAATGCTGGTATGCGGATTTAGTGCAACACCAGCTTTCATGCCTTCAGCTTTTATAGCTTGTAGTGTGCGGTGTAAATGTATGCAAGCTTCATAATGTACAGTAAGTACATTGCTACCTAAATCTGCAAATGTTTTAATATATCGATCTGGATCTACAATCATTAAATGCACATCAATAGTTTTTTTGGCGTGTTTTGTAATGGCGTTTAAGACCGGCATACCAAAAGAAATGTTTGGAACAAAAACCCCGTCCATAATATCAATATGAAACCAGTCGGCTTCACTTTTATTTACCATTTCTATATCACGTTGAAGGTTTGCAAAGTCTGCTGCTAAAATTGATGGAGCAATTAATTTAGAATTCATTGAGTATAAGTTTATTCAGCAAAAATATGATTTTTACAATTTAATTATAGTCTTATTTCTTATAAAACTTTCAACTAAAACTATGATGTTAGTCGTTAAAACATGTTCTGCTTTTTTTAACCATTTTAGGTATTCGTTCAGTTTTTTTAATTCTGTATAATTATTAATTGTTGTAAATCCAAAACTGTAACCTTCAAATATGCGCTGTTCTATATCTATATTAATAATGTTGAAGATGTTTTTATGTCTTGTGTCTCTGCTAATTCTTTTAAAAAGGTCATCAACAGCTTCAGGGGAACCCTCTAAAATTTGAAAAAAATTACGATCGTTATATATTAAAATACCCGTTATACCTTTCTTAATATTATTTTCTATTGTCTTATTGAAAATGGTATCAAGAGATTCAATGGTCTCTTCATTGATAGAATCACTTATATAGCATATTGTTTTTAACATTATTAATGCCAATCAAGAGTTAAAAAAACAAGTCTAATTAGTTGAAAAACAACGCCTTAAACTTGTTTAAGTTATTGATTTTCAGTATCTTAATAGTCAATTTCAACAAGATTATTTTGAATACAAATAGCAATAACAAGGATTTAAAGT
>Ga0316189_10002251_pt1 | contig 18997 bp, 17 predicted proteins | sample LowCovwburrow_MG_FD_204930 | JGI IMG/M metagenome (GOLD analysis project Ga0316189, IMG submission 204930) | Coastal sediment microbial communities from Maine, United States - Lowes Cove worm burrow | ecosystem: Environmental > Aquatic > Marine > Coastal > Sediment | place: USA: Maine...
TACTATTTTATAAAGTTTATCTGAAGGCCTGATTTTAAATCCTGTTGGGAAAGTGCAATTTTTGCCTTTTTCTGCCATTGTTGCATGAATATCATCGACCATCATCTGTCCTAATTCCATTTCTTTAGCTCCAGTAGTGGGGCCGGTTATGAGTAATGTATCGCCAACCTTTATATCGAAAGCTTCAATCTTAAATTCTGCAATACCTGGTCTAGGATAATAATGCACCCCCTTGCCAACATATAGTTTCTTTTGAGATGCCTGAGTACCAGGGCCATCGCTCCATTCCCCAAGTTTCTGTCCTAAATAATATCCGTCCCAAAAACCCCGATTATAAACCTTGTTGAGTTCTTTCATCCATAAAGCAACTTTATCCTTTGAAAAAGTTCCATCAGCATGGGCATCAATCGCCGCTCTATATGTTTTGATTACTGTCGCCACATATTCGGGTGCCCTACCTCTACCTTCAATTTTTAGGACCTTTACCCCGGCATCGATTATCTGATCCAAAAAATCAAGGGTGCATAAATCTTTGGGCGACATCATATACTCATTGTCAATCTCAATCTCAAAACCACTTTCCTGATCAATTACCGTGTACTTCTTACGACAATTCTGCTTGCAAGCACCCCTATTGGCCGAAGAATTATGGGAATGTAGACTGAGGTAACATTTACCTGAAACCGCCATACACAAAGCACCGTGACCAAATACCTCAACTTCAACCAAATTGCCAGAAGGTCCTTTTACCCCTTCCTTTTCTATTTGATCAGAAATATTCTTGATTTGACGTAAGCTCAATTCACGGCTTAAAACCACTGTATCTGCAAAAAGCGAATAAAACTTAACGGCCTCGATATTGGTGATATTTATTTGTGTAGAAATATGCACCTCCATATTAATTTGCCTTGCATAAGCGATAACCGCTTGGTCCATGGCAATTACAGCCGTAATTCCAACTTCTTTGGCTGTATCCAAAACCGTCTTGATTACTGACAGGTCATGATCGTAAATGATCGTGTTTAAGGTAAGGTAAGTTCGAATGTTTTTTTTATTACATCGCCTTGTAATCTCAGGCAAATCTTCCAAGGTAAAATTAATACTTGCCCTCGCCCGCATGTTAAGTTGTTCAACACCAAAATATACTGAATCTGCACCATTTACAATAGCCGCTTGTAGGGACTCGAAGTTCCCTGCTGGTGCCATAAGTTCAATCTGGCTATTTCTTGTCATAAATACAAGCACTTTAATTTTGGACCTCAAAGATACGTTTTATCGGAAAATTAGCATCTTAGCCTTGACCATATGTGTTAGCGATGTGAAATCTGAATGTAGTGCATAAAAAAGAGTCTTGAAATTTCAAGACTCTTAATTGGTCACTCCATTTTTTCTTTTTCATAGCATTCTTATAAAATGCAAAAAAAGGAAATGACCACCGATGCCCATTGTCCTAAAACAAATGGTTTATATATAGAGTTAGTATATGCCGTTTTAGGTAAGATGTAGTATTTATTAAAAGGTTGCGTTTGGACATAGGCAATCATCCAAAACTGTGTATAAAATAATTTGGTGTGATGGTTTTATGAAAAAAGAAGTAGTAAATTAGCGTTCCTAATTTTATACAAAATGAGTACCGAAAAAGAAGCAAAATTAAAAGCATTAAAACTAACCTTAGATAAACTGGACAAAACTTATGGTAAAGGCGCCGTAATGAAAATGGGGGATAGTGTTTTTGAGGATGTTGAAGTGATACCATCAGGATCTTTAGGTCTTGACATTGCCCTTGGAGTGGGTGGTTACCCAAGAGGAAGGGTTATTGAAATATATGGTCCGGAATCATCAGGTAAAACAACATTGACCCTACATGCCATTGCTGAAGCACAAAAAAATGGGGGAATCGCAGCATTTATTGATGCAGAACATGCCTTCGACCGTTTTTATGCTGAAAAATTAGGGATAGATATAGATAACTTGATAATTTCCCAACCAGATAATGGTGAACAAGCCTTGGAAATAACCGATAATTTAATCCGCTCGGGAGCTATCGATATTGTAGTTATCGATTCTGTTGCCGCCTTAACGCCTAAAAGCGAGATTGAAGGTGAAATGGGAGATTCAAAAATGGGCCTACATGCACGATTAATGTCCCAAGCCCTTCGAAAGTTGACGGGATCAATCAGTAAAACCAATTGTACTGTTATCTTCATTAACCAATTAAGGGAGAAAATCGGGGTCATGTTCGGTAATCCTGAAACTACTACTGGTGGTAACGCCTTAAAGTTCTACGCTTCGGTACGATTGGATATTCGTCGTTCAACGCAGATCAAAGATACAGATGGGGCTGTTCAAGGTAACAAAACAAGGGTGAAAGTTGTGAAAAACAAAGTTGCCCCACCGTTTAGATTGGCAGAATTCGATATTATGTATGGCGAAGGTATTTCCAAAATCGGAGAAATCATTGACTTGGGTGTCGAATACGAAATCATAAAGAAAAGTGGTTCTTGGTTCAGTTATGGGGACACCAAACTAGGTCAGGGACGAGATGCCGTAAAGGCGCTTTTAAATGACAATCCTGAATTATATGAAGAATTAGAGGCTAAAATACGGGAGGCTATTAAAGCTATCAAATAGACAACATTTCATTAATGATTATTTAATAGGCGCCTTGAAGGCGCCTATTTTATTTATTTTCGGCTAATTACAGCAATGTATTATAGTTACATTCAGATGCAAAACAACTTTTCTTGTACCTTAACGTCAATAAACGCAACCATAATCAAATAGTTTCATCTTAGAAATAAATTATTAGCTTATGAAAAGGACGTTTTTGGTACTATGTGCCTTGATGTTATCCCTAACTTTTACTTCTTGTGATTTGGGAGATGATGGCCCAAACTTTCATTTTGTGCCGCTTCGGATAGAAAGTGTTGAGATTCCAGAATCGTTTGACCTAAATGAAACTTATGAAATTAGATTAAACTATATAATCCCAGATGGTTGTACTTATTATGAAGGTGTCGATGTGGTTAAGAGTGAAATTACTACCCGAAAGGTTGTTGCCGTAGGTGCACAAAGAACAGATCAAGAGGAATGTACGGAAGTTATTCGAGAGGAAGTGGCTTCTTTCAACTTTGTAGTACTTCACAACCAATCATATTTGTTTAGATTTTATCAAGGAGAAGATATGAATGGAGAGCAACAGTTTTTAGAGGTTGAAGTTCCGGTGAACTAAACCATCACAATAACCTAACCAATATTTTGAGTCTAAAAGAACTCATAGACAAGTGTAAAAAAGGCGATAGAAAGGCACAGGAGCAGTTATATAGGCAATATTCCAATATACTGTTCGGTATCTGTCTAAAATATTCGCGCAATAAAACTGAGGCTGAAGATAGTCTGCATGATAGCTTCATGACCATATTTGAGAAGATAGGCCAATATAAATCAAAAGGCTCCTTTGAAGGATGGATCAAAAGAATCACCATCAATACTGTCTTACAGAAATATAGAAAAGAAGAATACCTAAAAGTAGTTTCTGACAATTTAGAAGAAGAGGTCGAAGTAGAATCAGTGTATACTGAAATTGGACTCCAGACACTTTTAAAATACATTCAAGAATTACCAAATAAATATAGAATGACCTTTAACTTATATGTGTTGGATGGTTATTCGCATAAAGAAATAAGTTCAATGCTGGGCACATCGCCTGGCACTTCAAAATCGAATCTTGCAAGAGCCAGAATGATTTTGAAGGAAAAAATACAAAACAAGACCACCAAAGCAATAATTGGCATTTTAATTATTGCATTAGGAAGAAACATGTGAGTGCAAATGAAATGCTCACAACAGAATCAAAAAACATGAACATTGCTTAACGATTAGCAAAATGAGTAAAAAAAACCTAGACAAAATATTCCAAGAGAAATTCTCGGATTTTTCAGACATCCCTACAGAAAAAGTCTGGAAATCAATAGAAACCTCTTTGAATAAAAAGAAGAAAAACCGCATGCTTATCCCCTTTTGGTGGAAACTTGGCGGTATTGCCGCAGTACTGGCAATTGGTTTGTTTTTTATCAATCCTTTCAAAGATGATGGTAATGAAACCAACACCATAGTTACTGACATAGAAAACGTGAAAGATAAACAGCTTGAAGAAGAAAACGCTGTTGATCGAACACCTAATGATGTAACGCCACAAGTGGTTGAAAGTGCAGCATCAGATAACAGTACATTGATAGATTTAGGCATTGATCAAAAGAAAAAGTCTGATTCCAAAAAAACCTTTGATACCAATGCTACCATGGTAGCGCATGATAGTTCCCAAAAATCAGGAGACGAACAAAAGTCAACTACTTCAAAAATTGTGATATCCAGTAATGAAGGTGCTGCTGAAATGAGCAATGACATTATAAAAGATGTTATTTCTAATGGGAAGCAAAGTACCATAGCCATTAATGAACCTCTAAAATCAGAAAATATTCCTTCTGTCAATACCGAGAACGAAAAGAATACAAAGGCTAATAATATTTCGAAAGGAAATGCGGAAGAAGTAGTGGCCCAAGTGAATCCTAAAGCCCCAGTCAAGGAAATTGAAGCAGGTAAAAAATCAATCTACGATGAAATTGCAGAACAGGAAGAAGAAATAGATGTCGCAGAAACTACGGAAAGCAAATGGTCGGCTGGCCCAATTATAGCACCGGTTTATTTCGATGCTATTGGAGAGGGTTCACCTGTACATTCGATATTTGTGCCCAATTCAAAATCAGGTGATGTTAATCTAAGTTATGGTCTGGCCGTTTCTTATGAAATAAGTAAAAAACTCTCCATAAAAACAGGTGTTCATAAAGTCGACTATGGCTATAATACAAATGATGTGGAATTTTCAGCTTCTTTAGAAGGTTTCGGCGGTGGTCAAATTGAAAATATTGATTATAGTCTAGCTTCAAGAAATATTGTTGTTGAAAGTAAGGCTACTAACAGGGATTCCTTTTCAGAGAATAAAGCATTGGATGCTGCAGCCCAGGATCCATCTTTAATTGGTGTTATGGCGCAACAATTCGGGTACTTGGAGATTCCTTTGGAATTGAATTACACCTTAGTTGATAGCAAATTCGGAGTTAACCTGATAGGTGGATTAAGTTCACTGTTTTTGGTTGACAATTCGGTTACCCTTACTTCTGGTGAACTAATCACAGAAATGGGTGAGGCCAATAACGTGAATAATGTAAACTTTAGTACCAATATAGGATTTGGGGTTAATTATAAGTTCTCTACTAAACTACAATTGAATATAGAACCCGTATTTAAATATCAATTAAATACATTTTCTGATACCGCTGGTGATTTTCAGCCATTTACCATTGGTGTTTATAGTGGGCTTAATTTTAAGTTTTAAAGAAATTGGTTAGGTAGGTCATTGTTGGTAGCAATGCCTTTTAAAGCCTTGAAGGTCTCTCTTCAGGGCTTTACTTTGTTTAGGATTGGGCCATTAATTCTTTTAAAATTACATTTCGTACGTCCTCCCGCAATGTAGTTTTGTCCTCATCTTCCAAAATTGCAGTTTCAAAAAAGGCATGCACTTTAGCCCGAATCAAACCAGGACTTCCACTGTAAAAGGTGAAAGAAAATCGTTTTTTATTGTCATAAAATGTCATGGGCACGACAGGGATATTATGTGCTATGGCCATTTTAAAAGCCCCGTCCTTAAAATCATCCAGCAAAACGTCTTCTTCAGGTACGCCTCCTTCAGGAAAAATGCAGATACTTAATCCTTGGTCGATTCGACGTTGGGCCCTACGATATACGCCAGTCCTGCTGCGACTGTCATCCCTATCTACCAAGATACAGACGCGTTTATAGAAAAAACCGAATAACGGAATTTTCACAAGTTCTTTTTTTCCAACAAAAACAAATGGGTTTTTACTAATGCGAAGCATCAACATGATATCGAGCATACTGGTATGATTGGCAACCAACATATAGCTCTTGCCTTTTATTAGTTTTTCTTCCCGAAAGATTTTTTGTGGACAGCCCATACCCAATAATATGGGTCTTGCCCATAAGTTTCTTGCCAACCAGAAAAATTGGGGATACCATTTTTCCGATAATGTTGAAATAACCAAAAAAGGGAAGAAAAGGATTATCGGTAATGCGACCATTACATAAAACCAAATGCGATATAAAAAGTGTCCTATGTTTTGAGCTGTTGTCCGCATTGATCAAAAATAACAATTTGATGTTGTTATTTACGATTTGTTTTACCTTTGTGCTTCTTTGAAACCAATTGAATGGCAAGAATACTTACAGGCATACAAAGCACCGGCGTTCCCCACTTAGGAAATATCTTGGGTGCTATTGCTCCGGCAATAAAAATGGCACAGGACCCCAAAAACGAATCATTTCTATTTATTGCGGATATGCATTCATTGACCCAGATAAAAAATGGTGGTGAATTAAGAAACAACACCTATGCGACTGCAGCTACTTGGCTTGCCTTTGGGCTGGATATTGAAAAAACTGTTTTTTATAGACAAAGTGACGTGCCACAGGTGACCGAACTGGCTTGGTATCTCAGCTGCTTTTTCCCGTATCAAAGGCTTACCCTTGCCCATTCTTTTAAAGATAAGGCAGATAGATTGGAAGATATAAATGCAGGATTGTTCAATTACCCTATGCTCATGGCGGCAGATATCTTATTATATGATGCTAATATTGTTCCTGTTGGTAAAGACCAATTACAACATATTGAGATGACAAGGGATGTTGCCTCTCGTTTTCATGCCCAATTGGGCGAGACTTTTGTAGTGCCGGAAGGAAAAGTACATGAAGAGACCATGTATATTCCTGGAACTGATGGACAGAAAATGAGTAAAAGCAAGGGTAACCTCATTAATATCTTTCAGCCCGATAAAAAATTACGTAAACAGATAATGGGCATTAAAACGGATAGTACACCGATGGAAGATCCTAAGGACCCAGACACCGATAATGTATTTGCACTTTATAAGATTCTTGCAAACCCTGAACAAATTGCTGAAATGAGATCTAATTACGAGGGTGGTAATTATGGCTATGGCCATGCAAAACAAGCCTTATATGATGTCATTTTGGAAAAGTTCAACCCTGCTCGTGAACGGTTCGATTATTACATGAACCACCTTGATGAAATCGATAATGCGCTTGAAATCGGTGCCGAAAAAGCCAAAAAAGTAGCTAATGACGTACTGAATAGAGTTAGGAGTAAGGTTGGGTACTAATCCAATGAGACTGGCCAAATATCAAATTTGTATATATGCGGATTAGCAGCATTTTTATTGAAAGATGATACATATTCTGTACCATTCCCTTAAATATTTATTATTGGTGATATCTTGAATTTGGGCAGCTTCTCATCACAAATAGTTTTTAATTTTTTAAAGTAAAACCTCAAAAAATAATCTACTTTTCTTTTTTGCATCGCCCAAAAAAGAAAGAAAAAACGCTAGACTTATTTTCTATTTCTTGAAATCTGTACAGCTTTCACAACCACACCATCCAGACCGCTATTGTTGTCCAAAATGCTCTTTGGATGGCTTCCTAATTCCTTGGTGAAACCAGATGGATTTCTATCGAAATATAAAAATAGGTCGATAACCCCATTTATAAACTATTATCTGTTGAACAAACTGCATAGTCTTTTTTAGAAAGGCCCCAATTGAATAACAATGCTTTATTCCTCTGATTTTCGTCCACACTTTATCGATGAAATGCGATAATCATGAAGGTTTGAGGCCTCAAAATTCAAATTACCGACTAAGTAGTCTATCTTTCTTACAGCACTGATACCCCATATAGACCTCTCGACTGCACGTGGGAAGGCAATAAACTAGATAACTTCGAACAATTTTCCGGGTAACGGGCGAATAACGCCTTTCATTTCCATATTCAAAAGGGTGGAAGAGACTTTGAAGATTGGGAGCTTGCAATCAAGCGCAATGCTATCCAATAATTGTTTGCCCTCTTTCTGTAAATAGGAATAGATAGCTTTCTCGACTTCATCCAATTCAATAAACAACTGTTTTTGAATTGGTTTGGTTTCCTTTTCTTCCAATTCCCAATTCAATAGATATATCAAATCGGCAGCTGAAGTAATCATATGTGCCTTTTGCTGCTTTATCAAATTATTACAACCAGAACTATATTTGTCCTTGGCCCTTCCAGGAACAGCAAATACTTCCCGATTATAACTGTTTGCAATATCGGCAGTAACCAAACTACCCCCTTTTTCCGCCGATTCTACGACAATAGTGGCTTCGCTCATTCCGGCAATAATTCGGTTTCTTTTCAAGAAATTCTCTCTATCAGGATTACTGGTGCTCCAAAATTCAGTAACAAAACCTCCATTTTTTTCAACATCGGGAACAAACTTTGAATGGATCTTCGGATATATTTGATTTAAACCGTGGGCCAGACATCCTATGGTTTGCAATCCGTGTTTTATGGCTGTTTTCTGTGCACATATATCCACACCATAAGCAAATCCGCTTACAATAACTGGATCAAGCGGGGCTAAATCCTCTATTAATTTTTCACAAAAAGCAGTGCCGTAACTCGTAATATTACGCGTACCGACAATGCTTATTACTTTTTTCTTCAAGCTCAATATTGCCCTTTTTGAACACAATCAAAGGGCCGTCAATACAATGCTTTAAATACCGTGGGTACTCACTATCGGTAAAGTAGGAGTAGGCAATATCATGGTCTTGGATATATTGCAGTTCTTTTTCGGCAGCTTCAAAATGTTCGGTATCATGAAGTCCTTTGATTGTAAAGGAGCCAATCCCATCAATCTTGAGCAGGTTTTGAAATTTATCGTTAAAAATAGCAGATGGGCTGCCACAATGGGCTATGAGCTTTTTCGCTGAAACATCACCAATGTTCGGAATATTTTGCAGCCTCAGAACCGCAATTAATTCATCTGTAGTCATTTATAATTAGTGCTAAGTTATCCACAAAATACATAAATTATAATGTTAATAAAAAGTCCTCCGCTATCTATTGGTGCGCTGTTTTTTTTACAATATTTGTTGAAATGGTCTTAGAACACTATATCTCCGATTTACTTTATCGTTATAACTGTGTGGTTGTACCAGGTTTTGGTGCTTTTTTAACAGAATATAAATCGGCAGTGCTGAATGAACAGAGTAATTCGTTTTATCCTCCATCAAAATCATTGTCCTTTAATAAGCAATTATCTTCCAATGATGGCCTTTTAGTGTCATATATGGCTGAAGTAGAACAGTGCTCTTATGAGGAAATGCTCCAGAAAGTATTGAATAAGGTAGAAAAGTGGAAACGTACATTAGATCAAGGGGAGCGTTTAACATTAGCGAATATTGGGGTCCTAAAATCAAGTAAAGAGGGTAGAATTCAGTATCAACCTTCCTATCAAATCAATCATTTAACTTCTTCTTTTGGACTATCTTCTTTTGTTTCTGCACCGATTACCCGGGAAGTATTGAAAAAAGAAGTGCTGGCAATAGAGGAAAAAGTTCCTTTTATCATTACTCCAGAAAGAAGAAAGGAATCTTCTATACGACCTTATTTAAAATATGCAGCTATAATTCTTTTGGCACTTTCAACTGGATTGACGGGATACAGATTCTATAACGAAAGCCTTAGCCAACAGCAATTGGTGGTTGAAAAGGCCCAGGAGGAAGTTTCAAAAAGCATTCAGGAAGCCACTTTCTTTGACACCGCACCTTTAGAGTTACCAACTTTGAATCTAAAAGTGATTGCCAAAAAACCCAAAGTGGTCATGCACCACATTGTTGCTGGCGCTTTCAGGTTCAGGGCAAATGCGGACAAAAAAATACGCCTGCTTACAAGGCGTGGCTATGACGCAGCCTATCTTGGCACTAACAGGCATGGACTTCATATGGTAACCTACAGCAGTCACAGCGATGTAGATGAAGCATTACAAACACTGCGAAAGGTAAAAAGTGCCCAATCCCAAGATGCCTGGTTATTATCAATTAGGTAGACCCATTTCCCCTTACATCTTTTTTATTAAAGTACCTTTGCCGAAAATTCTATTATGAAGCCTAAAAATCCGAGTGATTCACGTACGATTATGACCGATTTGGTACTCCCTAGCGAGACCAATCCTTTGAATAATCTCTTTGGGGGTGAACTTTTAGCACGAATGGACAGGGCCGCCAGTATTGCAGCACGTCGCCATAGTAGATGTATAACGGTAACCGCTTCTGTAAACCACGTAGCCTTTAATCAAGCGGTTCCCTTGGGTAGTGTTGTCACTGTGGAGGCTGCTGTTTCTAGAGCCTTTAATACCTCCATGGAGGTATTTATTGATGTTTGGATGGAAGACCGGTATAATGGAAAGCGTTCAAAAGCCAACGAAGCGATTTACACCTTCGTAGCAGTGGATGAGACTGGGAAACCTACCCAGGTGCCGGCGCTTGAACCTGTAACCGAATTGGAAAAAGAGCGTTATGCCGCTGCATTACGGAGAAAGCAATTGAGTTTGGTCCTTGCCGGCAAAATGAAGCCTAATGACGCAACAGAACTCAAGGCCTTATTTATGGGTGAATAATATTTGTAAGGTGCTAGAAATCAAAAGCATCGGGGTCTGGTCCGAATCGCTGTCCTTTTTCAAGGCCGTCCAAATAGCCCATATCTTCTTTTGAAAGTTCAAAATCAAAAATATTGGCATTGTTGATGATTCGTTCTTTTTTAGCCGATTTAGGGATGGTAATCACCCCTTTTTGCAAATCCCATCGTAAAACCACTTGTGCTGGTGATTTACCATATATAAGACCAATTTTCTTAATACTTTCCAATTGGAAAATTCGACCTTGCATCATGGGTGACCAAGCTTCATACTGTATTTGATGCGCATTGCAATAATCAATCAGATCTTGTTGAACCAAATAAGGGTGAAACTCCATTTGGTTTACCATAGGAACAATTTCGGCCGACTTTAACAAATCTTCCAAATGAGGCTTTAAAAAATTACTTACACCAATGGCCCGTACCTTCTTTTCTCTATACAAATGTTCTAAGGCACGCCATGTATCCTTGTATTTTCCTTTTACTGGCCAATGGATAAGATACAAGTCCAAATAATCCAGATTCAATCGTTCCAAACTGTCGTTAAAAGCTTTGAGCGTGCTTTCGTAGCCTTGGTCCGAATTCCAGACCTTACTGACCACAAAAACTTCCTCCCTATTGATTCCGCTTTGCTTTAAGCCCTCGCCAACACCCTCTTCATTGTTATAGATTGATGCCGTATCAATATGCCTGTATCCCGCTTCAATGGCCCATTTCACAGCATTGATAACTTCTTGACCATCTTCCGATAGATAAACCCCTAATCCAAAATACGGCATTTTAACGCCGTTATGTAGTTCGAAGGTTCCTTTTAAATCAGTGATTTGTTTTGTTTTTTCAGACATTTTCAATACTTAAAGTTGATATACCCATTCTTCCGGATTCAAACGCGATGTATCTTGGTAAAGATAAAATTTTAGGCGTGTTTGTCCATTAGACCGATTGGTATATATTTTTCCCAATGCTGCTTTTATAGCTACTTTATCGCCCTTTTTCACGTAGAGATCCGATAAGTTATAATAAGTACTTATAAAGTTACCGTGTTTTATTTGTACCCCTTTATTTCCACCAGGAACCGAAAGTATGGCGATAACTTCACCTTCAAAAATCGCTCTTGCCATAGCCCCCTCATCTGTTGTAATAATTACACCATTACTTTGATGTTTGATCCCAGGATAAACCGCATCTTTATATACCCCAAAACCTTGGCTTTTAATTCCTTTTTCCACTGGCCAAATCAGTTTTCCCTTATTAGAGGAAAAGTTATTGGCCACCAGCGTAGCTTCAGGGGTAAGAATAAATTTATTCGAGGATGCTTTTGTAACTTTTCCCGCTCCTGCCTTTTTATTCGAAGCAGCAATCGCGTTTCGGATCAACCTTTCAATTTGACGGTCTATTTTGCGGGCTTCCCTTTTTTTCTTTTGAATGGCTTGTGCATATTTGCTCTCATTTTGACGAATACTCCCCAACAATTCCTTTTGTGTTTTCATCTCTTTCATCAATTGTGCCTTGGCCCTGTTGTTTGTGGCTATCAATTGGTCTTTTTCTTTGCGTTGGTTGGTTAGATCAACATTCAATTGGGTAAGTTCATCTGTTTTGACCATTATTTGTTCCCCTTGCTCCTTACGATACTGTGTATATTGTTTCATATACTGCATGCGCTTAAAAGCCTGGAAAAAGTTCTCCGAAGACAAAAGAAACATTAATCTACTCTGCTGTGAATTGTTTTGATACGACTTTTGTATCATGGTCGCATATTCCTCTCTCAATAATTTTAAATCATCCCGTAGTTTTGAGATACTTCGAATATTGGCATTGATTTGCCTGTTCAGTAAATTGGATTGTTGGTTGGTGACCCGAATCAATTGTTGGCGAACATTAATCTTTTGGTCCAAGGCCTCCATCTGATCCAAGACATTTCCCTTTTCTTTTTTTTCTGCAAAAAGCAAGCGATTAATTTCACCTATTTCTTTCTCAAGTTGCTCTCGTTTAGCCTCTAAAGCCTTTTGTTCATTGGTTTGGGCAAAAGCAGTGCCTGTCGATAAAAAGGTCGAAAGCACAAGAAAACTTATAAGGAAAACGCGTTTACAAAGCATCAGTGTTTATTACAATCTTTTTAAAACCTTTTGGTATTTTATATGGGAAGTTCAATATTCTATTAAACTCAATACTTCGATAATCCAAATCAATGATATTTTTGGTATTTGCTTCAATCGCGGTTATCACAATTTCATTGGGCAATACTTTTTCATTGATTTTTTGATAGTTCTTATATTCAATCTCCAACACCCGTTTCTTTAATGGCTGGGATAATTGCTGTGAAGAAATCTTAAAATTATGCGGTTCAATAGCGTACATGGTCTTGAATAAGACCAATTGCTTTTTTGGTTTTAATACATAATCTGATTCTGATATTGAAGCATCATATTTTGCGCCTCTCAAATCAAAAAGGGCCTGGCCTAAAAGTAGGTTTTGTACTTTATCAAAATCCAGCTCAGTACCCAACATTTTGCTCAAATAAGAAAAATCACCATCAAAATATTCGTTCTGTAATTTATTATAAAAAGAAACCCTATTTGGAGTCACATATGCCTTTACAATTCCTAAAGGTGCGCTGATCCAAATGGCCTTGTCTTTTTCCATTCTCAAACTAACCGTAACGCTTTTAGTGGATTCCCCATCAAAATACCCAATCTTCATCCTTCCACTTAGTGTCTTGAAGTTGATTTGATTTTGATAATGTGTTCTGATGATGTTTTTTGCTGACATATTTTCATCAACGGTACCATCTGTGGCAAGCTTCTTTGATTTACAGGAAAATATGAGTAGAATAAAAACACTAAGTTGTGCCCATCGAATTAAGGTAGCCATAGTCTAAAACCCGGGTTTTATCATACGAAGATACATATTTGCTTCGGAAGAATTATTTAAGGCTGTATGTGCATCAACCAATTCCTGATATATTTTGTTCAAGAGTGGAACATCGTCCAACATATAATCCAAAGCTGCTTCCAAGACCTCAACGGCTTCTTTGTGCTTTGCACTTATATTTAGAGCGTGCCCATTTACATAATAAAAGTAAGGTTGTGACGGATAATTTTCCATCGCTTCCTCGCTTCGTTCCACCAATTCCGAAATTTTATTCTGAACCATAAGTTCAGCCATTTGCGCTTTAAGTTCTTCTATGGGATTGGCTTTTATATCATTCTGAACAGGAATTTCCTCTTTGCTTTTCTTTACCTCAAGATTATTTATTGAATCATTGATCTTTGCCGATAAATCCTTGGTGAAAGCAGATTCTTTAATCTCTTTGAGGACAGTCAATGCCTTTTGATAATTCTTTTGTTTGAAATAAATCAAGGCTAAATTTTCTTTAAGCTTATTGTTTTCAAAAGGGATGTTGAGATTCATTTGATCCAAAGAACTCCCTTGCATTTGAATGGTTGTCACCAAAGTGTTAAGGTACCACAGATTCGTAGGCTCGGACAACAAAGCTGCAATCCCATATTCTTGTGCAGAAATATACTGCTCCTCGAGCAAATAAACTTTGGCCAACTCATGGTCGACTACGTGACTAGTGGAATCGATCAACTTACATTCCAAAAGCAGATTAATGGCCTTATCATAATTTTCAATGCCCTTTTGTTTTAATGCCTCAAAAAAATTCTCTTGAAATGCATCTGAATATTCCTCCAAAAAGACTTCGGAACTATCCTCAATATTGATCTCCTGATCTTGCGCCATAGCCAAAATTGTGGTAAACACAAATACCATTGCAATCAACAATACCGATTTTAGTCTTTTCATTACTAGTATATGTACAAGCGCTATTCAATAGAATAACGGAGTAAAATTATCAATAAGTATTCCAGAGTTTACATCTTTTCTGTTAAAACACCCTTAAAGCATAATGGGGTAAAATTCTATCTGAAAGGCAAAACAACAAATTTGTATGGTAGAAATTACTTTGTTCCCGTACTTCCAAAACCACCAGCTCCCCTTGAAGTATCAGCTAGCTGATCTACTTCATTCCATTCGGCACGTTCGTGTTTTGCAATTACCAATTGTGCAATACGTTCCCCATTTTCAATCACGAAAGCCTCATTCGATAAATTTACCAGAATAACCCCTATCTCGCCGCGATAGTCCGCATCTACCGTACCAGGGGCATTGAGTACCGTTATGCCTTTTTTGGCCGCTAGACCGCTCCTTGGGCGTACTTGGGCCTCATATCCAATGGGCAGCTCAATAAATAATCCTGTTCTGACGATTGTACGTTCCAAAGGTTGTAATATTATTGCCGCTGTAATATTCGCTCTTAAATCCATCCCAGCAGAGGCCAGTGTTTCGTAATGGGGCAACGCGTGAGCGGATTTATTAATAATCTTTATGTTCATTTTTTAAGGAATATTTTTCTGAGGTTATCATTTTCAAGCTTGTAAACCATTCCCAAAAACACGATCAATAAAGGAATACCGTAGAACAAATTACGATCAAAAACGTAAAAAGACAAGGCCGAAAATAGAATGGAGATTAATAAATAAAACGAAATTTTTCTAAAGTTATATGGTATAGGGTAGTACATTCTGCCAAAAAACAAAGACATAAGCATCATACACCCATAGGCGGTAAGTGTAGCTACCGCTGAGGCCATATACCCGAAATGTGGAATGAAAACAAGGTTTATGATTATGGTCAAGACAGCTCCGATCATAGAGATATAAGCACCAATTTTAGTTCTATCTGTCACCTTATACCAGACCGATAGGTTATGATAAATTCCCAAAAAGAAGCTCGCAAGAATAATGATAGGAACTATATCCATGGCCTCCCAATATTCAGGGTTGCGTACAAATAATTCTTTTAAAATATCAGCAAAAACAACTACACCCAATAATATAATGCTGCCCAAAACCACAAAATAATTGGTAATCTGGGCATATGCCTTTTGCGGATTCTCGGTATTTGAATGGCTGAAGAAGAAAGGTTCTATCCCCATCCTGAATGCCGTTGCAAACAAGGTCATGAACAGCGCTAATTTATAACAGGCAGAATACATGCCTACCTCACTTTCTGCTACATCAGCAGGCAATAATCTTTCCAATAAAATTCTATCAAAGACCTCGTTAATGGTAAAAGCTACTCCTGCAACAAGAACGGGCATCGCATATTTCATCATTTTGTTCCATAAGACCTTATCAAAAACATACTTGGATTTCAGATATAATGGCAACATTAGTAAAAGTGTAATGGTACTTGCTATTAAGTTGGCAATGAAAATATAGGAAATCTCAAAATTGGGTTTATAGATACCATTGAATAAACCATCTGGATTTGTTTCGACCAAATTAGGAAGCAATAACAAGAAAAATAAATTCAATCCTAGATTAATTGCTACGTTCAAAATCTTGACCAAGGCATACTTCATAGGTTTTTCCTTGGCCCGAAGCCATGCAAAGGGAATAATTACCAAGGCATCTAAAGTCAATATAAGAATGGCATACCGAATATACCTTACCTCGATATTCGTTAATTGGGCCAAGGTATTTTGCAAGGATAGCGCAATAATCAAAAACATCAGGGAAGACCCCAAGATGGAAAGTAAAGAAGTGGAAACCACTATTTTTCTATTTTCACCTCCGTTATAAAAACGGAAAAAAGCCGTTTCCATGCCATAAGCCAAAAACACATTGAAAATTGCAAACCAGGCAAAAATCACAGATATCTTTCCATAACCTGCTGTTTCCAACACCCCAGTGTACAATGGCAATAATAGAAAGGAAAGCATCCGTGGCAAAACAGTTGCCAAACCATAGATAGCCGTCTGCTTAAAAAGTTTCTTAAAAAGGTTCAACCAAGAATAATTAGAGTTTAAAAATAGGTATTTATACCAAGGCGACAAAGCTGATCAAATTTATGTCTTTTAAGGCCAAAAAAAAACCTCACTTCATGTGAGGTCTGTTTTTCTATATGATTGCGGTTAATTCTATTTTTTAAAGTTTATGCTTCGACTAAGCTCATTATGATATTTCTTCTAATTGTTCAAGGCTTCAGCTCCGCCAACTATCTCTAGGATTTCATTGGTAATCGCAGCCTGTCTTGCTTGGTTATAAGATAACTTTAATTGGTCTCTTAATTCAGTAGCATTATCTGTTGCTTTATGCATTGCAGTCATACGGGCCCCATGCTCACTGGCGAAAGAATCACGAACTGCCTTGTACAATTGGGTTTTAAGCGATTTTGGTATCAATTGCTCAACAATCTCTGCCTCTGAAGGTTCAAAAATATAATCGGTATTTGAATTCTCATTACCTTCGGAAGGTACAATAGGCAAAAATTGTTCTGACATAATTATTTGTGTGGCAGCATTTTTAAATTTATTGTACACCAAATCAATTCTATCATAAGAACCATTTTTGAACAACTCCATTAATTCCTCAGCGATAACAGCAACATTCCCAAAAGTCAAATCATCAAAAACCCCACTATGATTGGCAACAATGGTCGCTTTTTTGCCGATAATGTCATTTGATTTCTTGCCGATAGCTATAAAATCAACCTGTTTGCCAACATACACCTCTTGAGTCAAAGTTGCACACTGCTTAATAATGTTTGTATTGAAGGCACCGCACAAACCACGATTCGAGGTAATAGCAACTACCAATACCTTATTAACAGGACGATTTTCTGCAAAAGTACTTCCGGAATCAGCATCTAAACTTGCACTTAAGCTCTGTAATAACTCTGTAAGTTTATCTGCATAAGGCCGCATTGCAGTAATTGCATCTTGAGCCTTCTTTAACTTGGCAGCAGATACCATTTTCATGGCACTGGTAATCTGCATCGTTGAAGAAACCGATGATATTCTATTACGTATTTCCTTTAAATTGGCCATTCTTTCTAATTAAGAATCAAAAACTTATAACTAACTTCTATACTTTCCGGTTAAATCCTTACAAACATTCGTTAAAGTATCGATAACCTGATCTGTTAGCTTTCCTGCTTTAAGTAAATCCAACACATCTCTGTGTTTGGCATTCAAGAACTCGATGTAATCGTTCTCAAATTCCTTTACTTTTTCAACAGGAACATCACGTAACAAGTTCTTAGAGCCCGCAAAGATAATTGCAACCTGATCTTCAACTGTAAATGGATCGTTCTGTGCTTGTTTTAAGATCTCAACATTACGACGCCCTTTTTCAATTACGTTTAAGGTAGCTGCATCCAAGTCTGAACCAAACTTGGCAAAAGCCTCTAATTCCCTAAACTGGGCTTGATCTAGTTTTAAAGTACCTGCTACTTTTTTCATTGATTTCACCTGGGCATTACCCCCTACTCTAGATACAGAGATCCCAACGTTAATTGCTGGACGAACACCTTGGTTGAACAAATCTTGCTCTAAGAAAATCTGGCCATCTGTAATAGAAATTACGTTTGTTGGTATATAGGCAGATACGTCACCAGCTTGAGTTTCTATAATCGGTAAAGCTGTCAAAGAACCACCTCCTTTTACCATTGGTTTTAATGGCTCAGGTAAATCATTCATGTTTTTTGCGATATCATCATCAGCAATAACCTTCGCTGCACGTTCCAACAATCTGGAGTGCAGATAGAAAACATCCCCTGGATAAGCCTCACGTCCTGGTGGGCGTCTCAACAACAATGAGATTTCACGATAAGCAACGGCTTGTTTTGAAAGGTCATCATAAATAATCAATGCTGGTCTACCAGTATCCCTAAAATATTCCCCTATCGCAGCACCTGCAAATGGAGCATATACCTGCATTGGTGCAGGGTCAGATGCATTGGCTGCAACAATGGTTGTATACGCCAAAGCCCCTCTATCTTCCAACACCTTTGCGATGTTCGCAACATTGGAAGCTTTTTGACCGATAGCTACATATATACAGTATACAGGCTCACCTGCGTCGTAGAATTCTTTTTGGTTAAGAATGGTATCAATACAAACAGTAGTTTTACCTGTTTGACGGTCACCAATCACCAACTCACGTTGACCACGACCCACAGGAATCATTGCATCAATGGCTTTAATGCCCGTTTGTAATGGTTCAGTTACCGGTTGACGGAAAATTACCCCAGGAGCTTTACGCTCTAATGGCATTTCATGCAACTTACCTGAAATTGACCCTTTACCATCTATAGGTGCTCCTAAAGTATTCACTACACGACCAACGATACCCTCACCAACATTTATAGATGCTATTCGTTGTGTACGTTTAACAGTAGAACCTTCTCCAATTTCTTTCGAGTGTCCCAATAGAACAACACCAACATTATCTTCTTCCAGGTTCAAAACGATACCCTCAAGTCCGCCTTCAAATTCAACCAATTCACCATATTCGGCATTGGATAGTCCGTATACCCTTGC
>Ga0316189_10002253_pt1 | contig 18996 bp, 18 predicted proteins | sample LowCovwburrow_MG_FD_204930 | JGI IMG/M metagenome (GOLD analysis project Ga0316189, IMG submission 204930) | Coastal sediment microbial communities from Maine, United States - Lowes Cove worm burrow | ecosystem: Environmental > Aquatic > Marine > Coastal > Sediment | place: USA: Maine...
TAACCGGATTTGTGCTGATAAAGACGTCGACGGCTTCAATGCTTTCAACGTGGGCAGGCTTGCATTGAGACAGCCCGGTTTGCGGCCGTGCACGCCACGCGGGGTAATGGCGCTGCTGCACTATTACGGAATAGCCAACCGCTCGATGCACGCAGTAGTGGTCGGCGCGTCAAATATCGTGGGTCGGCCACTCGCGCTCGAGTTGTTGCTGACCGGCTCAACCGTGACCGTCAGTCACCGCTTCACCCGCAACCTCGAGGAGCACGTGCGTAGTGCGGAGCTATTGATCAGCGCTATCGGTAAACCCGGAATTATCAATTCAGAGTGGATCAGGCCGGGCGCCATCGTGGTCGATGTGGGTATCAACCGCATGCCTGATGGCAAGATCGTGGGCGATATCGATTATCCTGCAGCCGCCAGTCGTGCGGCCTGGATCAGCCCGGTGCCGGGCGGGGTAGGGCCGATGACGCGTGCCACGCTGATGCTAAACACGGCGGAGGCTGCCGGCCTCGAAGTGACCATGCCGTTCAAGACTCAGCCTACCGGCTAGGCCTCGATACGCAATTTCAGCATACTGCGGATTTCGGCAGCTTTTTCTTCAGGTATTTCTTCCGCTTCCGGATACGACAGGGGCAGGGCAGCCATCGCCTGTCGCGTGATGTCGGCAATCTGCCAGCGCAGGTACCAGCGGTCGTCGGCGGGAATACAAAACCACGGCGCCCAGGGACGCGAGGTCTCGTTCAGCATGTGCAACACAGCCTCGTCATACTCTGCGCGAAACATCGACTCGCGGATGTCGCCCAGTGAAAATTTCCAGCGCTTTTCGGGCGTGTCCAGCCGTTCCAGAAAACGCTGTGCCTGCCTGGCCGGTGAGACGTTCAGCCAGAATTTGAGCACCAGCGTATTGGCTGCGGCCAGGTGTCTTTCGTTTTCGCGAATGGCACGATAGCGCGCGGGCCACAAGGTCTCGGCTGCGGGCGGGTTTCCGGCATATTGTCCGCCAAGAAACTCCGGGTGTACGCGTACGGTAAGCACCTCTTCGTAGTAACTGCGGTTGAATACAGCGATATCGCCCCGCTCCGGCAGTTTCAGCCCGCTTCGCCACAGAAAATCATGGCGCAATTCGCGATCAGTTGGCCGCTTGAAGGCAGAGACCTGGACGTTGACCGGGTCGAGGTCTTCGAAGACTTCACGGATGGCGCCGTCTTTACCGGCCGCATCCATGGCCTGAAAGATCAGCAGTACGCTGAATTGCTTCGATGCATACAGTTTTCGCTGGTCCGGCCGGATTGCCTTGCGCGCATCCTCGAGCTTTTTCTTGCAGTCCCCGGCATCCTCAGGAGCTCTGAAGTTCTGCGGCGAGGCAGTCAGGCTGCCGTCGAACGGCACGCGCCACGGGCTCTGGATAGACCCGATGATGTCTTCCATCGGGCCAGTCGGACCGGTTGCCATCAGTTTCTTTCCATGATGGCTGCAACACCCATGCCGCCGGCGGTGCAGATAGAAATCAGGCCGCGGCCTGATCCGGCCGTTTCCAGAATCTGCGCCAGGTTGCTGACGATACGTGCACCGGTTGCAGCGAAAGGATGACCCACGGCCAGGCTGCTGCCGTGTATGTTCATTTTTTCGCGGTCGATTGAACCGAGTGCCTTTTCCAGCCCCAGCCGGTTGCGGCAATAATCTTCTGATTCCCAGGCAGCGAGTGTACATAACACCTGGGCAGCAAAAGCTTCGTGGATTTCGTAATAATCAAAGTCCTGCAGGGTCAGTCCTGCTCTTTGCAACATTTCAGCAACGGCCACCGTGGGCGCCATCAACAGACCTTCGTCATGCACGAAATCGACCGCCGAAGTGCGGCTTGCCGTGAGATAGGCCTGCACCGGCAAGTCGTTCGCCTTAGCCCAATCTTCAGAGGCCAGTAACACACCGGCAGCGCCGTCGGTCAGCGGTGTGCTGTTACCCGCTGTAAGCGTGGCGCCGGGATCCTTTGAGAACACCGTGCGCAGGGTCGACAGTTTTTCCATTTTGCTGTCGGCGCGCATGTTGTTGTCACGACTTACGCCGGCCCAGGGCATGACCAGGTCGTCGAACAGGCCATCGTCATAGGCTTTTGCAGCCTTGTGGTGGCTTTCCATCGCCAGGCGGTCCTGTTCCTCGCGCGGTATCTGCCATTCTCTGGCCATCCGTTCACAATGCTGTCCCATGGACAGGCCGGTACGCGGTTCGCCATTGGCCGGCAAAACGGGTTTCAACTCGGAGGGGCTGAAACCCTTGAATGCTTTCATACGTTGTTTGCCACTGCGCGCAGCACCCATCTTGACCAGCCGCTGTGAAAATTTGCGGCCGAAAGAGATGGGTGGATCAGAGGTGGTATCCGTTCCGGCTGCAATGCCGCATTCGATCTGGCCGCTGGCGATCTTGGCGCCAATGATCATGGCTCCCTGCAGGCTGGTTCCGCAAGCCTGTTGCAAAGTGATGCCGGGAGTAAGAGGCGACAGGCTGGTGGACAGAAGCGCTTCGCGCGCCAGGTTCCAGTCCTTGGCATGCGTCGTTACCGCCCCGGCAATGACTTCATCGAGTTGTTTGCCATCCAGGCCGAATCGATCAACGATTCCCTGGATCGTTGCCGACAACATATCCATGTTGGTCTTTTCCGAATAGAAGCTGTTGGAGCGGCAAAATGGGATGCGGCTACCGCCGATGATTGCGATCCTGCGTAATTCCTGACTCATTTTTCTGCTCCTTGCTCACGGTTCTCAAGGTAAAACAGCGGGCCTCCCCGGAAAGGGGCGAAGCCGGTGCCGAAAATCATCCCGGCATCAACGGCATCCAGGCCATCGACAATACCATCCGCCAGGCAGGCCTGGCATTCGTCCAGGTAGGGCTGCATCAACTCGGCCGCCAGCGTCTCAAGGTTGACCCCTTCGATGGCATCACTGTCTTTTTCGGCGCGGCCTTTCTTCCACTTGTAGAAACCTTCGCCGCTCTTCTTCCCGAGCTTGCCCTGGTCGACATAGGATTTGAGGACCTTCGCGTCCTCGACGGCCTCCTCGCCGCCAAGGGTGTCCATCACGCCGAGCCCGACATCCAGGCCGACCGTATCGGCCAGTTCAACCGGGCCCATGGGCATACCAAATACCTCTGCGGCCTTGTCCAGGGCTTCTTTCGCCACTCCGCGCTCACGGTGAATCTGGAATGCCTTGAGCATGTAGCGGGCAAGTACACGGTTGACCAGGAAGCCGGGGCTGCTGAGAACCGGCAACGGAAAACGGTTTATCTGGTTACAGAATGCGGCGCCACGGTCGATCTCGTCCGCTGCGGTCTTCTTGTCGTAGACAACCTCGACCAGTGGCATCTTGGCCACCGGATTGAAGAAATGCAGACCGATCAAACGCTTGGGCTTTTTAAGCACTTCGGCAATATCCTTCAGCGGGATAGCCGAGGTATTGGTCGCAAGGATAGCGCCAGGTTTGGCTCGTTTTTCCAGGTCCTTGAACAGCGCCTGCTTGGCTTCGAGATTTTCGAAAATAGCCTCGATGATGACATCGGCGCGCCCGGCGCCTGAGCCATCCACATCGGCAATCAGGCGGCTCATGGCTGCACCAATCCGGTCGGGCGTTTTGAGGCGCCTTGCAAATAGCTTTTTGGCCCGCTTCAATGCCGGCTCAATGTATTTCATTTCACGGTCCTGCAAGGTTACTTCGAGTCCCTGCAGTACGCACCATGCGGCAATGTCGCCGCCCATTACGCCGGCGCCAATGACATGCACGCGACGCGCCTTGAAGCCGGAATCCTTACCGTGGCTCTTGAGTTCATCCATCAGCCAGAAAACGCGGCGCAAACCTTTTGACGTGTCGCCGTTAATCAGGCGTGCAACGCGTTCTGCTTCCTCGTTGAGCATGGCACGCGGGTCGTCACCATGCTCTTCCCAGGCATCGATCATTTCGAACGGGGCGGGGTAGTGGTCCGGGTTGGCCTTGGCGGCTGTTTGCTTGCGCATCTGTCCGGCCAGGAATTTGCGGGCCGGTGCCAAGTTGCTGAGCCTGGCCAGCCTGCCGGGTCCACGGCTCTTGCGTCCTTTCAGGACGGCGCGACGGGCTGCCCAGCGCAGACTGCTGTGCTCTCCAACCAGTTGGTCGACCAGCCCCAGGCCCTTCGCCTGGTGGGCTCTCAACATCCTGCCGGTCAGCATGATCTGCATGGCCTGGAAACCGCCGATCTGTCGTGTTGTACGGGCGCTGCCGCCGAACCCGGGGTAGATTCCCAGGCGGACTTCCGGAAAGCCCAGCCGGGTCGCTTCGGTATTGGCGGCAATGCGGTAGTCAAAGCACAGCGCCAGTTCAAGCCCGCCACCCAGGCAGTAGCCGTCTATGGTGACAGCAGTAGGGAAGGGCAGCGCTTCAACCCGATCAAATACGCGATGTACATCGCGGATGAAGCCTTCCGCTTCTTCAACGCTCTGGACCTGCTCGAATTCGCGGACATCAGCGCCCACAATGAACGAGTTCTTCTTGCCGGATTGCAAGACCAGGGCTTTGGGTTGGTTTGCCTCGAGGTGGGTGATGATCAATTCGAGTTCGGTCATCACTTCCTGCGAAAGGCTGTTGGTGGATTCTCCGGCTCGATCGATTGTCAGCCAGCAGACCTGGTCCAGATCGTAATCCAGCCGCCAGTTCCTGTATTCGGAATTACTCATTCTCGGGCTCCGTACGGTAAGGTATGGTGACCTTGTATTATGACATAGCGTGCGCGTTTAAGGCACTGTGTATCCCGCCATTCTAAGCCCTTCTGAAACCGTGATAAGCGGCAGGCCGATAATGGCGGTCGGGTCGTTGGAAGTCATGCTCTGCAGCAGACTGGTGCCGGCAGACTCAGACTTGAAGCTTCCGGCGCAGTCCAGTGGACTGTCCAGCTCAATATAGCGTCGTATCTCAGCCTCAGACAATCGGCGAAAAAGAACCTCTGTAACCACGGTTTCTTCGTGCCGAAAGCCGCTTTCATGGCACATGACACAGACGGCGGTCAGGAAACGGACCGTTTGTCCGCTGAAGGCCTGGAGCTGGGCGATCGCGTTATCCGGGGTTCCCGGCTTGCCGGCGATACCCAACGGGCCGACCGCCAGCTGGTCCGATCCGATGACCACGCTTGATGGCTCCCCTGTCGCCAGCGCCATGGCTTTTGCCCTCGCCAGGCGGGTAACCAGCCGTTCAGCCGGTTCGTCTTGCAGTGGTGTTTCATCGGTGTCAGGTGATGCCGTCTGGAAGGGAATTCCCAGGCGTTCCAGCAATAATTTGCGGTAAGGACTGGACGACGCGAGGATGAGTTTTCTTTTATGTGACTGCGCTGGCATTTTTGTAGTAAAATAACCCGTTTATGTGGGGCGGATGTATTTACCGCCTGCAGGAATTGTGAAGCTATGTCCCGTGAATTTCCAGACTTTGTCGATCCATGGAAAGCAGCGGATGGACGGCGAACGTTCCAGGGTACGATGCCGCTGAAGCGGATGAAGCGGCTGGCTGGCATGTTAGCCCCGGAAGATAGCGTGCAGCAAGCAGAGTTACAGGCCCGGGAAGACGCTGGCTTTCGTGCGCGGTTCGCCTACGACGAGCAGGGGCTGGTAACCATCCACTTGTCGGTGGAGACCGAACTGGCACTGGTTTGCCAGCGCAGCCTGACGCCTTATCTTGAAAAGATCAGGCGACAGAGCATCCTGGCGGCGATCGAAGACATCGCGGAGCAGGATGATATTCCGGATCTGTATGACCCGGTGCTGGTGGAACACAGGCGTATGGCGCTGTTGGATATCGTTGAGGAAGAATTGATTCTCGCCGTTCCGCAGGTGCCCAGAAATCCGCAAATTGCGGCAATTGAATTATCGACGGACGGTGCAGTCAGAGCCTCGTCCGGAGCTGAAAAAGAGCAAAGCCACAGGCCGTTCGCTGGCCTGGGCGGGCTGATGAAGGAAAAGAGTGACGATTAAACCCCTGCGAGGGTTGGTCGAAATTGAAGTTTTAGAATTGACTTGGGAGAAATAGTCATGGCTGTACAAAAAAGTCGAAAGACACCATCGAGGCGCGGAATGCGCCGTTCGCACGATTCACTCAAAGCACCAACGCTTTCTGTGGATTCCACGACGGGTGAAACCCATCTTAGGCATCACGTTACGCCGGAGGGTTACTACAAGGGCCGCCAGGTCATTGAAACGCCTGTAGAGGAATTTGACGAAGAATAACGGATTGATCAAAGAACAGATTCAGCCCTGATTGCCAATTTTGGCGCTCAGGGCTTTTCTGTATCTGTGGCCGGTGTTTTTCGGGTCTGGCCGGGCCAGAACAGGCTGGCGCGACCGGGCTGCGCCAAGCATAATGGTTTGCTTAGTCACTGGCGTCTCTTGGAGAGTTTGGGTTGATTTATTCAAAAATAATCGGAACGGGCAGCCAGCTTCCCGACAAAGTGGTGACCAACCGTGACCTGGAAAAGATCATGGATACCACCGACCAGTGGATCCGTGAGCGCACCGGAATCTGCGAGAGACGTATCGCACAAGACGGTGAAACTACCGGCACGCTGGCTGAGGGCGCCTGTCGCAAAGCGCTTGAGGCCTCTGGTATCGACCCGACTGAGATCGATCTTTTCATTATCGGCACCACCACCCCCGACCTGGTTTTTCCCAGTACCTCCTGCCTGATACAGAAGCGGCTCGGGTTGCGGGATTGCGGCACCATGGATGTCAATGCAGCCTGTTCAGGATTCATGTATGCCCTGAGTGTGGGCGACAAGTTCATTCGCTGCGGTGATGCCAAAAAGGTACTGGTTTGCGGCGCAGAGACACTCTCCAGGATTACCAACTGGGAGAAGCGGGACACGGCGGTGTTGTTTGCAGATGGAGCGGGTGCTGTGGTTCTCGAGGCGTCCGAAGAACCCGGCATCATCTCAACCCACATCCATGCCAATGGCGATTATGTAGACCTGCTGACGTCGAACGCAGGGGTCTCGGTTGGCTGGGATGCGGTGAAAGATAATGGCGGCAAGCCCGAGATCATCATGCGCGGTAACGAGGTCTTCAAAGTCGCGGTGCGCACACTGGGCCGTATCGTGGAGGAAACCATGGATGCGGCGAAGATGGACAAGTCGGACCTGGACTGGTTGATCCCCCACCAGGCAAACCTCAGGATTATCCTGGCTATGGCCAAAAAGCTCGATATGAGCATGGACCACGTCGTGGTGACGGTGGATCGTCATGGCAACACCTCCTCTGCTTCTGTTCCACTGGCGCTGGATGAAGCGATACGGGACGGCAGAATCAAGCGCGGGGATCTGTTGCTGCTGGAGGCGTTTGGCGGCGGGTTCACCTGGGGCTCGGCTTTGATCCGATACTGACAAAACAGAAAGGACGGAGTTTACGATGGAATTGAAGTTGGAAGGACAGGTTGCAATTGTCACCGGGGCGAGCCGGGGAATTGGCGCTGAAATTGCAGATACCCTGGCTGCGGCGGGTGCCCGGGTCGCCGGCACCGCAACAAGCGAAGCAGGTGCACAGGCCATTACAGATCGTCTGCAAGCCATTTCAGCCGAATGCACGGGCGAGGTGTTGGACGTGAACGATCCCGAGGCGACGAGCGCACTGCTCAGTCGCGTCAACGAGAGCCTGGGCGTGCCCACCATCCTGGTCAACAATGCCGGAATCACGCGCGACCAGATCCTGATGCGAATGAAAGAAGAAGACTGGGATGACGTGATCGAGACGAATCTGCGTTCCGTTTTCCGCCTGAGCAAAGCCTGCCTGCGCGGTATGATGAAGGCCCGGACAGGACGCATCATCAGCATTGCTTCGGTAGTCGGGGCCATGGGAAATGCCGGGCAAACCAATTACGCGGCTGCAAAGGCGGGTATGATGGGCTTTACACGTTCACTGGCCCGGGAAATCGGATCGAGAAATATTACGGTTAACGTGGTCGCCCCCGGTTTTATCGATACGGATATGACTCGTGGGCTGGACGAGAGCCAGAAAGCGGCGCTGTTGAAGGATATTCCTCTGCAGCGCCTGGGTGAACCGAAGGATATAGCAGCTTCCGTTTTGTTCCTCGCTTCGGCGCAGGGTGGCTACATTACGGGGCAGACTTTGCATGTCAATGGTGGCATGTACATGATTTAGACTGGCATCGGAGCCGTAGATTAACTAAAATTGCTGGACTGAATCCCCCAAAGAGGAATGAATGTCAATGAGTAGTATTGAAGATCGCGTCAAAAAGATTGTTATAGAACAACTTGGTGTCAAGGAAGATGAGGTCACTGCGAGTGCTTCATTTGTGGATGATCTTGGCGCAGACTCACTGGATACCGTGGAACTGGTGATGGCCCTCGAGGAAGAGTTCGAGTGTGAAATCCCGGATGAAGAAGCGGAGAAGATCACCAGCGTTCAGCAGGCCATTGATTACATTCAGGCCCATATCTGATCCTTCACAATTTGCAGGATAAAGAGGCGGCCGGCTTTTTGCCGGCCGTCGTCAATTTGAAATTCTGAAGCTCCCGGAGAGGAAGCCATCGTGTCATCACGTCGTGTTGTAGTTACAGGTCTTGGCTTGATTTCGCCCGTGGGCAATACCGTCGAATCCGGGTGGGAAGCGGTTTGCAACGGCCGCAGTGGAATTGGTCCGGTGACGGATTTCGATGTCTCCCAACTGGCCACACGGATTGCCGGTGAGATTCGTGATTTCGAGGTCACTGATTACCTGACGGTGCAAGAAGCCAGGCGTTACGATACGTTCGTTCATTACGGACTGGCCGCATCCCAGGATGCGATGCGCCAGGCCGGATTGATCGGAGATCATCAGGGCGTCGACCCGGAGCGGGTCGGTTTTGCCGTTGGCTCCGGTATCGGTGGCATTTCAGCCATCGAGAAAAATATGCTGATCTACCGGGACAAGGGTCCACGGCGGGTGTCGCCGTTTTACATCCCCGGTGCGATCATCAACATGGTCAGCGGCATCCTGTCCATCCAGTATGGATACAAGGGTCCGAATATTGCAGTAGTCTCCGCCTGCACAACTTCAACCCATAATATCGGCCTGGCCGCCCGCATGATCAAGTACGGTGACGCCGATGTGATGGTTGCCGGCGGTGCGGAATATGCCACCACTCCGACCTCGATGGCCGGTTTCATTTCCGCCAAAGCCATGTCTACCCGCAATGACGATCCGCATGCAGCCAGCCGACCGTGGGACCGCGACCGTGACGGATTCGTTTTGGCCAATGGCGCCGGCACGATGGTGATCGAGGAACTCGAGCATGCCAGGGCGCGCGGCGCGGAAATTCTTGGCGAACTGATCGGTTTCGGAATGAGTGGTGACGCACATCACATGACTGCTCCGCCGGCAGATGGCGAAGGTGCAGCCCGCTGCATGGACATTGCATTGCGGGACGCCGGTATCAATCGGGAACAGGTTGACTACATCAATGCACACGGTACATCGACCGGGCTTGGCGACCGGGCAGAGTCTGATGCCGTGAAGACGATTTTCGGGGACCATGCGTATCGACTCGCAGTGAGTTCGACCAAGTCCATGACAGGTCATATGCTGGGAGCTGCCGGTGGCGTCGAAGCGCTGTTTTCGGTTCTTGCTATCCGTGATGGCGTAATACCTCCGACCATCAACCTGGATAACCCTGGCGAAGGCTGTGACCTGGACTATGTGCCCCATGTAGCCAGGGAAGCTTCCATCGACGTCGCGATGTCCAACTCGTTCGGTTTCGGAGGCACTAACGGCACGCTTATTTTCAGTCGGTTCCAGGACTGACCCCAGGAGAAAAACATGCTTGAGTGCCTGGTCGACGGTGAGATTTCTGCACGGATTTCAGCGGCAGACCGGGGCCTGCATTTTGGCGACGGCCTGTTCGAGACCATAGCCGTTGTCGGTGGGCAGCCCCGTTTCTGGCAGGGCCATATGGACCGGCTCAGCGCTGGTTGCGAGCAACTGGGTTTGCCCGTCACACCCCAATCCGTGTTACTGCGGGAAGTAAATACAGTAAGTGCAGGCACGCCAACCTGCCTGGTTAAAATCATCATTACCCGTGGCATTTCCGGGTTTGGTTACGCTGCCGGTTCTTCGGTAACGTCCAACCGGATTGTCAGCTCCTACGCCTGGCCCGTCGAAGAGAGCAAGCCGGCCATAATTGGTATTCAAACGCGGATCTGCGAACTCCGCCTGGGGATTCAGCCTGCACTGGGTGGTTTGAATCACCTTAACCGCCTTGAGCAGGTTATTGCACGGTCCGAGTGGCACGACCCCTTGATCGGCGAAGGCATTTTGCTGGATCGCGAAGATCACGTGATCAGCGGGGTTTCGTCCAATATTTTCCTGGTGTACTCGGGGCGATTGCTAACGCCCAGGCTGGATCGCTGTGGTGTACGCGGAGTCATGCGCGGCGCCATTCTCAATGCATTCCGGTCCCGCTGTGAACAACGCCGGCTACTGCTGGACATGTTGCCGGATTCGGATGAGATTTTTATCTGCGATTCGGTACGCGGGGTGTTACCCGTCGTACGCATGGATCACTGGGAATATGACGTTGGCCCGGTGACACGGGAGGTCCAGGGCTGGCTCGAGCAACAGTGACATGCTGAAGAAACTGCTGTTGCTGTCGTTAATCCTGCTTCTGTTGCTGGCTGCAGCAGGCTGGAGAGCCTGGGATCGCTACACGGTTTTCCTTCAATCTCCCCTGAATATCCCCGAGAAAGGCCAGCTATTCCAGTTGCAACCGGGAATGTCCGGCGTGGATATCGTTCGGCAGATGGCGCAGCAGGAGATGACCGTTCCGGGCTGGGAGTGGCGCCTGCTGATGCGCCTTGAACCACACGTGTACCGTGCTGGTGAATACCAGCTTGCTGCTGGAATGTTGCCGCAGCAGGTCCTTGCTGAGCTTGCCGGAGGTCGCGTGGTCCAGTACAGGATCACGCTGGTTGAGGGCTGGACGTTCCGTCAGTTTGCCAATGCCATCAGCGCAAACGGTGTGCTCAGGCATGAAATGGATCTGGAAGCTCCCTCGCAGTGGCCTGCATTGGCCGAACGTCTTGGCGTGGAACACCTCGAGGGGTGGTTCCTGCCGGAAACCTATCAGTTCACCCGCGGTGATTCGGACCTTGATGTGCTTGAGCGGGCGCATACCGCGATGAAACTGGCGCTGGACCAGGCATGGGCTGCGAGGGATCCGGAAATACCCATTGATTCTTCATACGAATTGCTCATACTGGCTTCAATCATTGAAAAAGAGACGGCGTTGGATGCAGAGCGGGACCAGGTGGCCGGCGTGTTTGTTCGCAGGTTGAACAAGCGCATGCGCCTGCAGACCGATCCAACTGTAATCTACGGCATGGGTGAAGCCTATGACGGGGATATCAGGCGCCGTGACTTACAGACCGACACACCCTACAACACCTATACCCGCCATGGATTGCCCCCGACGCCCATTGCAATGCCCGGAACGGCATCCCTGATGGCTGCGGCCCGGCCGGCGGCGGGGGAGTCGCTGTATTTCGTCGCGGATGGCAACGGTGGGCACACGTTTTCAAAAACGCTTGAAGAACACCAGAAAGCCGTCCGAAAATTAATTGAGAGGAACTGATGCAAGGCAGGTTCATAACCATAGAGGGCGGTGAGGGCGCAGGCAAGTCAACCATGATGAGCCGTGTGGCCGACTGGTTGCAGCGGGCCGGACACCGGGTGGTCACCACGCGTGAGCCGGGCGGCACCGTGCTGGCTGAAAAGCTGCGCAATATCCTGCTGGATCGAAACAACATTTCCCTTTCCGGCCAGGCCGAGTTGCTGCTGATGTTCGCGGCCCGCTCACAGCACCTGGATGAACTCATCCGTCCGTCCCTGGCGCGTGGCGACAGCGTGTTGTGTGATCGTTTCACCGATGCGACCTGGGCCTACCAGGGGGGTGGCAGGGGGCTGCCCGGTGAAGAGATCGCAACGCTGGAAAACCTCGTGCAAGGCGATTTTCAGCCGGACCTGACCCTGCTGCTGGACTTGCCGGTTCAGCAAGGCATGCAAAGGGCTGCAGCACGCAGCCAGGCCGATCGCTTCGAGACTGAATCGATCGATTTTTTCGAGAAGGTGCGGGCTGCTTACCTGGCGCGCGCGGCCGCAGCGCCGGAACGATTTGCGGTGGTCGATGCGTCCCTCGACGTGGAGGCAGTCTGGGCGCAGATCGAGGCGGTGCTCGGAGCAAGGTTGGACACATGAGCTATCCATGGTTAAAGCCGGTTGAAGCCGAGTTCGCTGAGCGGCTGGAGAGTGACCGCTTGCCGCATGCACTTCTTTTGTGCGGGCCACGCGACACAGGCAAGACAGACCTGGCTACTGATTTTGTCGCCAGCTTGATGTGCCTGGAAAACCGCTATCCGGCCTGTGGCGTGTGCCGCTCCTGCCAGTTACTCAAAGGGGGCGCCCATCCCGATCGCCAGATCATTACCTATGAGGAAAATCCTTCAACCCACGAGTTACGGAAGGTACTGGTCGTCGACCAGGTCCGTCGGCTAATCTCCTCTTTGTACCTGACCAACTCGGTCAGCCGGCGCAAGGCGGCGCTGGTATATCCTGCCGAGGCCATGAACATCAGCACAGCGAACGCACTGCTGAAGACGCTCGAGGAACCTCCCGGTGAAGCGGTTTTGATCCTGGTTTCCCACGATACCGCACGACTGCCGGCAACCATCAGGAGCCGTTGCCAGAAACTGCAGGTCCGGCCGCCGGATTTTGCCGTTGCCGGCGAATGGCTGTGCGCAGACAGCGGCTGCAGCGAGGCCGAGGCCGATGCTGCCCTGACCGCCGCCTCCGGCAGTCCACTCAAGGCCAGGCGCATGTTGCGCGACGGCAGCACAGATGATTACCGCTTGCTGATAGCGACACTGCACGACTTGCGCTCGGGGCGGGTTGAATCCGGCGCCGCTATGGCGGCCCTCAAGGACGTCGATCCGGATTTGTTGTGGTCCTGGTTGTCGTTGCTGTCAGCAGCGGAAGTAAAGCGTGTGATCACCGACCCCGCGGCGGCAAAATCCGTCTCATTACTGCAGTCAAACGCAGACCGCAACCGCAAGTTTTTGCCGACTCCTGTACGGAAGGACTTCCTTCTGCAGGATTGGCTGATACAATGGTCGCGGCTCAGAGCTTAGGAAGGAACCATGGCGCAACAAGGGATTCTCTCACTGTCCATCAAGGACAGGCAGGCACTCTACAAGTCATACATGCCGTTTGTATCAGGTGGCGGGCTGTTTGTGCCCAGCACCAAACGGTTCAGCCTGGGTGATGAAGTTTTTCTGCTACTGACCGTGATGGAGTTTGAAGAACGGCTCCCGATTCCCGGAAAAGTGATCTGGATAACCCCCCAGGGCGCGGCCGGAAACCGAAAAGCCGGCATCGGTGTGCAGTTTGCCGATACCCAGGATGGCGCCCATGCCCGCACCGTGATCGAATCACACCTGGCCACTCAACTCAAAAGCAACCAGTCAACCCATACGATGTAAACGTGCGATGTCATTCAGGCGATGGCTGCCTGAAGTATTTGCATGAATTCCGAAAGCTGAGTTTCGCCCTGGTAGAAATGCGGCGAGAGCCTTATCGATCCTTCACGCACAACCGCGCTGACCCCGGCCTTGACCAGGTGTTGGTGTACTGCTGTAGCTTGCATGCGCTCGTGGGTAAAACTGACTATACCTGACCGGCGCTGCTCTTCGCTTGCGCTGCTGAGCCTGAGTCCGGGTAATTCGCCGAGTTCTTCAATGAGAAAACGACTGTTGTCCAATACCCGCCGGCCAACATTTTCCATGCCGTAATCCAGCAATAGCGTGGTCGAGGCATGCAGTGCTGCCTGGCCCATTGTATTCGGGCTGCCGGCTTCGAACCGCCTGGCGCTGGTTGCCGGTGCCCAGTCAGTTCTTTCAAAGTCCCAGGGTTGGTCAAACATGTGCCAGCCCTGCTGCATAAGTTTAAGTTGCGGCCGCGCACTTTCCCGGCAATAGAAAACAGCGATCCCCTCCGGTGCCAGCAACCACTTATGTGCGTCAGCAGCCAGAAAATCGATACGGCAGGCTTCGACGTCCATCGGCAGGGCGCCCAATTGCTGAATGGCGTCGACAAAGAACAGGGTGTTCTGCCGGGAGCAAATATCCCCCAGCCGCTCAAGGTCCAGGCGAAACCCATCGGCCCACTGGACTGCACTGACCGCCAGCAGGCGGGTATCCTTATCCATTGCCTCGCTAAGCGCAGATTCTGCACAGGCAGCTGTGCGCATATCCACCTCGCGGATTTCGACTCCATGGGCGCCCTGGGCCAGCCACGGCAGCCGGTTGGACGGAAATTCACCGGCTGGAATCACGATGTTGTCGCCTGCTTTCCAGTCAAGGCCAAACGCCACCGCACAAATACCCTCCGTGGTGTTTTTCAAAAGGGCGATGTCGTTGGCGGAGCCTGCACCCGTGAGTTCAGCAAGACCCTGGCGCAGTCGGCTCTCGCGTGCATACCACTCGCGGTACCCGGCAGAACCCTGGAGCATGTTTTCTTCGGCGAAAGCCTGCACGGCTTCGGTTGTGCAGCGCGGCCATGGGCCGACCGCAGCGTGGTTCAGGTACAGCCCGTTCTGCAGGATCGGAAATTGTTCCGTGGGCAGGCAGGGAGTCAAATCAGGGAGGTCTGGAGGGTTCATCCGGATATAATGAGGCCTATGGCAGGCTCAGTGCAACGCGCGATCATCCACGTAGATATGGATGCGTTTTACGCATCGGTGGAGTGTCTCGACAATCCTGACCTGGTGGGTAAACCGGTGGTTGTTGGTGGCCTGGGCCCACGCGGCGTGGTCGCAACGGCCAGCTATGAAGCCCGTGTTTTCGGGGTGCATTCAGCGCTGCCGATGGGGCGGGCCAGGCGACTGTGCCCGCAGGCGCAATTCATACGGCCGCGGATGGCTCGTTACCGGGAAAAATCGGCCGAGGTTTTTTCCATCTTCAGGGACTTCACTCCGCTGGTCGAGGGCTTGTCACTGGACGAGGCTTTTCTGGATGTTTCCGGAAGTCTCAAACTGTTTGGCAGCCCGGCGCAGATCGGCCATGAGATCAAGCGGAGAATTCAGCAGGAGACCGGGCTGACCGCTTCGGTTGGACTGGCGCACAACAAGTTTCTGGCCAAGCTGGCCTCCGATGTACAGAAACCCGATGGCCTGGTCGTCGTCGCTCCGGACCAGGTACATGCTTTCCTCGACCCGATGCCGATCAGCCGCTTGTGGGGCGTAGGCAAGCGCACCGCTCCGCGCCTGAGGGCGCTGGGAGTGCTGACCATCGGTCAGCTCCGGCGCGCTGACGTCTCGATACTGCAGCCCGTTCTTGGCAACCGGGCGTTACATTTCCAGCGCCTGGCCCGGGGAGAGGATGAGCGTCCGGTGACTCCCGGGCAGCCGGACAAATCTATCAGCCACGAGGTGACCTTCGATCAGAATATATTGGACCGGACTGAATTACTGGCAGAGCTGCAGCGCCAGGCCGAGGCGGTTTCCAGGAGGTTACGGGCCCAGGGGCTAATGGCCAGTACCGTGGTTGTGAAGATTCGCGACCCGTCTTTTCACACGGTCACACGCAGCCGTAGTATGCGGGCCTGCTCCAACAGCACACAAACGCTGTACCGAATGGCGCGCGCTTTGTTTGAAAAATGGCGTGAGAGTCATCCGAAGACCCCGCTGCGCTTGCTCGGCATGGGCGTCAGTGGACTGGAAGCTGCACCCGCAGATGGCGAGGGCAACGGCGACCTTGTCGATAGCCGGGTTGAGCAGAGCATCGACCGCGTGCTGGACACGATCAACCAACGTTATGGTCCGGCCGGCGTAGTGCACGGCCAGACCCTCAGGGGTAAAAAGCCCTAGGCGATCTTTGCAAGTTCCTCGTCGCGTAATTCGCGCCGCAGTATTTTGCCGACGTTTGACTTGGGCAGTTCGTCACGAAACTCGATATGCCGCGGCCGCTTGTAACCGGTCAATTGCTCTTTGCAGTGGGCACGGATCTCATCCTCGGTAAGTGAAGGATCTGCCTTAACCACAAACACCTTGACCGCTTCGGTGGATTTCGGATCCGGGATGCCGATCACCGCCACCTCCAGAACTTTTGGAAGCAGTGCGATGACGTCCTCAATCTCATTCGGGAAGACATTGAAACCGGACACCAGGATCATATCTTTCTTGCGATCCACAATCTTGAAGAACCCGTCTTCGGTCATCAGGGCAACATCCCCGGTGCGGAGCCAGCCTTCGTCGGTAATGACCTCGGCGGTTGCTTCGGGCCGCTGCCAGTAGCCTTTCATGACCTGTGGGCCGCGTACCACCAGTTCACCGCGTTCACCCTGTGCCAACAGATTGCCCGCATCGTCCATGATGCCGCATTCAGTAGATGGAATCGGCAAGCCGATGCAGCCGTTGAAACCTTCGATGTCCATTGGGTTGATGCAGGCCGCAGGCGACGTTTCGGTCAGGCCATAGGCTTCAACCAGGGGTGTGCCGGTTACCTCACGCCATTTTTCCGCAACCGCGCGCTGCACGGCCATGCCGCCTCCCAATGCTCCTTTCAGAGTGCTGAAATCCAGCTTGGCGAATTCCGGTTCGGCCAGCATGCTGTTGAACAGCGTGTTCACTCCCGGCACAAACGTAAACGGGACTTTTTCGAGCTCTTTGATGAACGCGGGCATGTCCCGCGGGTTGGTGATCAGCACATTGATACCGCCCATTGCCATGAAAACAAGGCAGTTCGCGGTTAACGCAAAGATATGGTAAAGCGGCAGTGCGGTGATAACGACCTCCGCATCCTGGCCGACACCGGCCGGAATCATCCATGCTTTTGCCTGCAGCATATTCGCGACCAGGTTGCGATGGGTTAACATGGCCCCTTTGGCCACCCCGGTGGTACCCCCGGTGTATTGCAGGAACGCGATGTCATCCAGTTCGCTGGTAACCGGTTTGAGGCGGATCCTGGAACCTTCCTGCAAGACCTTGTTGAAGGGCGTAGCCCCGGGCAACTTGAAGTCAGGTATGGCTTTTTTAACGTACTTCAGCACGAAGTTGAGCAGCAGGCCTTTCGGGAAACCCAGTAAATCTCCGATCTTTGTCGTGATGACCTGTTCGACACTTGTCTGGTCAACAATATCAGCCAGCACATGAGCGAAGTTTTCAACAACCACGATGGCCCTGGCGCCGGAGTCGGTCAACTGGTGTTTCAGTTCCCGTCCCGTGTACATCGGGTTGGTGTTAACGATGACCAGGCCGGCACGCATCGCGCCGAACAATGCAACGGGATACTGCAGAATGTTCGGCATCATCAGTGCAATGCGGTCGCCTTTGGCAAGGCCTTTACTCTGAAGCCAGGCGGCGAAATCCCTCGTCAGGCGATCCAGTTCCGCGTACGTCAGTTCCTTGTCGAAATTGACGTAGGCTGTCTGATCAGAAAATTTCGCGCAACTCTGGTCGAAAATATCGAGTATGGATGAGTAAGTGCTGAGGTCGATTTCAGCCGGTACGCCTTCGGGATAACTTTGTAGCCATGGGTGGTTCACAACATCTCCTCGCAAAAAAATACGCCGTAGATTATATGATGCACCAAAAATGAAATATCGTGTTGACTGATGTCAGCAGCGATTATTTTTGGCGCGTAGGATAATATTAAACAATATCAGGCGGGGTAGCACCGAATGGGCGAACAAAACGTCAAGGCAAATACCGACGAAACGACACACCAGGCATTCATGAAATCTCTGCTTACAGAGGTTCATGCACTTGAGCGAATGCTGGATACCGGGTTGATTGAATCCGGCGTGCGACGCATTGGCGCCGAGCAGGAAATGTTCCTGATCGACAAGGCGCACAAACCGGCACTAAAGGCGATGGAAATCCTCGATTCCATAGAGGATGATCGCTTCACCCACGAACTTGGCCTGTTTAATCTTGAGGCCAACCTTTCGCCCAGGAGGCTGGGCGGGGACTGCCTGAGGAAGATGGAGGAGGAGGCGCAGGAAGTCTACCTGCGGGCCCGCGAAGGCGCTGCCGCAGTTGATTGCGACATAGCCTTGGTCGGTATTTTACCCACCCTGACCAAGGACAACCTCGGCCTGGAGTCGATGGTGCCGACTCCCCGGTACTACGCATTGAATGATGCAATCCGGGGGCTGCGTGGTAATGAGTTTGAGTTCACCATCAACGGTATCGATCAATTGGCGGTAAAACACGACAACGTGATGCTGGAAGCCTGCAACACCAGCTTCCAGGTGCATTTCCAGGTCAGCCCGGAACACTTTGCAAAGAACTACAACATCGCCCAGGTGGTGACCGCACCCTTGTTGGCGGCGGCGGTCAATTCACCCATCCTGCTGGGCAAACGGCTCTGGCACGAGACACGCATAGCGGTTTTCGAGTATTCCATCGATACGCGTTCAAAGATTCACCAGGAGCGTGGCCTGCGACCCCGCGTGCATTTTGGCGACCGCTGGCTGGAAGAGTCCGTTACCGAAATCTTCAAGGAAGACATTGCCCGCTTCCGCATCGTTTTGACGACCGAGTGTGAAGATGATCCGCTGGGCATGATTGAAAAGGGTGTCATGCCCTCACTCAATGCCCTGCGTCTGCACAACGGAACCGTATACCGCTGGAACCGGCCCTGCTACGGCGTGCACAACAACATACCCCACCTGCGTATCGAAAACCGGGTCATTCCATCCGGCCCGACCGTGCTTGACGAGGTGGCCAATGCGGCATTTTTCTACGGCATGATGGCAGGCATGACGGAGCAGGTCAGTGATATTCGCGAACTGCTGACCTTCTCGGATGCGAAGTCCAACTTCCTGGCGGCGGCCCGTGATGGCATCCGCGCGCAAATGAACTGGTTCAACGATACCCATCTTCCGGCCAAGCAACTGATCCTGGAGCAACTGCTTCCTCTCGCTACTGAAGGCCTGCAGGAAGCCGGAATCG
>Ga0316189_10002254_pt1 | contig 18994 bp, 13 predicted proteins | sample LowCovwburrow_MG_FD_204930 | JGI IMG/M metagenome (GOLD analysis project Ga0316189, IMG submission 204930) | Coastal sediment microbial communities from Maine, United States - Lowes Cove worm burrow | ecosystem: Environmental > Aquatic > Marine > Coastal > Sediment | place: USA: Maine...
CATCGCTCGACCTCGCGCTATCGCTCAGCCCGACGCCGGATCTTCTGCTCGAAATCCTCCTGCGCGACCCTGCGCTCGCTCCTATCCTCGAGGCCCGCTAGGGTACCGACTCCGGCCCCTCGGACGGACCCCGGGCGCCTCGACAAATGCGGGGATGATCTCCACTGGCACACTCCGAGGTGGCACCCTGACGAGGCTCGTGAGCTACCGAAACCTCATCACCGTCCGGGTCCGCATCGCCGTCGTTATCGACGATCGCGGGCGCTACAACGCCTGCGGCTGGAGCGGCGCCGACGAGCCAGCGCGCTGGGCCAGGGACGGTCTCGACCGCGGCGATGGAGCCGCGCAGGTCGAGGAGGTTCACTTCATCGAGGCCGAGATACCTCTGCCCGCGCCCCATCGCGCCGGCGTCATCACTGGCACGATCGAGCCCGATCGCGCGCCGCCGATCGACGCCCCCCCCGAATAGGCTCACTCCCGCGAGCAACGATTCTCGGTCGTCGCAGCTGACGAAAACCTGTACCGTGGTTCACGCGTACACGTGCGACTAGGGATAGGGATATGACGATTCGCCTCCATTGGTTTCCAGCTTTTTCTCTGCTCTCCTTCGGCTGTGCTGGAGATGATGCGGCCAGTACAGACACCTCACCGACAGCGTCGGTGACCGCGACCGAGACCGCGACAGGGACGGGCACCAACACGACGCCTGGGACCGCGACCGACACCACCGTCGGCACCGCGACCGACACCACCGTCGGCACCGCGACCGACCCGAGCGGCAGCGACACCGCCGGGGAGAGCGACAGCACGACGACCACCGCCGGCATGACGACCGGCATGATGACCGAGAGCGACAGCACCACCGACGGCGGTGATGGGACGATCATCGAGATCAAGATCGATCCCCTCGATCCGATCGTCACGGTCGTCGACGGCCTGATCCCGCCGGCGCTCGGCTTTAGCGCGGTCGGCGTGACCGACAAGAACGTCGAGGTGCCGATCACGGGCAACTGGGAGTACGACCGTCTCGACCTCGCGGGGATCGACAAGGCGACCGGCGACTTCACGGCGACCGGCTTCGCCGGCGGTGTCGGGACCGTCACCTTCGACGCTGGCGGTGGCCTGAGCGCGCAGACCTCAGCGACGGTCAAGCTCAAGTTCCAGGACGAGCCGAACCCGGTCGACCCCGAAGACAAGATGGACTTCGACAACGCGGTCGATCCCGACCCGTCGATGGTGCTCCTCTACCCCTACGACAAGACGGTCTTCCCCCGCGGCCTCCAGGGCCCGACGGTCCAGTGGAACGGCGGCAACCCCGACGACCTCTACTACCTCCACGCAGTCTCCGAATTCTTCGAGTACGAGGGCTGGTACACCCTGCCGGCGCCGTCGCGCTTCAACTGGCCGCTGGTCCCCGACGACGTCTGGACCAAGCTGACGGCCTCGACCGACGGTGACGTCGTCTTCGACATCCAGCGTCACGACGGCAACCAGGCCTACCTCGCCGAGACCCAGACCTGGACGGTCGCCCCCGCCAACCTCACCGGCGCGGTCTACTACTGGGAGGTCAACAACGGCAACGTCGTCCGCCTGACGATCGGCGCCGACGCGCCCGACAACTTCATCCAGAAGGACAACAACACCCAGTGCCTGGCCTGCCACTCCGTCTCAAAGGACGGCTCGCGGATCGCCGCAGCGGCCCAAGGCGGCTGGAGCCCCTGGACGACGATCGATCCGGTCGACGGCGGCATCCTCTACTACTCGGCCCAGGCCTCCGGCTTCCAAGCGATCTCGCCCAACGGCTCGCACGTCCTCTGGGGCCAATCCAACGGTCAGGGGCCGCTCAAGCTCAGCACCTACAACTCGAACGCCGTGCTCGGGCAGCTCACCATCCCGGGCGCCTACTTCGTCCATCCGGCCTGGGCCGGCGACACCACGCACGTCGCCTTCGCCCAGCGGCTCAACGGCAACTGGCTCGACTTCACAGCCTCCCACCTGTGGATCACCGAGGTCGACCTCGACAACAACTCGTTTAGCGAGACCAAGAAGATCGTCGACTCCGCCGGAGAGCTGACCACCGTCTCCTTCCCGACCTTCAGCCCGGACTCGGAGTGGATCGCCTATATGCGCGCCAACCAGGTCCGGACCCGCGGGGCGACGGCCGAGGTCTGGCTGACCAACCTCGACGGCAGCACCCAGATCCGCCTGGACAACACCAACGGCCAGGGCATCATCGAGCCCGGTCAGGACAAGCTGACCTACGAACCGACCTTCCTCCCGGTCGCCCTCGGCGGCTACTACTGGATGGTCGTCGGCAGCGAGCGCAAGTACGGCAACACCCTGACCAACACCGGCGGGAACAACCGACCCAAGCAGCTCTGGGTCACCGCGATCGACCCCAACCCGAAACCCGGCGAGGATCCCTCCCACCCGGCCTTCTGGCTCCCGGGTCAGGAGCTCAACAACGCCAACATGCGCGGAGAGGTCGCCCTCGGACCCTGCAAGGACAACGGCGACCAGTGCAGCGGCGGCTTCGAGTGCTGCGGCGGCTTCTGCTACGACCCTGAGGGCGGCGACAACCCGATCTGCAACGAGGGTCCGGGCGGCGAGTGCTCCGAGCTCGGCGACGCCTGCGAGCTCGACGCGGCCTGCTGCGACGACGAGGCCAAGTGCATCGGCGGCTTCTGCTCGATCATCCCGGGTTGAGCGCGCCGTCGCGATAGGCGACCTGCGCCCGTCCGCTCTCCGCGGGCGGGCGCTCTTCGTCGTACGTCGAGCAGCTCCACGGCGCGACCTCGGCCCAAGGCCTTGCTCGGCGCTCCACTCCTCGCCACGCGATCCATCCGCAGGCCGTCCTCGGGGACCTGCGCAGAGGCGCAAAGAAGAGGCGCCCGCCCGCTCTCCGCGGTCGGGCGCCCTACGCTGACGCGTCGAGCTCTGGAAGGTCCCTACTCGAGGCCGAGCTCGGCGACGCCGTCCTCATCGAGGCCAAAGTAGTGGCCGATCTCGTGGAGGACCGTGACCCGCACCTCTTCTTCGAGCTCCTCCGGATCCGAGAAGGAGATGACGAGGTTCGCGGTGTAGAGGACGATCCGCGAGGTCATCGGCGCGATCTCTAGCACCCGCTGGCCGTAGTCGTCTGGCCCCTCGAACATCCCCAGCGCGCGGGGATCAAAGCCGTCGACGACGATGTCCCAGTGCGGCCTAGTCTCGACCACGACCGCGACATTGCCGAGGCGCTCGCAGAGCTCCTCGGGCAAGGAACCGAGCGCAGCCTCGGCGGCGGCGACGATCTTCGCCTCCTCGGCCTCGCCGACCGCGGAGCTCTCCTCGTCCTCCGCCGCGTCGAGGGCGAGCACGGCGATCATGTGCCGAGCGCTGAGGACAGGCTCGCCGAGATCTTCGTAGACGCCGGCGAGGGCGTAGTGAGCGTCGGCGAAGCTCGGGTCCTCGACGATCAGCCCCTTCAGCAGCGGCTCGGCCTCCTCGGCGCCGTTGCTCAGCCAGATCGCGGCGGCTCGGAGATAGCGGTCGGTGCTGTCCTCCGGAGCGAGCCCGAGGGCGTCGAGGGCCTCCACCGCCGCGTCGGGATCATCGGCGAGCATCTCCTCGATCGCCGCGAGCTTCTCCGCCAGCTCCTCTTCGCTCAGGGTCTCGTCGTCCATCACCATCGCCGGAGGCTAGTGCACCAGGCGGGGCCCGTCGACCTCAAAGCGCCGACCTCAACCGCTCGTCTCGAGCTCGACCGGTCGCCGCCCGACCACCGTGATCTTGGTGATCCGCTCGATAAAGGAGGTGCGCGAGGAGCCCCGCCCCAGCTCGAGGTTCGAGACCTGGATCCGATCGACGTGGACCAGCGTCTCGCGCTCGCCCGCCGGCATCTCCGCCGTCCGCCCCTCGCAGGGCACCAGGTACTCCGCAAACGAGTGCAGCGCCATCGGCACGCCCCCCTCGTCACGGCCGAGGTAGAGCATGATGTGGTTCGGGAAGTGGAGCAGGACGAGACCGCGCCGATGGGCCCTGTCGATCACCTTGAGGCGCTCGGCCTCGGAGAGCCCCGCGCCGACCTCGATCACCTCGCCGGCGACCGCCTGATCGCTGCTATGCCGCGGGAGGTCGACGCCGAAACCTGCGAAGAGATCCATCAAGAAGCGCGAACAGTCGCGCCCCTCGTGGTAGCCGCCCCACCCGTAGAGCTGCCCGCGGTAGCGAAAGGCGTCGGTGAGAAATTGCCGACGGGTGAGCGAACGCCCCGTCGGCGCCCAGGCCTGCGCGTCGACCGGTGAAGCCTGGACGACCCCGCGCTCGGTAGCGACGAGGAGTGCTCCGAGACCCCCCTTCCCTCCGCGCCCGGCGAGCAGCGGCACCCGGCTCGCGAAGGGGATCCGGCGGACCTCGCCCTCCTGGGTCCGGGCCTCGCCCTCGCGCGACGCGACCATCCACGGGCCGAGAACGAAGGCTTCGCGCTCCTCCCGCGAGGAGAGGACGGGCGAGAGCCCCGACGAGCTGGAGATCCAGCCGAGCACATAGCCGCTGCGGGCCAGGAGGAGCTCGTCAGACCACTGCATCAGCACCTGCACCGGCTCCTGAGCGCGGATCACCGAGCAGAGGTTGCGATCAAAGGCCGCGTCGAGGCTCGCGGTGAAGAGGCCGTCGAGGCGGGGACCGCAGCGCACCGGGATCGGCTCCAAGGCGACCCGGAGCTCGGGCTGGAGCCGCGGGAGCGCGCGCACCGGAGCGAGCGCAGCGGCCTCCTCGTCGCTCGGCGCGGTCCCGTCCCCGCGAAAGTAGGCGCCCGCGGCCAGCTTGCCGCTGAGGTAGGAGAGGCGCCGATCCACGGCTTCGAGGATCACCGGCGCCTGCACTGGCCCGAGGAGATCGTAGCGGACCCCCGCGGACTCCCCCCCGATCGTCCGGTTGTGATCGGCGATCGCCCCAGGCGAGAGCACCTCGGCGTCGAGCTCCATCACCGCCGCGGTCCGCTCGAGCCAGTACTCCAGCGTGTCGTGCTCGGGACGAACTCCAGGGAGGGACTCCGGCGCCGGCGCGCTCGCGGGGCATTCGCTCTCAGGCGCGGCCGCGGCAGGCTCAGCGACCTCAGCCTCGGCGGCCTGCACCGCTTTTGGCCGAACGCTCGGCTCCCCGCAGCCGGCGAGGCCGAGCCCGGCGCCGAGGAGCGCCATCAGCCTGCCCGCCGCCCATACTCGCGAGAGAGGGCTCGCGCTCCCTACACTGCGGCACGTCGCGGCCACCAGACGATCATCTCGGGAGGGGGTCAACAAGGCTGGGTCCCCAGTGTACGGGCTCGCCGACCGTTGGCGAAATCAAAGCCGAGCCCGGCGCAGAGCCGCCGAGGACCGTCACGAGCGCCTTTGTGCCGTAGCGCCGCGATCCCTCGCCTCTGGGCGCGGACGGGCTGTGCCCCGGACAGGGCACGCGACTGCGCACGGAGCTCGCTACGGCCACCTTCGACCAGCCTCATGTCAGCCAGGTCGAGCTCGGCGCGCGAGCGGAGACGCCGGCGAAGTCGCGCGAAGAGTGCCACGTTGAGGATACGCCCTCGCGGCACAACGTCTTCCCGACCGCCCTCTGCAGGCGAGCGTCAGCGGGTCGCCCCATCGACGGCATCGCCCTCGCCGCGAACCCTCCGGACGAACTCGCCCAGCCCGCGGCGCCCGTGCTATCTCCAGAACCGGTGCAGCCCTCGAACCCGGCATCTCGGCGCTCCGCTGGCACCCTGTGTCGGATCGCCCTCGCCCTCCCGCTCTCCCTCCCGCTCTCCCTCTCCTCCGCCCTCTCCTCCGCCCTCCCGTTCGCCCTCCCGTTCGCGCTGGTCGCCTGCGTCGGTCGACCTCCCGGCGGAGACGCCGAACCGCCGCCCCCCGCCGCCCCCGACCCCGCCCAGGTCGCGCTCAACGATCAAGCCCCGCCGCAGCCCGAGCCGACGAGCGAAGACTCGGCTGACAAGGCCGCCGGCGAACCCGAGCCCGCGCTCCCTCCCCTGCCCGACACCTATGTCGCCTTCGCGACCGCATGCGGAGAGGCTCGCCTCGACGCGACCGGCGACGACCCTACTGCAGCGGCGGCGGACGAGCCTCCGGGAGCGTCTGAGATCGCCCGCCGCAGCCCCGGCCAGCGCCTCGGAGAGACGATCACGATCGCCGCGATCGGCGATGTCCTCCTCCACCACGAGCTGCAGATCCAGGCCTTCGCCGCCGACGATCGCCACCGCACCCTGTGGCGCTCGATCGAAGATCTCCTCAGCGCCGCCGACATCACCTACGCCAACCTCGAGGGACCGATGGCCGCAGGGATCGACAAAAACGGCGAGGACATCGGCGATCCCGGCGAGGTCTTCGACAAGGTCGTCTACACCGCCTACCCCCGCTTCAATTTTCATCCCAGCGTCGCCATCGATCTCAAGCGCTCCGGCGTCGACGTCGTCTCGACCGCCAACAACCATGCGCTCGACCGCCAAGCGATCGGCGTCGACAGGACCATCGACGCGCTCAAGGCCGCAGGCCTCGCCTTCACGGGGACCCGCCGCAGCGACGCGACCGACAGCGCCTGGCACACGGTGATCCGCCGCAAGGGGCTCCGGATCGCCTTCCTCGCCTGCACCGGCCTCCTCAACGTCCGCCCCGACAGCGGCGGCCAGGTCCTCCGCTGCCGCGGCAAGGACTTCGAGCGTCGGGTCGCCTCCCTCGCCAAGAGCCGGAAGATCGACGCGGTGATCGTCACCCCCCATTGGGGCAAGGAGTACGAGCCCGAGCCCCGCGAGCGTGAGGTCGAGCTCGCCCACCGCTGGGCTGAAGCCGGCGCCACAGCGATCATCGGCTCACACCCGCACGTTCTCCAGCCATGGGAGCTCTACCGGACGGCCGATGATCGCGAGGTGATGATCCACTATTCCCTCGGCAACTTCGCGAGCCACCAGCCAGAGCTGCCCAAGCGCTCGACGATCCTCCTCTACCTCGGAATCGGCCGCGACGCCGACGGGATCACCCGCGTCCGCGGCGTCCGTTACCTGCCGCTGCATGTCCGTCAGGACGGCGAGGAATTCTTCGTCGAGTCCATCGATCGCGTCGGCGGCCCCGCGGACGCCCGCGCCCTGATCGTCGACATGTACGGCGAGGCGAACCTCCTCGCCCCCGACGACCCCCTCAACGTGGCCCCCCACTGCGACCCCCGCTGGCGCCCCGCTGCGCCGTAGCCTGACAACCGCATATGCGGGCAGGCTCGTGTCGACGATGATCGACGAGAGCCGATCGACGGGCTCGAAGGCTGAGCCGCGTACCTGCGGGACAGGGATACGAGGTGCTCCCTTGTCCTCGTGAAAGGTCGGGCTGAGCGAATGGCGTTGGCAGCTTCGCGGCTTGCTTTCATGACAGGCGGCGGCGGACGTCTGACGCGCTCCAGCCCTCGGCGACGACAAGGCCCGGCGCTCGGAGCCGCTGACGAACACGCGGCTACCGAAGGGGCTCTCGCAAAACGTCCGTGTGCTCTCGCGCCGCAATCGCGGGCGCTCTCGGCTTCGACGCAATGCCGCTCTACCGGGCCGCTGCGCACGTCTCGCTGGAGCCGAGAGGGGCGACGGGGGCTGGAGAGCGCGCGGGACCTGTGCCTCGGCCTCCTAGCCGAGCGCCGCCCGGCGGAGGCGATCCATCAACGCCCGACCGATCCCAAGCTCGGGCACCGTGACCGCGAGGATCCGCTCGACGGAGAGCTCATCGAGGGTCCGCAGCGCCGCGAAGAGCGAGCGCGCGTAGTCCGGCGAGGTGTTCCCGAGGCGCAGCCAGGAGACCCCACCAAGCCGCGGATCCTCGGCCTGCGCCGGACCACCGTCGATCACGCCGAGCCGGAGGCCAGTCGCCGAGAGCTCCATCGCGCGGTGGAGCAGCATCGCCGGATCGACCAGCTCGACCTTCGCCCGCGGCGCATAGTGACGGTGACGAAGGCCGGGCGAGCGGGCGAGCGCATCGCCGTGGGCGTCCCGCACAGCGCCGACCCTCGCCGCTAGGGCCTCCCGCGTGATCGCCCCCTGGCGCAGGAGCAGCGGCGCCTCCTCACCACCATCTCTGCTCTCACCGCTGAGCCCGAGCTCGCTCAGATCGAGCACGGTCGACTCGATCCCGTGCTCCGTCGGCCCACCGTCGACGATCATCGCGATCCGACCGTCGAGATCCGCGGCGACATGCGCCGCGAGGGTCGGGCTCGGCCGCCCTGAACGGTTCGCCGAGGGGGCCGCGAGGGGTCGACCGCAGGCGCGGATGATCGCCCGCGCGACCGGATGCGCCGGCACCCGGACCGCGACCGTCGCGAGACCCGCGCTGACGAGCGCCGGGACCACCTCACGACGGCGGAGCACCAGCGTCAGCGGCCCCGGCCAAAACGCGGCCGCGAGCTCAAAGGCGAGCGCCGGCGGACCCTCGACGATCCCCTCGAGCTCAGAGACATCGCTGAGGTGCAGGATCAGCGGATTGTCGGCGGGGCGACCCTTCGCCGCGAAGATCCTGGCGACCGCCGCTGGGTTCAGCCCGTCCGCTGCGAGACCGTAGACCGTCTCCGTCGGTATCGCCACCAGCCCCCCCTCGCGGAGGATCGAGCCGGCGCGGGCGATCGTCTGCGGGTCCGCCGGGCATAGTGGGGTCTCCGTCACCGGCGCACCATAGATCACGACCGCGCATCAGCGGGATCATCCTCAACAGCACACTCACCTCCGGCGAGGGAGCGCGCGCCGACCAGGAGCAAGCCTCCCAGCGAGCACGCTCCGCGGCTCTTGCCCGCTCCACCGACCAGGAGCTCTGCGAAGCGCGCTGACCAGGCCACACAGAGCAAAGCCCGACCCTCCACAGGCCCCGACCGATCCCATCGCCCCGACAACCTCAACCTTGACGATGGCGTTCGACCGTCCTCGTTCTCTCGGCGAGAGGCCTGGAGGAAGGCGAACGATCGACCGCCCCGCCCGAGGGGGCCAAGCTCCAACTAGGTACACAAAGGCGCCCGGCGCCGGAGGAGCTCCCCAATTTCCCGAGAACGATTGATATCGCGCCTCACTGCGAGTATGAACGGCGCCCGCGCGAACGCGCGCGGAGCAAGGTGAGCATGACAACTCGCAGCATCATCCTTTCGGCACCTCTCCTGCTCCTCTTCGCCGCCTGCGCGGAGTCCGAGGAGGGCGAAACCAACCTCTCCAACTTCAGCGCGACCGCGAACTCGGGCGCCTCCGTTGGTGAGAGCTCGATCGGCATCTCCTCGGTCGGCACCTCCGAGTCCGCCTCCGCCTCCGCCTCCGCGTCGAGCACCGACGGCACCGACACCGACGCCGACACCGGCGTCATCGACACTGACACCGACGGCACCGACAGCAGCACCGACGGCAGCACCGACGACACCAACTCAAACACCAGCGGTGACACCGACACCACGACCGGCAACACCAGCGGTGACACCGACACCACCGGCGATACCGACGGCACCACCGGCGACACCACCGGCGACACCGACACCACCGGCATGGAGTTCCCCGACGACGCGATCTTCGTCCACGGCGAGGACGGCCTCGACTCCAACCCGGGCACCGCCGACGAGCCCAAGCGGACGATCCAAGCCGGCATCAACGCCGCCGCCGAGCTCCCCGGGGGCACGGTCTACGTCGCTGAGGGCACCTACGAGCTCGACTTCCAAAACAACAAGTACATCACCTTGGTCGACGGGGTCTCCCTCTATGGGGGCTACAGCGCCGACGACTGGGAGCTCCGCAACATCATCGACACCCCCTCCGTGCTCGTCGACAAGAGCGCCGCTGGGGGCTCGAGCTCGGAGCCGAACCGGGCGCTCGACGGCGGTGACGATGTCGGCTCCGACACCATCGTCGACGGCTTCACGATCCAGGGCGGGACCGGCAAGTACTCCGCAGCGGTTCGAATCCACAAGTCCGAGCCGACCTTCACCAACAACACAATCATCGGCGGCGGCGCCAGCGGCCTCACCTCCTACGGCGCCTGGATCGTCGACGCAGAGCCGACCTTCAGCGAGAACGACATCCGCGCTGGAACCTCAGCCGGCCTGACCCGCGGCTACGGCGTCTTCATGAACAACAACGGCAACGCGCTCCTCGACGGCAATCACGTCCACGGCGGCGGCGGCGGCAACTACTCGACGGGGATCGCCGCCTTCACGTCGAGCCCGATGATCTACAACAACGTGCTCAACGGCGGCAGCGGCACGATCTCGGTCCGGGGGATCGAGCTCAGCACCTCGTCAGCGACGATCTACAACAACACAGTCATCAACGACCAGCCGACCAACGCGATGAGCGTCTACGTCGGCCCAAACTCTCAGCCGACGATCGACAACAACATCCTCACCCTCGCCAGCTACTGTATCTACGAGTCCTCCAGCTCCTCCAAGTCGAAGTCGATCCGCAACAACGATCTCTTCTGCACCAACTACGCCGCGCGGATCGGCTGGAGCAACAAGTCCCACGTCGACCTCGCGCCGATGGAGCTCGACTGCAAAAACGGCGGCGGCATGGCCTCGGGCAACATCAAGATCGAGCCGACCTTCGTCGACATCGCGAAGAACGACGCCCACCTCTTGGGTGACGGCGGCACCTACTGTGACCTCAGCCAGGGCGCCGCCGATCGGTCGATGAGCTTCACCCTCGACCGTGACCGCGACGAGCGCACCGCCCCCTGGAGCATCGGCGCCCACGAGCTCGACGGCGCCTGCAAATAGGCGACCGCTCCGACACGCGCAGGGCGGCGCGGGCCTCGGCCAGCGCCGCCCTTTCTGTCGGCTCGTCGCGCTCGGGCCCCTCGACGACCGGCGACTCTCTCCAAAGCCTCCTAGGCGCCGCCCATGCCAACGCTCTGGATCAGCTTGGACAGCTCCGTCATCGCGCCCTTCATCTCCGACGCATCCTTGAAGCGACCCTGGACCTGCTTCGAGCAGGCCTTGAAGAAAAAGGCGTCGATCGCATCGCGGAGCGCCCTCGGCACCTCGGTCGACATGTAGTGGCTGACCGGCACCGGATCACGCTCGCGGTGAGCCCGGAGGAGCTGGCGCGGGTGCTGCTCGAAGAGATCCTCGAAGGGGTGACGACCGCCGGTCACGAGCTCGAAGAAGGTCATCCCGAGGGCGTAGAGATCCGCGCGATGGTCGATGTAGCCGCCAGCGATGGTCTGCTCCGGGGCGATGTAGCGAGGATCGCCCATCACATGCGCCTTGCTCTGCGGGGTCAGGTCGCTGAGATCCCGGGCGACGCCGAAGTCGAGCAGCTTGACCACCCGCAGCAGCGGATCGTGCGAGTCGCGGGTGACAAAGACGTTCGACGGCTTGATGTCGCAGTGGACGATCCGCCGGAGATGGACATAGCGCAGCGCCTCCAACACCTGGAGGAAGATCTCCGCGATCACCGGCACCGGCACCGGCGTGCCGTTGTCGATGAACCAGCCGACGTCCTTGCCGCGGAGGTACTCCATCGCGAACCAGAGGAGCCCGAACTCCTCGGCGGTGCCGACCTGCATCACCCGGACGAGGTTGTTGTGCATGAAGTTCGCGCACATCCTCGCCTCACGCCGGAAGTGGCGATGTGCCCACTCCGGCACGTCGTTCTTCATCACCTTGAGGGCGACGTAGCGGTTCATCAGACGATCGAAGGCCTTGTAGACCTTGCTCATCCCGCCCTCGCCGAGCCGCTGAACGATCTCGAACTGGCTGCCACACTTGACGACCGTGCCGGTCGGCAGATCTGTCCCTTGGTACCCGTAGTATTCGGAGGCGCTCGTCGACGTGCCGCCGCCGCTGCCGGGGGTGCGGGTCTCGTTACTCATCGAGGTGTGGATCCTGGTGTGTACACCCTGTGACGGTGAACTCGAGCACACTACAGCGACAGAGTCGACGATCGTGTGCAAGGTTACGCAAGCTACACTACCTAGTACCCCATTTGGGCGTCGCTAGTGAACCTCGCAAGCACTGGAAAGGTCTTCGACGCGCCCTTCCCGCACAACAGCATTCAGGCCAGTAGACCCCATCTGTCGTTCCAGGCCCCCATTCCAACGACGCTTGTCCCGACCCGGCGCTCCACGAGAGGTTTTGGCAGGCGTGGCGACTCAGACGTGCGCCGCCAAGAGAGCGTCGAGGGCCTTCCCCATCACGGCCCCAGACTGGCGCTCGACGACCTTGCCGCCGCGGTAGACCAGGAGGGTCGGGATCGCCTGGATCCGGAGGCTGCTGGCGACCTCGTTGGCGACCTCGGTGTTGACCTTGACGACGATCGCCCGGCCGGCATAGCGCTTCGCGAGCTCGACAATGTGCGGCGCGAGCATCCGACAGGGACCACACCAGGGCGCCCAGAAGTCGACGAAGACAGGCACCGGCGAGCTCTTGATTAAGCGGCGCAGGGCCGTGTCATCGATGTCGGCGGGGCTGGCGGCACGGTCGATCGGCGCGCGACAGCGGCCGCAGACAGGCCCCTCGCCCAGACGCTCAGGGGGGATTCGGTTGAGCCCGCCGCACGAGTGGCAGCGGAAGAACGTGGACTTGTCGGACACGGGGACCTCCGGAGCCCTTTGTAAGCTCTCTGGGGGAGGACACAAGCCCCGCGACGGGACGCTCGCGGTTCAGCTATCGTCGCTCTGCCCATGCGGATCGCCGCCCTCTCCGACCTCCATATCGGCGCTCACGGCTGGATGGACGAGTTTCGCCACCGCGAGGCGCACTTCCTCAGCTTCCTCGACCGGCTCGAGGCCAGCTTCGACGCGATCGTCCTGGTCGGCGATGTTTTCCAGACCGACCACGCCTGGCTCCCCGGACGACGGGGCGCGCTCCGCCAGCTCCGCGCCGCCCAGCGACGCCTCCCGGAGCTCGCTAGACGCTTCTCAAGACCGCCCTACCGCTACCTCCACGGCAACCACGACGCTGTCGCCCGCGAGCACCTCCAAGCCCCTGAGACCCTGCAGATCGAGGCCGACGGCCGCCGCGTCTTCTTTATCCACGGCCACCAGTTCGATCCGCTCTTCCGCCGCGCCTACGCCCTGACCCGAGCGGCATCCTGGTTCACAGGTCGTCTGCGCTACGCCGGCCTTCGCCCGATCGCGGAGTGGTTTGAGTCCAACGACATCAGGATCAAGCACGAGCGCTTCCACCACGATGACGGCCCGTACCTCAGCGCCGGCCGTGACCTCCTCCGCGAGCACGGCGCAGACATCGTCGTCATGGGACACACACACGTCCCGGTCCGCGTCGAGTACCCCGAGGGCCTCGTCGTCAACAGCGGCTCATGCAGCGTCGGCCAGCGCAGCTACGTCGCCATCGACACCCGAAGCGGCGACGTCGAGCTACGTCGGAGCTGAGCCGCGAGCCCACCAAAAGAGCGCCCTGCTCCGACGCGTGCGCCGCGCAGTGAGCCCCAGGAGCTTAGACGAAGGGCGAGATCGTCCGTGCAAGCCCTGGTACAGCCAGCTTGACGTGATCATGGGCGGATCCGCGGAGCTTCTTGTAGGTCTTGAGCAGAGGACCGCTCGCCTTCTCCGCCCGCCGATCGGTCACCTGGAGGAGCGCCTCGGCGACCGCCGCGTCATCCCGAGTGAGCCGCTCCGCGAAGACCCGCGAGACCGGTCGCTCCTCAGCCTCGGCCGCCGCGACGCTCGCCGCGTAGAAGGGCTCCATCGCCTCCGAAAACTCCGGCAAGAGGCGCTCCACGATCTCCCCGACCATCGTCGGCTTGACCGCGCGGACCAGACGGTAGCCGGCCTTGACCGCGATCCCGGAGATCCCTCGCTTCGAGTCGACCTCAGCCTCGATCAGGTCACAGCAGGCACGAACAACCCGTGGGCGGGTCTCAGACGTGGTGAGAAGATCGACCAGGGAGGCCATAGGCCGGTCACCATCGCCGATTTAGTCTACCCGCGCAAGCGCCCCCGCAGCGTGGACAGCACCGACTCTCGCTGCGATCATCCGGGCATGCATGTGCCCCGGGCCTGGTCGCCGCTCCTCACCGCCGCCCGTGTCGTCGCCCCGGTGCTCATGCTGCTCGGGGGGAGCGCCGGCTGCCTCCCGCCGCAGCCTCAACCCCGGGGCCGCCCAGCCGCCGGCACCCCCCCGGGCTCCGGTGATGAGACCCAAGGCGAAGCGTCGATGAAGCACACGAAGACCACGATCGACCCCGAGACCTCCGAGACCCCCGAGGGGGCCCTCACTACAGAGGACGTCGCTCGCTATCCCCTGCCCGGGATGCTCCAGCCGAGCCGCCTCGCCTTCTCCGCCGACGATCGCTTCATCACCTACCTCCGCAGCGAAGACGCGAGCCTGAGCACTCAGCTCTACGCCTTCGATCCAACGACCGGCGACGAGCGCCTCCTCGCACGGCCCCCCGGCGGCGGCGAGACCGAGGAGAACCTCTCACGCGAGGAGAAGCTCCGACGCGAGCGCCAGCGGGTCCGCGGTCTTGGGATCACCCGCTACACCTGGGCTCACCATGAGGCGGCCGTACCTCGGATGCTCGTGCCCCTCGGCGGCGGGGTCTACGTGATCGACGCGCCGACCGTCGCTGGCGACGGTGAGCTCCGTGAGGTCGTCGCCCCGGGAGACAAGCCCGCCCTCGATCCCCAGCTCTCCCGCGACGGCGACATGATCGCCTATGTCTACGACGACGAGCTCTACGTCGTCCCGACCGCCGGCGGCGCCCCGCGACAGTTGACCCAGGGAGCCCGCGGGACCGGCCGCAGCCACGGCCTCGCCGAGTACATCGCCCAGGAGGAGATGAGCCGCAGCCACGGCTACTGGTGGTCACGCAGCGGCGAGGTGCTCGCCTTCACGGAGATCGACGAGACCCACATCCCGAGCTACCGGATCGTCCATCAGGGCCAGGAGAGCACGGGTCCAGAGGCAGAGGAGGCTCACCGCTACCCCTTCGCCGGCGCCGATAATGCCAAGCTCCGCCTCGGCGTAGTCCCTTCTAAAGGAGGGGCGACCCGTTGGCTCGACCTCAGCGGCGACGAGCCCGGCGACGATGAATACCTCGGGCGGGTTCACTGGCTCAGCGACGGTCGCCTGGTCGCCGAGGTCGAGAACCGCGAGCAGTCGCGCCTCCGCCTCCTCGCCTTCAACCCGAAGACCGGAGCCCGCAGCGAGCTGCTCCGCGAGGAGTCCGACGTCTGGATCAACCTCCACCACAACTTTCGCACCCTCGACGAGGGCGGCTTTCTCTGGGCCTCGGAGCGCAGCGGCTTCCTCCACCTCTACCTCTACGACGACGAGGGCGCGCTCATCCGCCAGCTCACCTCGGGCGAGTGGCCTGTCGACAGCATCGCCGGCCTCGACCAGAAAAAGGGCACGGTCTACTTCATCGCCGGCCGCGAGCACCCCACCGAGAGACACCTCTACTCCGTCCCCCTCGCCGGCGGTGAGCCGACCCGGATCACCGAAGCGGCCGGCACCCACGGGGTTCACCTCGACCACAGCTTCACCCGCTTCATCGACTCTTTCAGCTCACCCGAGCAGCCGCCGACGATCACTCTGCGCAACCTCGCGGATGGCAAGGCGCTCCGCCCCCTACCTGTCCCAGAGGACCCACGGCTCAAGACCCTCGATCTCCCGCCCCCCGAGCTGGTCGAGCTCGACAGCCGCGACGGAGTCCGCCTCCACGGCGCCATCTACCGACCGCCTGAGCGCTTCGGGACCGGCCCCTTCCCGACCCTGGTCTCGGTCTATGGAGGTCCACACGCCCAGCGGGTCGCCAAGTCTTGGGGCCTCACCGTCGACATGCGGGCGCAGCTCCTCGCCTCCCGCGGCTACCTCGTCTTCAAGCTCGACAACCGCGGCTCCGCCCGCCGCGGTCTCGCCTTCGAAGGGGCGCTCCGCCACGACATGGGCAATATCGAGATCCAAGACCAGGTCGACGGTGTCCGCTGGCTCGCCAACCAAGGCCTCACCGACAGCCATCATGTCGGCATCTACGGCTGGAGCTACGGCGGCTACATGGCGGCGATGGCCCTCGCTCGCGCCCCGGAGACCTTCCGCCTCGGCATCGCCGGAGCTCCCGTCACCCATTGGGACGGCTACGACACCCACTACACCGAGCGCTACATGGGGACTCCAGCGAGCAACCCCGAGGGCTATGCTCGCAGCAGCGTCGTCGATCACGTCGACGCGATCGTCGGCGACCTCATGATCGTCCACGGGCTCATCGACGAGAACGTCCACTTCCGCCACGCCGCCCGCCTGATCAACGCCCTCATCCGCGCCCGCAAGCCCTACGAGCTCCTCCTCTTCCCCGACGAGCGGCACATGCCCCGCCGCCTGGAGGACCGGGTGTACATGGAGGACCAGATGCTCGGGTTTATCCGCGCAAACCTTGGCCGCCCGTGACCCGCTGAGCCGATGAACAAGAAGTACGTCATCAAGTCGACGGGCCCTCGTCGGGTCCCCTTCGACCTCAGCCGCGATCTCAACCCGCAGCAGAGGGCCGTCGTCGACGCGCCCGCCGGCGAAATCCTGGTGCTCGCGGGGGCAGGGACCGGCAAGACCCGGACCCTCACCTACCGTGTCGCGCGCCTCGTCGCCGGCGGTGTCCACCCCGAGCGGATCCTCCTGGTCACCTTCACCAACCGCGCCGCAAGAGAGATGACTGCCCGGGTCGAGGAGCTGCTCGGGATCGACATGCGCCGCTCCGCCGCCGGCACCTTTCACCACGTCGGCAATCGAATCCTCCGCAAGCACGGGCAGGCCCTCGGGCTCTCGCCGAGCTTTGGGATCCTCGACCCCGAGGACGCGCGCACCTTGCTCGCCGGGGTGATCGCCGAGCAGGGCCTCGCCGCCCTCAGCAGCCGACGCTTCCCCACCCCGAAGGTCCTCAGCAACCTGATCTCGCTGGCCCAGGGCACCCGCCGATCGCTGCGCAAGGTCGTCGAAGAGCACAAGCTCAAGCTCCTCGACCGAGCGCCGATGATGGAGGCGGTCGCCGAAGCCTACGCAGCCCGCAAGCGGTCGATGAACCTGGTCGACTTCGACGATCTCCTCGGCCTCTGGGCGGAGCTCCTGGAGAACCCCGAGCATCGAGACATCGCAGCTGAGCTCAAGGCCAGCTACGACCACGTGCTCGTGGACGAGTACCAGGACATCAACGCCCTCCAGGGGAGGATCTGCGATCTGATGGCGGCCGATCACAGGTCGCTCGTATGCGTCGGCGACGACGCCCAGTCGATCTACTCCTTTCGCGGCGCCGACTTCCGCCAGATCTCCCACTTCGCCGTCCGCCACCCCAAGGCGACGATCCTCAAGCTCACGGTCAACTACCGCTCGACCCCAGAGATCCTCGCGCTCTCGAACCGGAGCATCGCCCACAACAAAAACCAGCACCGCAAGGAGCTGCAGGCGGTCAAGCCATCGGGAGCTGTCCCTGCGGTCATCCCACTCCGGGACGTCTACCAGCAGGCGGAGCTGATCGCCCAGCGTGTCCTCGAGATCCACCACGAGCAGAACCTGCCGCTCGCGAGGATCGCCGTGCTCTACCGCAATCACAGCCACAGCCTCGAGCTCCAGGTCGAGCTTACGAAGCGGCAGATCCCCTTCGCGATCCGCAGCGGCCTCCGCTTCTTCGAGCAGGCCCATATCAAGGATGTCGTCGCCTACCTGAGGGCCGCTCAGAACCCGCAAGACACCCTCGCCTGGGTCCGGCTCCTCCGCCTCTGGCCTGGCATCGGCAGCCAAACCGCAGAACGCGTCGCCACCGCCCTCGCCCAGGCCCCCGCCGGGATCCGCTCCGAGGCGATCTTCAAAGAAGAGGCCGCAAAGGCCCGTGGCCGCGCGAAGACGGCCCTCGCCCGCCTGGGCGATCTCTGGCGACTCCTCGACGATCCCGAGCTCGACAACCCCGGCGTCGCGATCCGCAAGGTCGTCACCGAGCACTACGCGGACTATGCCGAGCGGACCTTCCCCAACGCGTCGGTCCGCAAAGAGGATCTCGAGCAGCTCGCCAGCTATGCCGAGCGCTACGGCGATGCCGATGAGTTCCTCAGCGAGCTCTCGCTGATCCAAGGGATGACGGCCGAGGCTGTCCTCGGCGCCAACGATCCCGACGACATGCTCGTGCTGTCGACGATCCACCAGGCGAAGGGGCTCGAGTGGCCGATCGCATTCGTCCTCTGGCTGAGCGAAGGGCGCTTTCCGATGGCCTCTTCCCTCCGCCTCCCCAAGGATGAGGAGGAGGAGCGTCGCCTCTTCTACGTCGCCTCGACACGCGCGGCCGACGAACTCTACCTCTGCTACCCGGTGATCGAAGAGTCCCACGACGGACCCTCGCGGATCCTCCGGCCGAGCCGATTCCTCTCCGAGATCGACCGTCCGCCGGCCGTCTTCGAGCGCTGGGAGATCGAGGAGCAGCCGCTCGAGGACTCCGACGGACCCGGCCAATAGCCGGAAGAGCCCCTTCTACGCCGCTGCGCGAGCGCGGAAGTCACTGACCCACAGCTCGCCTCTTGAGAATGGGGATCGAGCCACCTCTGCACGAAGACCTCGCAGAGCTCGCTCAAGACGAACAAACACGCTCTCCGACTGCTCGGGAAGGCGTAGAGCCTCCGACTGCTCGAGCCGGCGCGGGAGGTTCGCGACTCGAAGCCTCGCATCGTAGAAAACCCCTCCTCGATCCGGGATCGGGAGGGGTTATGGAGCAAGCAGGCCTGTACGGGCTAGCGGCGACCGCGCGACCGCGATCCTCCGCGCGAACTTGACGGGCGGCTTGGGCGTGAGGCTGGGCGGGACCGCGACGCTGACGGACGGCTCGGGCGGCTCACTGAGCGCGACGCCGATGGCCGACTGCTCGGACGGCTCGGCGAACGCGACGCCGATGGCCGACTGCTCGGACGGCTCGGCGAACGAGACGCCGACGGTCGACTGCTCGGGCGGCTCGGCGAACGAGACGCCGACGGTCGACTCGGGGCGACGCGCGTCCGGGTGGGCGCCCGCGAAACCGACGGCCGACTCGGAGCCC
>Ga0316189_10002255_pt1 | contig 18994 bp, 18 predicted proteins | sample LowCovwburrow_MG_FD_204930 | JGI IMG/M metagenome (GOLD analysis project Ga0316189, IMG submission 204930) | Coastal sediment microbial communities from Maine, United States - Lowes Cove worm burrow | ecosystem: Environmental > Aquatic > Marine > Coastal > Sediment | place: USA: Maine...
AGATGGGCAAGACAACGTCACCAACCTCGCTTTATGGGGCATCGTGCGGGCGTTAAAGCGGTCGAAAAGATCGTAAAACATTGTGTCGAAAAACAGGTTGCGGTACTTAGTCTATTTGCTTTTAGTAGTGAAAATTGGCGTAGGCCCAGTAAAGAAGTAAGTTTGTTGATGGAGTTGTTTGCCTTAGTGCTTAAACAACAAGTTAAGCGATTAGACAAAAATAATGTGCGATTGAAAATCATTGGCGATATCTCTAAGTTTTCATCAGGCTTACAAAAACAAATTTTAGATGCTCAAAGCAGTACTGAAAACAATACCGGCCTCACGATCAATATCGCTGCTAATTATGGCGGGCATTGGGATATAACCCAATCGGTTCGACAGCTTGCAGCACAAGTTAAATCGGGCGATTTAATGCCTGAGCAGATTACTGAGGCACGCATTAATGCGGGTTTAATGACAGCAGATCTACCTGAGCCTGACCTGTTTATCCGTACGGGCGGCGAGCAACGTGTCAGCAATTTTATGTTGTGGCAAATGGCGTATACCGAGTTCTATTTTACCGATACATTGTGGCCAGACTTTGATGAGCAATCACTTGATTTAGCAATCGAATCATTCACTCAGCGAGAGCGACGGTTTGGTAAAACATCTGAACAATTAAAAGACGGCGATAATGCTTAAGCAAAGATTAATAACAGCCGCAATATTGATTCCTTTAGTGGTATTGGGCATTTTGAATTTGCAAACCAATACATTACAGTGGTTTGTTGCTCTGGTGGTTGGCCTAGCTGCATGGGAATGGTTCGGTATTATCGGGTTACATGACATCACCAAACGCCTCATTTGGCTTGCGGCTATATTTCTATTAGCGAGCTTAAGCACAAGCTATTTACCAATAGGACTTGTATTAGTTGTTTCGGTTGTACTTTGGCTGTCCGCAGCGACGATAATATTGAAATATGGTCATCAAGGTTTACCTGAACGGCTCGCTGCATTATTTCGACATATTAATTTTGGTATCGCGAGTGCCGTCATTCTATTAGCCTTGTTTTGGATAACCCTGATTATCTTGCATCAAACACCACTTGGCCCGCAGCAATTACTTTATGTGTTGGTATCTGTTTGGTTAGCAGATACTGGCGGCTATTTTGCAGGTAAAAAGTGGGGTAAAACACCCTTGGCAAAAGCAGTCAGTCCAAATAAAACCTGGCAAGGCGTATGGGGGGCTTTAGGTTTAAGCAGCGTTTGGGCAATCATCGCTTTTGCACTGGAATTTGGCGGGGACCTGTCATTTCTAGCTTGGTGGCTATTAACGATCTTGACGGTGTCAATATCGATTGTTGGGGATTTGTTCGAAAGTTTATTTAAACGCAGTTATAACGTTAAAGATAGTGGTAATTTGTTGCCAGGACATGGTGGCATTTTAGACAGAATCGATAGTTTGATAGCTGCAGTCCCCATTTTTGTTGCAGGTTTAGCCTTAGGGGGGGGCTTATGACATGCAAACGGTTACCTTATTAGGGTCAACGGGTTCAATTGGTGTCAGTACACTAGATGTATTAGCACAGCATCCTGGGAAATATCGTGTCTATGCCATAACAGCGAATCATTCTGTCGATACCTTATTTGAGCAATGTCAGCAGTTTGAACCATTGATTGCCGTAATGCTAGATGAAAGCAGCGCTGAAAAGTTAGCCGTTAAAATCAAAACAGTGGGCTTATCAACACAGGTATTATCCGGTGCAGCGGCCTTACAACAAGTGGCTGAAAGTAAAGCTGTTGACTATGTTGTGGCAGCGATTGTAGGTGCGGCAGGACTATTGCCGACACTATCAGCAGCACGAGCAGGTAAAAAAATTCTATTGGCGAATAAAGAAGCACTGGTGATGAGTGGCCATTTATTAATGCGTGAAGTGGAAGCGAATGGTGCGACATTATTGCCCGTTGATAGTGAGCATAACGCTATTTGGCAGTGTTTGCCGGTGGGTGAAAACCAACAATATCATTATGATGGTAAAGGAATCAGGCGTATTATTTTAACAGCATCAGGTGGTCCCTTTAGAGATTATGCCTTAGCAGATCTAGAGAGTGTCACGCCGGAGCAAGCAGTCGCTCATCCTAATTGGTCTATGGGCCAGAAAATTTCAGTCGACTCTGCCACGATGATGAATAAAGGTCTAGAAGTGATTGAAGCACATTGGTTATTTGGTTTGCCAAATGATCAAATCGATGTGGTACTGCACCGTCAAAGTATTATTCATTCAATGGTGGATTATGTTGATGGGTCGGTGTTGGCTCAAATGGGCAATCCAGATATGAGAACACCAATTGCCAATGCATTAGCTTGGCCTAATCGGATTGGCTCAGGTGTAGCACCACTGGATCTCATTGAAGTGGGGCGTTTAGATTTTTCAAAAGCCGATCATCAACATTTTCCTTGTCTTGCTTTAGCTTATCAAGCGTTGAAAGCGGGCGGTACCAGTACTGCAATCTTAAATGCAGCCAACGAAGTGGCTGTGGAAGCCTTTTTAAACAGACAAATCAAATTCACCGAGATTCCAATCATCATTGATCAAGTGCTCTCTAAGCAGTCTGCAAGTAGTGGAGATAGCTTGGAACAAGTGTTAGAAGATGATAAGCAAGCGCGAATTTCAGCCAGAGATTATATCCATTAATCATGCAATCTTTATTCGCTTTTCTATTAGCACTTGCCATATTAATTGCCATACATGAGTTTGGTCATTTCTGGGTAGCACGACGTTGTGGCGTTAAAGTGCTTAAATTCTCAATTGGTTTTGGCAAACCACTTTGGCAGAAAATAGCACGAGATGGCACACACTATGTCGTGGCAATGATTCCCTTGGGCGGCTATGTCAAGATGCTTGATGAGCGAGAAGGTGAAGTGCCCGCAGATCAAATAAACGCTGCCTTTAACCGTAAACCTTTGCGATCTAGAGTTGCGATCGTCGCAGCGGGGCCTATTGCCAACTTGTTATTTGCTATTTTTGCCTATTGGCTTGTCTTTATAATAGGTATTGCTGGCATTAAGCCTGTGATTAATGAAGTGGTAGCTGACTCACCCGCTGAAATAGCGCAGTTATTGCCCGGTGACCAAATCGAAAGGATTAATGGTGATAAAACACCTACTTGGTCGAGTGTACGTAATGCATTAACTCAAATAGCAGATAAGGGCGGGACGGCTGAATTAACAATCGTATCGGAGGCCGGGCAGCAACAGCGTAAGCTCGAAGTGGCGCAACATTCTATACTGTCCGATAAGCCGATAAGCCTATTAAAACAATTAGGCGTGACACCTGTTTTATATGATTTAAAACCCGTTATTGGCACAGTTGTCCCTAATAAGCCAGCACAACTTGCAGGTTTACAGACAGGTGACCTCGTTATTTCAACTAATGACCAAGCAATCACACATTGGGCCGAGTGGGTTGAGATCGTTAAGGCAAATCCAAATCAGCTACTCAATGTCGAAATTGAACGGCAAGGCCAACAGCTAATATTACAACTAACCCCGTCAAAAACAGACGAAGGTATAGGCGTTATCGGTGTCGGAGTTGATGCGAGTGCGACGCCAGTGCCCGATGCATTAAAAGCTGAACTTCGCTACGGGCTATTCACAGGCTTAGTTAAAGCCGCTGAAACAACTTGGCAAATGTCATCTTTAACAGTAAGAAGTTTTATCAGTATGTTGTCTGGTGAGCTATCCACCAAGAATTTAGGGGGGCCGATCAGCATTGCACAATTTGCAGGTGCATCGGCTGATAGGGGGCTGACTGCCTTTTTTAGCTTTTTGGCAATGATCAGTATTAGTTTAGGTATCCTAAATTTATTGCCAATCCCGATACTCGATGGTGGCCATTTAATGATGTATTTTTTTGAGTGGGTACGGGGTAAACCCTTGTCTGAACAAACGCAATTAAAAGGCCAAAAAATAGGGCTTATTTTATTGTTAGCATTGATGCTTTTTGCATTTTTCAATGACTTATCAAGACTGTTTGGATTATAAGAACAATACGGGTACACTACTACATTGATCTGCATTAGATAAGCATAAAAACAAATAAAAAAATGAAGAAATTACTCAATATTATTATTTTATTGTTGCTGAGTAGTACAGCCTTTGCTGAGGACTTTGTAATAAAAGATATCCGTGTCGAAGGTTTACAGCGTATCTCTGCGGGTACCGTTTTTAATTACATTCCCTTAGGGGTCGGGGATGTCATGACGGATAAGGGTGCCAAAAGCATTATTCGTGCTTTATACAAATCTAAATATTTTAGTGATGTAGGCGTTGAGGCTGATAATGATGTGCTTATTATCAATGTTAGTGAACGTCCTGCTATTTCGAGTATTGAATTTGTAGGCAACAAAGATGTGAGCGCTGAGGATTTATCGTCATCGCTTCGTCAGATTGGTTTTGCTGAGGGTCAAGTATTCGAAAAAGCCATGTTAGAGCGTGTTGAATTAGAGTTGCAAAGACAATATTTCAGTCGTGGTAAATATGGCGTTTCAGTAGAGTCTACAGTGAGCTCACTACCTGAAAATCGTGTTGCGATTTTGGTGACGATGGAAGAAGGGACAGTCACGACGATTGGTGATATCAATATCGTGGGTAATGTCTCCTACGAGGAAGAAGACTTATTAACGGAGTTTGAGTCATCGACAGGTGGTTTATTGTCCATTATCACACGCGATAATCAATATTCACGTCAAAAACTATCAGCAGATTTGGAAAAGTTACGGTCATTTTATTTGGATCGAGGTTTTGTTGATTTTGTTGTTGAGTCTACTCAGGTATCGATCACTGATGATAAAAAACAAATGTTTATTACCGTCAATATTGCGGAAGGTGAGCGCTATCAAATAAAAGAAGTGAGATTAGCCGGTGACTTAATTGTTGATGAACAAGAATTGTTTGATTTGGTCACGATTAAAAAAGATTCAATATTCTCTCGTAAACAAGTGACTCAAAGTAGTGAGTATTTAACGAATCGTTTAGGTAATGATGGTTATGCTTTCGCCAATGTTAATGCAGTGCCTAAAATCGATCGCGAACAACGTTTAGTCACATTAACCTTTTTTGTTGATCCAGGGCGTCGAGCCTATGTCAGACGAATTAATATCGAAGGTAATAGTAAGACTCGGGATGAAGTGGTGCGTCGCGAACTACGTCAACAAGAATCAGCCTGGATATCAACGAAAAATGTAGAGCAATCTCGAGCGCTTATTCAACGCTTAGGTTATTTTGAAGATGTCAATGTTGAAACAACGCCTGTACCAGGAACCTCAGATCAGGTTGATCTTGATTTCAATGTCACTGAACAGTCATCGGGAAGTCTATCTGCGGGGCTTGGTTTCTCGGGTTCTGATGGCCTGATATTTAACGCTAATATAATTCAACAAAATTTTATGGGCAGTGGTAAGCACCTTAGTTTTGGCTTTAACACTAGTAGTGTCAATACTGTCTATAACGTAGGTTACACTAATCCCTTTGCAACCGTTGATGGCATTAGCCAAGGTTATGGTGCTTTTTATCGTGAAACTGATACTGATGAAGCTAATATTGCCAGTTTTACTACCGATAGCGTTGGTGGCTCAACCACTTTTGGTATACCGATTTCTGAAAACAATCGTATCAGTTTGTCTCTAGGTTATGAAAATACGCAAATAAATTTACCTCAGTTTAATACGGTGAGTCGTTACAATGATTTTGTGGCGCGCGAAGGAGATCAATATGATACTTTTTCAGTGACGTTAGGTTGGTCAAGCAACACTAGGAATCATCCGGTGTTACCGACCAGAGGTAAGTTACAACGGCTATCAGGCTCGGTGGCTGTTCCTGGTGGATCGCTACAATATTATAAATTGAATTATGAGGATAGGCGCTATCAGCCATTAACAGAGAAGTTGACGTTAGCTTATGGTGGTAGAATTGGTTATGGTGGTGCGTATGGTAGTACCGAAGACTTTCCCTTCTTCCAAAATTTTTACGCGGGTGGCCAAAGAAGTGTACGTGGCTTTAAAGACAATACATTAGGAATAAAGGACGAGATCACTGAGCAATCCTTGGGCGGTAATTTCCTTGTCACGGCAGGCACGGAACTTATTTTCCCTATACCCTTTATGAAAAAGCCATTAAAATCTATCCGTTTTAGTGGCTTTGTTGATGTCGGTAATGTTTACGATGAAAATGAAAATTTTGATGCAGGCCTGTTACGCTATTCAGCTGGTTTATCGGCTATTTGGATTTCGCCGTTTGGACCTGTTTCTGTCAGTTTGTCACAGCCCTTTAATGAGCAAGATGATGATGAGACGGAAGTCTTCCAGTTTGCAGTGGGCTCGTCGTTTTAATTAAAAGTTTTGGAGAATAGTGTGAAAAAAATGAAGTGTATATGGTTATGTGTTTGGGTCGCGGTTTTTAGCACACCTATCCATGCTGCAGAATTGAAAGTGGGTGTGGTCAATGCAGCAGCTGTGATGGAGCAATCTCCCCAAAAAACCAGAGCGTTGGCTAGGCTAGAGAAAGAGTTTTCATCGCGCAGTAAATCAATAGAAAACAAAGTGAAATCTCTAAGAGCTAAACAAGAAAAGTTAGTCAAAGATGGTGCAATTTATAGTGCTGACCAGAGGAAGTCAAAAGAACGCGCCTTGGTGAGTGAACAACGTGATATCAAACGCTTGCAAGATGAATACAGTGAAGATCTTTCAATCCGTCGTAATGAAGAGTTGCGAAAACTGGAAAAAGAAATCGCTAAAACGATAGTCGATCTAGCTAAAAAAGAGTCGTATGACTTGATTGTTTATCAAGGTGTTATTTTTGCCAGTGACAAGGTTGATATTACTGAAAAAGTACTTAACAACCTAAAGTCTAGATAACGCTCATCCAGATAATATGTGGACTTTGGCAGAAATAGCACAGCATATTGATGGTGTTATTGTTGGTGATGGGTCGTGCGAAATCAGTAATGTGTCGACATTACAGGCTGCGAATGAGCAGCAAATCAGTTTTTTAGCCAATACAAAATATAAAAAATATTTATCGGCGACACATGCTGCTGCGGTCTTAGTCAATAAAGAGATGGTTGAGCTAGTGCCGAACAATGCGATTGTAGTTGACGACCCTTATATTGCCTATGCAAAAGTAGCCGCACTATTAAACCCACCAAAACAGCAAACAATAGGTATAGCATTGACAGCGTCAATTGAGTCGGGTGTCACTATTCCTGAAACAGCATCCATTGGGCCTCAAGTTGTGATCGAAGCGGGTGTGGTGTTAGGTGAAGGCGTTATCATAGGTGCTGGATCTGTGTTACAACACAGGGTTATCGTCGGTAAAAATACTCGAATAGCCCCAAATGTCACGCTCTGTCATGATGTTGAAATTGGTGATGATGTCATACTTCACCCAGGGGTGGTGATTGGTGCTGATGGTTTTGGTATAGCCAATGACAAAGGTAAATGGATTAAAATTCCACAACTAGGCCGAGTCAAAATTGGTAATGATGTCGAAATTGGTGCCAATACAACGGTTGATAGAGGAGCGCTTGAGGATACGGTCATTGGTCATGGTGTGAAATTAGATAACCAAATCCAAGTAGGACATAATGTCATTATTGGCGATAATACAGTGATAGCGGGTTGTGTGGGTATTGCAGGTAGTACCATCATTGGTAAGAATTGTATTATTGGCGGCGGTGTTGGAATTGGTGGCCATATTGAAATTGCAGATGGTGTGACTATTACCGGTATGACTATGGTAACCAAGTCATTGACAACGAAATCGGGTGCCTATTCATCAGGTATTCCGGCAGAACCGACAGCGCACTGGCATAAAAACGTAGTGCGTTACCGTCAGATGGATAAATTAGCTGCCCGCGTGAAAAAATTAGAGCAATCTGAGCACGACACATAAGTAGAGTAAATTCTGGTCAGAAATACAGCATGTGCTCAGTGTAAAAGACAAAGATGTTTACATTATATAAACATAGACAAAGTAAAAGGATAATAAAGTTTGAATACTATCGATATACACGAAATTCAGAGGTTACTTCCACATCGATATCCTTTTCTATTGATAGATCGCGTTATTGATTATGTTCCAGGCGAGCATTTGGTAGGGATTAAGAATATTACATTCAATGAACCACAATTTACAGGTCATTTTCCGCAACGAGTGATTATGCCCGGTGTATTAATTCTTGAATCATTAGCACAAGCGACAGGGCTATTAGCATTCAAAACGGCTGATGAATTAAGTTCTGACGAAGAACTCTATTATCTTGCTGGCATTGACAATGCTCGTTTTAAAAGACCTGTAGAGCCAGGCGATCAAATTAAGTTAGCAGTGAGGCTGGTTAAACATAAACGTAATTTATGGAAATTCTTTGGCGAAGCCACGGTCGATGGTGAGTTGATCGTCAGTGCTGATATTATGTGTGTTAATCAAGCTATAAATCCATGATTCACAGCACTGCAATTATAGATCCCTCTGCGATTATTGCGGATGATGTGTCTATTGGGCCTTACAGTATTATTGGTGCAGATGTTGAAATTGGTAGTGGCTGCCAAATTGAATCGCATGTTGTGATTAAAGGCCCTACAAAAATCGGTCAGAATAACCGTATTTACCCATTTTCTGCCGTTGGAGAAGAGCCTCAGGACAAAAAGTATGCTGGAGAACCAACATTATTAGAAATCGGTGATAATAATCTGATTCGAGAAAGTGTCACAATCAATCGGGGTACGGTACAAGGCGGTGGTATTACCAAGATTGGCGACAATAACTGGATCATGGCTTATGTGCATATCGCCCATGATTGTATTATTGGCAATGATAATACTTTCGCTAATAATACGACACTAGCGGGTCATGTCATTATTGATGACTACATTATCTTAGGTGGCTTCACCTTGATTAGCCAATTCAATCATATCGGTTCCTATTCATTTAGTGCGATGGGTAGTGTGATCTCACGCAATGTACCGCCTTACGTCCTAGTGTCTGGCCATATGGCGAAACCAGTGGGGATTAATGTCGAAGGTTTGCGTCGCCGTAGTTTTACCGATCAGCAAATCAAGAATATTCGCCAAGCGTATAAACTGACATACCGCTCAAGATTGAAGGTGGAAGAGGCTTATGAAGCCATCCAACAGCTAGAACAACAGCAAACAGAATTGAGTCTTTATACCACTTTCTTAGATAAGCAGCAGGGCGGCATCATCAGGTAAGGTACAAGTAAAAAAATTGAGAGTAAAAAGGGCTTTGTAATCTACAAAGCCCTTTTTTATGGTATGGCTAATCGTTTGCAGGGGTAGCACTAATTTTATGAATGCTTAAGTCAGCACCGTTATACTCTTCTTCTTGAGATAGGCGAAGCCCGAACAACATTTTAAGTATGCCATAAACCAGAAGGCCGCCGACAAACGCGATAGACACGCCCATAACCGTACCAATCAGTTGTGACATGATACTGACACCCCCTAAGCCTCCGAACGAAAGTTGTCCAAAAATACCGGCCGCGATACCTCCCCAAACCCCACAAAGGCCATGTAATGGCCAGACACCCAAAACGTCATCTATTTTCCATTTGTTTTGTGTCAGTGTGAAGGCGTAGACAAACAAACCACCAGCCACCATACCGGTGACCAGCGCACCAAGAGGGTGCATAACATCTGAACCGGCACAGACTGCGACTAAGCCTGCTAAAGGACCATTATGAACAAAACCAGGGTCATTACGACCTACAAAGCAGGCCATAAGCGTGCCACCAACCATGGCCATGAGTGAGTTAACAGCGACTAAGCCACTGATCCCGCCCACTTCTTGAGCGGACATGACATTAAAACCAAACCAACCCACAGTTAGGATCCAAGCGCCTAGTGCCAAGAAGGGAATATTGGAAGGCGGGTGAGCATAAACTTCACCCTTTTTACCATAACGACCATGACGAGGCCCTAAGAGGAGAACCGCAGCTAGGGCAATCCAACCACCAACAGCATGAACAACAATAGAGCCCGCAAAATCATGGAAACCAAAACCATAACTACTTTCAAGCCAGTCTTGTATGCCGTAAGCGCCATTCCAACTGATGCCTTCAAAGAAAGGATAAACGAAACCCGCTAGGAAAAAAGTTGCAATGAGTTGAGGGTTAAACTTAGATCGTTCAGCAATACCACCGGAAACGATGGCAGGAATCGCAGCAGCAAAAGTCAGTAGGAAAAAGAATTTAACTAAAGCATAACCATTACTATCAATTAATGAAGGGCCCGGTTGTAAAAAATCGATGCCATACGCAATGCCATAGCCAATAAAGAAATAAGCAATGGTTGAAATGGCAAAGTCCATAATGATTTTAACCAAGGCATTGACTTGGTTCTTTTTCCGGACAGTACCGACTTCTAAAAAAGCAAACCCAGCATGCATGGCGAGAACCATGATGGCACCTAACAAGATGAACAGGACATCAGTTGAACTTTGCACAATCGTTTCCTTAAATTAAACAACAAAAAATAGAAAGAGCAATAATTGCACCAAAACAGCTCATTCTTTACATAACAACGACTTAGGTAAATTAACGTGGTAGTGCAATAACAAAAATGAGCCAAGATGGTGCGAAACACTATTTTGCGCACCATCTTGGTACGAAATGAACGGCGAATAATAATGCAAACAACATATCCACATCATGAGCTGACTTTAACGTATAATTTCTTGTTTAAATTTTTAGCACCTTTAATTTAGGTATCAATAGCTTCTAGGGGAGTTTTAGCGTGGATATTTACGCATCAGACGAAGAGAAAGGCGAAGATATTAAGCGTTGGTGGCGCGAAAATGGCCTTTCAGTTGTAATGGGTATCGCTTTAGGTATCGCTGTCTTAGTCGGTGGACGATTCTGGCTGACACAACAACACATGGAATCGGTTAGTGCTTCAAACCTGTATCAGCAGACTAGCCAATTAGTCACGGAAGGAAAAACAGCAGAAGCGGCGACTTTGGTTGATAAATTATTGAGTGAGTATGCGGCAACACCTTACGCTGTGTTCGCTGCTTTTGAAATGGCTAAAGTGAATGTGGCAAAGGGCGAGGTTGAAAGCGCTAAATCCCACCTAGAATGGGTGATTAACAATGGAAAGTTGAGCGGTCAAAAAGACATTGCACGACTACGGTTAAGCCAATTATTACTGGATCAGTCTGATTATCAACAAACACTGTCAGTGATAGCACAAGCTGAAACAACAGCGTTTAAGTCATTATTTGATGAATTAAAAGGGGATGTTTATATTGCACAAGGTAAACTATCTGAAGCAGCGACATCATACCAAGCAGCACTCAGTTTATTAGAAAAAAACGAACCACGTGGTTTGATTCTCAAACTTAAACTTGATGATGTGGCAGGGTCTTAAAGGATGAATGTGTTGAGAAACCTCGTTATTTTGGCATTAGTTTTTATGTTGACCGCTTGTTCTGGCAAGATACCTGATTGGCTTGTGTCTGATGACCTAGTTTTACCCCCCGCGGAATTGGTTGATTTTGAAGCTGAATTTGAACCGACGGTTGTCTGGTCCGAAGATGCAGGTGATGGGGCTAAGAGTGAATACAGCGATTTAGCACCGTGGATACAAAATGACTATATTGTCGCAGTCGATCATCGGGGTGAAGTGAATAGCTATGATAAGTTGACAGGAAAGTTAAACTGGCAGATAGAATTAGAGGTGCCTGTTGTGGCAGGCCCAGGCGGCGGTGAAGAGCTCATTTTAATCGGTACCCAAGAAGGTGAAGTTATCGCTTTGAATGAAAAGAGTGGTGAGTTTATCTGGCGTAAACGTTTGACGAGTGAAGTACTCACACCGCCAAAAGCAGCACTAGGTACCGTTGTTGCACGAACAGCAGATGGACGTATGAGTGGCCTATCTACCAGCGACGGTACTGTATTATGGAATTATCAACGTTCGGTACCTTTGTTAAGTTTACGCGGTGCCAGTCCGCCTGCATTGGTAGATGATAAAGTCATTGCTGGTTACGCCAATGGCAGGGTCGTCGCTTTATCGATTACAGATGGCAAAGTGATTTGGGAAAAAAATGTTGCTGTGTCTCGAGGACGAACTGAAATAGATCGATTGGTCGATATTGATTCTGAATTGGTGATTAAATACGGCAGAATTTATGTTGTTGCTTACCATGGTAATTTAGCGGCATTGGACGTTGAAACAGGTAGAGTGATTTGGTCAAGAGAAATGTCCTCTCGAGCGGGGCTTGATGTTGATCCAGATATTGCTGTCTATGTGAGTGATGAAAGTAGTCATGTCTGGGCAATACAAGATGGCACAGGTAGTGGGCTATGGCGTCAAACTGATCTATTACGCCGGAATATAACAGCGCCTGCTATTGTAGGGAGTTATGTTTTAGTGGGTGATTTGGAAGGCTATGTACATTGGCTTTCTCGTGAAGATGGCCACTTTGTCGCCAGGATGAGACTATCTAGCGATGCGATACGCAGTAAGCCAGTTGTTGATGGCGAATTGGTTTATATCATAGCGATAGACGGCACACTCGAAGCAATCCGAGTACCTTAAATTAATGAAACCCATTATCGCGCTTGTTGGACGCCCCAATGTCGGTAAATCGACCTTATTTAATAAATTAACACGTAGCCGAGACGCCTTGGTCGCAGATCATGCAGGGCTAACACGGGATAGAATTTATGGTACGGCTGAAATAGAAGGCTGTAGCTTCATTATTATTGATACTGGTGGCTTAACAGAACGATCAGATGATATGTCAGGCCTGATGCGTCAACAAGCACAGCTCGCTATTGAAGAAGCCGATTTAATTTTCTTTCTTGTTGATGGCAGAGCAGGTTTAACGGCTGCAGATGAAGATGTAGCAATACAATTACGTAATGCAGATAAGCCGGTCATATTAGTCGTTAATAAAGCGGAAGGCGAACGTCGTGAAATGATGGCGGCTGATTTTTATAAATTAGGCTTGGGAGAGCCGCAAGTTATTTCAGCCACCCAAAACCGCGGGTTTGTTGATTTGATGGCGGCTTTACGCGAGGCGTTACCCAATGTCGTGAGTCAAGTTGATGAAGAAGAAGAGGATGATTCTCAAACGATCCGCTTAGCCATCATGGGTAGGCCGAATGTGGGTAAATCAACCTTAATTAATCGTATTATGGGTAAAGAGCGGGTGGTGGCATTTGATGAGCCAGGGACAACGCGAGATAGTATCCATATCCCATTTGAAAAAGATGACAGACAATACATTTTGATTGACACCGCTGGCGTTCGCAGACGTTCAAAAGTATCAGAAATGCTTGAAAAATTTAGTATTGTAAAAACATTACAAGCCTTAGAAGAAGCGAATGTTGTTATTTTAGTACTCGATGCCCATGAAGGGATAGTAGAGCAAGATCTCCATCTTGCAGGTCTCATTATTCAAAGTGGTCGAGCCGTTGTGATTGCGGTGAACAAATGGGATGGCCTAGAAAAATCAGAACGGGAATGGGTCGCAACCAATGTCGAGCGGCGCTTACCTTTTTTGAGTTTTGCCAAGACACATTTTATTTCAGCATTACATGGTAGTGGTGTTGGCCTATTATTTAAGTCGGTAAACCAAGCCTACGATTCTGCAATGGCGCAACTGCCAACGCCGAGGCTAACGAGAGTGCTTGAAGATGCAGTGTCTGATCACCCACCACCACTAGTACATGGCCGTAGGATTAAATTTCGCTATGCGCATTTGGGGGGCAAGAATCCACCCAGAATTATTATCCATGGCAATCAAACTGATTCGACTCCGCAGAGTTATCGCCGTTATTTAGAGAATACGTTTAGAGATGTTCTAAAATTACATGGAACGCCGGTAATGATAGAGTTTAAGCAAGGCGATAATCCTTTTAAGGGTAGAAAAAATAAGTTGAGCCCGAGTTATGCAGGTAAGCGCCAACACATGGAAAAACGAACTAAATAACCTCTGTCCCCCATAAAAATTTCTCATTCGCAGTCTTGAGATTTTGCAATAGGATCTCGGGTTTCTGACATGAGGATAGTTTTTCTCTGATGGCGGATGGCAATCTAAAAGCAGGTATGAGCAATATCGTCAGTTTTTATTGTAAATTTGAGAAATAGTTCATGAACTTTTCTTGTTTGTTGATGGTCGTGATATGATGTTCGCTTGCCAAGTAGGAGGCGACTTTAGAGAATTTCATGAGTAAAGAATCTTCGTTTACATACGAGCAGCTTTTAGAATGCGGTCACGGTCAAATGTTTGGCCCTGGCAATGCCCAATTACCCACCCCTAATATGTTGATGATGAACCGCATCACACGTATTGCCAATACCGGCGGCGAGTATGGTAAAGGTGAAATTATTGCGGAATTAGATATTACACCTGACCTCTGGTTTTTTGATTGCCATTTTCCAGGTGATCCCGTGATGCCAGGCTGTTTAGGTCTAGATGCAATGTGGCAGCTAGTGGGCTTCTTCTTAGCTTGGGACGGTAACCCTGGTCGAGGTCGGGCTTTAGGTGCTGGCGAAGTTAAATTTACTGGTCAAATTCTACCAACAGCTAAAAAAGTCACTTATAAACTCGATTTAAAACGCGTGATTGCTAGAAAGTTAGTACTCGCGATTGCAGACGGTTCTGTGTCCGTTGATGGGCGAGAAATTTATACTGCAAAAGACCTTCGTGTAGGTCTATTTACCTCTACTGACGATTTTTAGTGACGATTTTTAGGAAACCAAGATGAAACGTGTTGTTGTTACAGGCTTAGGTATTACATCATGTTTAGGACTTGATGCCGCCACAGTTACAGAATCATTGCGCGAAGGTCGTTCCGGCATTCGTTTTAAACAAGAATATGCGGATATGGGTTTTCGGAGCCATATTGCAGGTTCAGTCGATATCGATTTTAAAGACTATATCGACCGGAAAATATTACGTTTTATGGGCGATGCTGCTGCTTATGCTTATATTTCAATGCAGCAAGCGATTGATGATTCAGGCTTAAGCGAAGAACAAGTTTCTAACCCACGTACAGGCCTTGTAATGGGCTCGGGTGGCGCATCTTCATCAAACCAAGTAGAAGCGGCAGATATTCTGCGTAATAAAGGTTTGCGCCGTGTAGGGCCTTATCGTGTTACACAAGTCATGGGGAGCACCACATCAGCCTGTCTAGCCACACCTTTCAAAATTAAAGGCGTGAACTACTCTATGTCTTCAGCCTGTGCAACCAGCGCACACTGTATTGGTAATGCCATGGAACAAATTCAACTGGGCAAACAAGATATTGTCTTTGCTGGCGGCGCGGAAGAAGAACATTGGACAATGAGCTCTTTGTTTGATGCCATGGGCGCGTTATCAACGAAATATAATGATACGCCAGATAAAGCTTCTCGGGCTTATGATGCGGATCGTGATGGGTTTGTCATTGCCGGTGGTGGTGGTGTATTAGTCCTAGAAGAATATGAACACGCCAAAGCACGCGGCGCTAAAATCTATGCTGAATTAACAGGCTACGGTGCAACGTCAGATGGCTATGACATGGTGGCACCCTCAGGTGAAGGTGCAATCCGTTGTATGCAGCAAGCGACATCCACTGTGAATGCACCGATTGATTATATTAATGCGCATGGTACCAGTACGCCTGTCGGTGATTTAGCGGAATTAGGCGCGATTAAACAGGCCTTTGGTGATGACATACCGCTTGTCGGTTCAACTAAGTCTTTATCAGGCCATTCTTTAGGTGCTGCAGGTGTGCAAGAAGCTATCTATAGTTTATTGATGATGGAAAATGACTTTATTGCAGCATCAGCCAATATAGATAATTTAGATCCAGAAGCAGAAGGCATACCCATTATCCGTGAACGCAAAGATAATGCGGGTTTAAAAACTATTATGTCAAACAGTTTTGGTTTTGGCGGCACCAATGCCTGCTTAGTATTTGAAAAGTGTATTGATTAAAACGAGTTTGTTTTAAAGTTTTAAAAAAAGGCCATCAATGATGGACTTTTTTATTTTTAGTGTAAATCCTCGTCAGTGACGGCACCACGCTCACCCGCGAGTGATTGTTGAATAAGCGCGATCAATTGCGCTTTTTTATCAGGATCATCTAAATGTTTAGAGCTAAAAGTGATGCCATATTGCTTGGCATATTGTTGGACTAACATCACTAAAACAGTTTCATCTTCCACAAAAATCTCCAAACGAGGTAAAAGCTCGCTATTATAAACGGCTCTATTTAAAAAGATCGGGTTAATGAAGTTATATTATCAAAGTCAAGGTAGTGGACAGCCACTGATCATCTTGCATGGCTTGTTTGGCTCATCGGATAATTGGCGTGGTTTAGCGAGACAATTAGCGGCCCATGCTCAGGTGATTACAGTCGATTTGCGAAATCATGGTCGTTCACCACACAGTAACGCGTTAAATTATGACTTAATGGCCGATGATGTGGCTGAATTAATGGCTGACTTGGGCTTGCAGCAGGTCGACATTATTGGCCATTCGATTGGTGGTAAGGTTGCGATGATCTTAGCTGCGCGTTACTCAGAGAGAGTGCGTCGTTTAGTTATCGTTGATATGGCTCCCAAACGGTATTCAGATAGCCATAGTGATATTTTCGAGGCCTTATTAGCATTAGATTTAACCCAATTCACTCAGCGAAGTGAAGTCGATGCGGCCTTAGCTCACTCGATAGCGGATAAGGCGATCAGGCAGTTTTTACTCATGAACTTAGCGTTAGATGAAGGCAAACTTCAATGGCGAATTAATCTTCAAGGCTTAGCGGATAACTACCCTCAATTACTACAAGCGGTTTGTGACGAGGAGCGCGTCAGACAGCCGATCTTATTTTTGCGTGGCGGCTTATCAAATTATATTGAAAAGGGTGATGAAGTGATGATAAAACAGCTATTCCCAAACTCAGAGATGGTCATATTTGAGCAAGCAGGCCACTGGATTCATGCTGAAATACCAGCACTATTTCTAACAACAGTAAAGCAGTTCTTTGATTATGATTAAGCCTACCTTATTAGCCAAATTAATCGACTTTCGCCAACAACGCGATTGGCAACAGTTCCACTCTCCCAAAGACTTAGCGATTTCTTTATCAATAGAAGCTGCGGAATTATTAGAATGGTTTCAATGGCGTAGTCATGAACAAATTGAGCAGCAGTTACAAACAGATAAAAAACAGGCGCTAGAAGACGAAATAGCTGATGTGGCTATTTATTTGAGTTATCTATGCCACGATCTGAATCTTGATTTAGATGAAATCGTTGAGGCTAAAATGCACAAGAATGCATTGAAATATCCCATTGATAAAGTCAAAGGCCGTGCAGATAAGTATACTGATTACACCTAAGGAAAGTGGCGTAGGTCATCGTTTCTCGTGCAAAAGAAATCACTTGTCGTTATAGTACTCGACTTACATTATTAATTTGGTTTTAAGGGATATTACGACATATGAATGCTATTGTTTTTCTTATTCAGTGTTCTGATCAAAAAGGCTTAGTTGCAGGCATTACGAGCTTTTTCTCGGCGCGTGAATATAATATCTTACATTGCCAGCAATATACTGATGTGTTGGATGGCCAGTATTTTATGCGAATCAAACTGGAAAATGGTGGCCAATTAGACAAGACGACACTTGAGCAGCAGTTTAGCGGGTATGCTAATTCCTTAAACTTAAACTGGTCAGTCCGTTATTCCGATCAGCCCTACCGAGTCGCATTATTGGTAACCCGTGCATCGCATTGTCCCTATGACCTATTGCTACGTGAATTGGAAGGGGAATTAAGCTGTGAAATTCCTCTGATTATGGCTAATCATAATGATCTAGAGAATATGGCACAGCAGTTTGGCAAACCGTTCTATCACTTACCGATCACCAAAGATACCAAACCACAACAAGAAGCACAGATTAAGGCATTATTGACAGAACATGATATTGATTTGGTGGTGATGGCGCGTTATATGCAAATTCTGTCAGAACAGTTTGTTGAAGAATTTGCCGGTCGTGTGATTAATATACATCATGGTTTCTTACCCGCTTTTCAAGGTGCTAAACCCTATCATCAAGCGTATGACCGTGGTGTAAAAATCATTGGTGCAACCTCTCATTATGCGACAGCTGACTTAGATGAAGGCCCGATTATTGAGCAAGATGTTCAGCGTGTGAAACATGATAATAACCCTGAAGATCTTGTGATGATTGGTAAAGATATAGAGCGTCTAGTGTTGGCGAGAGCGGTTAAAGCGCATATTGAACATCGCATCATTATTTCTGGCCGTAGAACCATCGTTTTTTCTGAGGGTGTGTAGTGAAAAAGCCCCGAGTTTGCGTCATTAAGTAAGACACGATTTTAAAATCATCGCTGTGGACTCCAGCTTTGATAAAGCGAGAACATCACTATCAATAAAGCAAGTGTCCTTATTAAAGTCACTCTAGTTCTTGACGCAATTCACCCAGGGTTTTGGCTTTAGAAAAGCTTTTACTTGCACCATAATTAATCCTAGCTTTTGAATTGGCTTGATGGCTGTAAGGTCCGATATCGTAGATTTCCCACCCTTCTAAATTCATAGTATTTTCGAGTACAGCTGTGTCTTCTTGATGTAGTTTGCCATTCATTTTTATCAGGTAGTATGCGCCTTTATCTAACTTGGCATTAAACTTAAGATCATAGGCAATCACATCCTGAGGGCCTTTTGACAATGTGCCGGACACTGACCAAGGGGTATTAAAGAAGGCTGAAGCACTTTTTGTCGTCACGCGTATAGGCGTCGTTAATTCGGTGTGATTGATAGTGAGTTCATTACCTACTGTTTGCGGACCCTTAGGTACGCTTTGGTACAATAAATTAAGAAGCAGTTGTAACATGATGACCGGTGTGTCGACAGCATCAATTTCATGATTTCTTTTTAGTATCAGCCCATTTGATAGCATGACTTTTCCTAATAAGATGATTAGGC
>Ga0316189_10002257_pt1 | contig 18984 bp, 19 predicted proteins | sample LowCovwburrow_MG_FD_204930 | JGI IMG/M metagenome (GOLD analysis project Ga0316189, IMG submission 204930) | Coastal sediment microbial communities from Maine, United States - Lowes Cove worm burrow | ecosystem: Environmental > Aquatic > Marine > Coastal > Sediment | place: USA: Maine...
GGCCACCAAACAGGCTGCAAATCTGGCTTTCCAGGAATTCCTTACTGTGGCTGTAGCGGTCTGCCTCCGGCAGGAACATGGTAACACCCAGTGCACGACCGCGCGGAATTATGCTGACTTTATAGACCGGATCATGTGACGGCATCGAGCGGCCAACGATGGCATGCCCGGCCTCGTGGTAGGCAGTAAGGTTTTTTTCGTCCTCGCTCATCACCATGGAGCGACGTTCCGCACCCATCATGATCTTGTCCTTGGCCTTTTCCAGGTCCTCCATATCCACCAGGCGTTTGTTGCCGCGTGCGGCAAACAGTGCCGCCTCGTTGACCAGGTTGGCCAGATCGGCACCGGAGAAACCCGGCGTACCGCGTGCAATAACACTGGCCTTGGCGTTATCCGCCATCGGCACCTTGCGCATGTGGACTTTCAGAATCTGTTCACGGCCACGCACATCCGGCAGTGGCACCACGACCTGGCGATCGAAACGACCGGGGCGTAACAACGCCGGATCCAGCACGTCCGGGCGGTTGGTTGCTGCGATGACAATGACGCCTTCATTCCCTTCGAAGCCGTCCATTTCAACCAGCAACTGGTTAAGTGTCTGCTCGCGCTCATCGTGACCGCCACCGAGACCGGCGCCACGATGCCGACCAACAGCATCGATTTCGTCAATAAAGATAATACAGGGCGCGTGCTTCTTGGCCTGTTCGAACATGTCGCGTACGCGGGAGGCACCCACACCAACGAACATTTCCACAAAGTCAGAACCGGAAATGGTAAAGAAAGGCACTTTCGCTTCACCGGCAATGGCCTTGGCCAGCAGTGTTTTACCGGTACCGGGAGAACCGACCATCAGAACGCCACGCGGAATTTTGCCGCCGAGACGCTGAAATTTGCTGGGGTCGCTCAGAAACTCGACCAGTTCACCGACCTCTTCCTTCGCCTCTTCTACACCTGCAACATCGGCAAAGGTGGTCTTCACCTGGTCTTCGCCGAGCATGCGGGCCTTGCTCTTGCCAAACGACATGGCACCACGACTGCCGCCGCCCTGCATCTGGCGCATGAAAAAGATCCACACACCGATCAGCAACAGCATCGGGAACCAGTTAATGAAGATCGTCATCAACAAACCGTGCTGGTTCGGCTCCACCACCTTGACCTCGACCTTGTTACTCAGCAGGTCATCCACCATTTTCGGGTCTTCCGGAGGCGTCTGGGTTGTGAACCGCGAGCCGTCACTGCGGGTACCCTTGACGGTGTGGCCTTCAATTTCTACCTGCTGAACCTGGCCCTGTTGCACTTCAGTGATGAAATCAGAGTAATTGAGCGATTGACTGCCCGTTGATTTTGGACCGAAATTATTGAAAACGGTCATCAGCACTAATGCGATGACAACCCAGAGAATGAGATTCTTTGCCAAATCGTTCAAACCGGTTTACCTCTAGTTAAGCGTGTTGTGACGCATTAAAATCGTTGCAGTTCAACGCGTCAAACGCGTGACTTTTGTCATTATGACACAATCGGCTGGCGGCGGCCTTTCGCCAGTACATATACTTCACGGCTGCGAGGGCGTGAAGCTTTAGGTTTACGAATCAATACCTTGCTATATTGACATCGCAGGTCCTTGATAAGTTCTTCGAAGCCTTCACCATGAAAACCCTTGAACAGCAAATCGCCCCCCTCACGCAATACCCCGGCGGCAAACTCAGCAGCCAGTTCCATCAAGTAGACACTGCGCGGCTGGTCCACGGCCTCCATACCGCTGATATTGGGGGCCATATCCGACATTACAAGGTCCACGTGCGCGCCACCGAGCTTTTCCATAAGGGAATCAAGCGCTTCACTTTCCCTGAAATCACCCTCGATGAACTCCACTCCAGGCAAATCATCCATTGGCAGGATATCCAGCGCAAACAGCCGCCCGTTCGAGCCCAGCTGACGTATTGCGTACTGCGACCAGCCGCCGGGCGCTGCGCCCAGGTCCACGACCACTGATCCGGCCCGCAGGATACTATCTTTCTGCTGTATTTCCTCCAGTTTGTAAACCGCACGCGAGCGATACCCATCGCGCTGTGCGCGCTTGACGTATTCATCATCGAAATGTGCTTTCAGCCACTGGTGGCTACTTTTGCTTTTACCCATGGAGCCCTGTCTACTGGTAACTGGTTGACAGTATAATCACACAATTGTTCTCCGAATCCTGTATCCCTTCAAGACGATATTGCCATGCCACTGACAGAAAAAATGAAACACGAGTTGCGCGGTCGCGGACACACCCTGAGACCGGTGGTCAGCATCGGTAATGCCGGGCTGAGCAAGGCAGTTCTGCGTGAAATCGAGCTGTCTCTCGAACATCATGAACTGATGAAGATCAAGGTCGGCGGTGCAGAACGCGACGAACGCAAGCAAATCATTACCCGGATCTGCGAACGCTTTGATGCCGAACTGGTGCAAGCCATTGGGCACATTGCGCTCATCTACCGCAAGCACCCGGACTAGTCCTGCCGATATTGCCCCGCTGCGACCAGCAGCAAGCCGAGCACACTGGTCAGTAAAAACAGCACACTCGCCACGCCATGTAACTGGCCAAAACGCGCCGACTCCGTCAGTCCCTGCAGACGTAATTCTGCCACCATGGGTGTTATCACAAACTGGCCAATGACAATCAGCAACAACATGGCTGTGATAGTCAGCGCACGCCAGTTTATATGCTTCTGCAGCGCAGCATTCAATAGCAGCAATACCCCACCGCAAACGAGCCCGATATAACTGGTGAGTGTAAACAGGGTACCGGCGGTGCTGCCGGCCAGGGTGCGATCAGCCAGTTCGGCAAACAACACCGGGGCAACGACAAAGCCCGTCACCCAGAGACTGCCAACCCAGAGCGTGAGCAGGATGCGTTCAAGGGCTGGGATCAAACTGGCATTCGTGAGATGCATCGGCAATCGCGCACGCGGTGCGCTCCTGTAATGGGAATATCGATCGCGCGAAATCAGATATAGCGGACTTCGATGATTTCCAGATTTCTTTCGCCGCCTGGCACGATAACGGACACAACATCGCCTTCCAGCTTGGTAATCAGGGCGCGTGCGATCGGTGAACTGTAGGAAATCTTGCCACTCTTGATATCGGCCTCGTCCTCGCCGACGATCTGGTAAACGATGGTTTCTTCAGTGTCCTCATCAATCAGCTCAACCGTACAGCCAAACACTACCTTGCCACTTGCCTCCATGGTGGAGACATCAACGATGTGGGCATTACTTAGCTTGCCCTCGATTTCCTTGATACGACCTTCCGCAAAACTCTGCTGCTCGCGCGCGGCGTGATACTCGGCATTCTCTTTCAGGTCACCGTGCGCACGCGCCTCGGCAATCGCCTGAATAATCCGCGGCCGGTCGACCGTCTTCAGCCGCGTCAGTTCTTCGCGTAATTTTTCTGCGCCGCTGGCAGTAATTGGAACCTTGTTACTCATTATTTCTGCTCCTGGTGCAAGTCCTGCAGACTGGTGACACTGGCTGTGGTCAGGTATTCCAGCGCCATACAGGTCGCACGTGCGCCGGCGAGCGTCGTGCTGTAGGCGATTTTATTCTGCAGCGCAGACCTTCGAATCGTGTAGGAATCGGCAATCGCCTGCTTGCCTTCCGTGGTATTCACTATCAGATCAATCTGATGGTTTTTGATCATGTCGACGACATGTGGCCGCCCTTCCATCACCTTGTTGACGACATCACATTCGATACCGTCCGCTTTAATTGCCTTGGCCGTGCCACGGGTGGCAACCAGCTTGTAACCCTTGGCAACCAGATCGCGCGCCAGGCTGACGGCATCTGCACGATCGGCCTTGCGCACACTCAGGAATGCAGTGCCGGTCACCGGTATCGCGTTACCGGCACCCAGTTGCGCCTTGGCAAAGGCCTCGCCAAAAGTGTGGCCGATACCCATCACCTCACCGGTCGATTTCATTTCAGGACCGAGCAGTGGATCAACACCCTGGAACTTGATAAACGGGAACACCGCTTCCTTGACGGAAAAGAACGTCGGCTTGTACGGTTCTGTCAGGCCCTGCGACTTCAGCGAAGTGCCGGTCATGACGCTGGCGGCAATCTTTGCCAGCGGCCTGGAGGTGGCCTTGGAGACAAACGGCACCGTCCGTGACGCACGCGGATTCACCTCGATCAGGTAAATATCCTCGTCCTTGACGGCGAACTGCGTATTCATCAGGCCGTTAACCTTCAGCTCCCTGGCCATGCGCGTGACCTGGTCACACATACGTGCCTGCACGTCTTCGCTTAGCGTATAGGGTGGCAGTGAGCAGGCAGAATCGCCGGAATGAACACCGGCCTGTTCAATATGTTCCATAATGCCGCCAATCAACACGTCTTCACCGTCACAGATGGCATCAACATCCACCTCGACCGCATCGTCAAGAAAACGGTCCAGCAATACCGGCGAATCATTCGAAACCTGTACTGCCTCGCGCATGTAACGTGCCAGGTCATCTTCAGAGTAAACAATTTCCATGGCGCGACCACCGAGCACATACGACGGCCGCACCACCAGTGGATAGCCAACCTTTTCAGCCAGCTCAAGCGCCTCATCCGCGGTGGAAGCTATCTGGTTCGGCGGTTGCAGCAACCCCAGCTTCTGTACCATTTGCTGGAAGCGCTCGCGGTCTTCCGCGTGATCAATCGCATCCGCAGAAGTACCAATCACGGGCGCACCGTTGGCCTCCAGTCCGCGTGACAACTTCAGCGGAGTCTGTCCGCCGTATTGCACGATGACACCCTTTGGCTGTTCGACATGTATCACTTCCAGTACATCTTCCAGCGTCAGCGGTTCGAAATACAAACGATCGGAGGTGTCATAATCAGTTGAAACGGTCTCCGGATTGCAGTTAATCATGATGGTTTCAAAACCATCAGCCCGGCAGGCCATGGCGGCATGCACACAGCAGTAATCAAACTCGATACCCTGCCCGATACGGTTCGGCCCGCCACCCAGTACCATGATCTTGTCGTTGCCGGTCGGTGCTGACTCGCATTCCTCTTCATAGGTGGAATACATATAGGCCGTCGAGGTAGAGAACTCGGCTGCGCAGGTGTCAACGCGCTTGTACACCGGCCGCACGCTCAACTCATGACGCCGCCTGCGCACCTTGCCTTCGGTACAATCCAGCAGACTGGCGAGACGCCGGTCAGAAAAACCCTTGCGCTTCAGCTGTCGCAGACGATTAGCATCAAGCGACTCGACACTCAGTGAGCGCAGGCTGTTTTCTTCCTCAACCAGATCCTTGATTTGCACCAGGAACCAGGGGTCGATCGCGGTCAGCTCAAAGAGTTCTTCGAGTGACAGACCCGCGCGGAAACCGTCGGCCACGTTCCACAGGCGTTCCGGACGCGCAATGCGCAGTTCCTTGATTAGTTCGCCCCGCGCACCCTCGACAGACAGATCATTTATCTCGTCCAGACCGTCTACGCCGGTTTCCAGACCGCGCAAGGCCTTTTGCAGGGATTCCTGAAAGGTACGGCCAATTGCCATCACCTCACCAACGGATTTCATCTGTGTACCGAGCACTCGCTCGGCCTGCGGGAATTTTTCGAAGGTAAACCGCGGCACCTTGGTCACCACGTAATCAATCGCCGGCTCAAAGGAAGCCGGCGTGGCGCCACCGGTAATCTCGTTCTGCAACTCGTCGAGGGTATAACCGACGGCGAGCTTTGCCGCGACCTTGGCAATCGGAAAGCCGGTCGCCTTGGAAGCCAGCGCCGAAGAGCGCGATACCCGCGGGTTCATCTCGATGACGATCATATTGCCATTTTCCGGATTGATCGCAAACTGCACATTGGAACCACCGGTTTCAACACCAATCTTGCGCAATACCGCCAGCGACGCATTACGCATCAACTGGTATTCCTTGTCTGTCAGCGTCTGCGCCGGTGCCACGGTGATGGAATCACCGGTGTGCACACCCATGGGATCGAGGTTTTCGATCGAACAGATAATGATGCAATTATCGTTGCGGTCACGCACCACTTCCATCTCGTACTCTTTCCAGCCGAGCACTGACTCTTCCAGCAGCACCTCGGTGGTCGGTGAGAGATCCAGGCCGTGTTCGCAAATGTTAACGAACTCTTCCTTGTTATAAGCAATACCGCCACCGCTGCCACCCATGGTAAAGGACGGCCGGATAATGATCGGGAAACCGATCGAGGCCTGCGCCTGAAGTGCGGCTTCCATACTGTGGGCTACCATTGCCCGCGGGGTGCTCAAACCGATGTCCGTCATGGCGTCACGGAACAGGCCGCGATCCTCGGCCATGTCGATAGCCTCGCGACTCGCGCCAATCATTTCTACACCAAATTTTTCCAGCACACCTTCACGCACCAGGTCGAGCGCACAGTTGAGTGCCGTCTGTCCGCCCATGGTCGGCAACAGCGCATCGGGCCGCTCTTTCTCGATGATATGTGCCACTGTCTGCCAGTGGACCGGCTCGATATAGACGGCATCTGCCATATCCGGGTCCGTCATGATGGTGGCCGGATTGGAATTCACCAGCACCACGCGAAAGCCTTCCTCACGCAATGCCTTGCAGGCCTGGGCACCGGAATAGTCAAACTCGCAGGCCTGGCCAATGACAATCGGGCCGGCACCTATCAGCAGTATTGTGTTTATATCAGTACGCTTTGGCATGACTCAGTTTGCCTTCACCCGCATCATGTCAATGAACTGGTCAAACAGCGGCGCCACATCATGCGGACCGGGACTGGCTTCCGGGTGGCCCTGAAAACTGAATGCCGGGCAGTCAGTACGCGCCACACCCTGCAGTGAACCGTCAAACAGTGAACGGTGCGTGGCTACGAGGTTGTTCGGCAGACTGGCATCATCCACCGCAAAACCGTGATTCTGGCTGGTTATCATGACCTGCTTGCCGGTGAGATCCTGCACCGGGTGGTTGGCACCGTGGTGGCCGAATTTCATTTTGACAGTGCGCGCACCGCTGGCCAGCGACAACAACTGGTGACCGAGGCAAATACCGAAGATCGGCAAACCGCTCTGCAGTAATTCCATGATCGCCGTGATGGCATAGTCACAGGGTTCCGGATCGCCCGGACCGTTGGACAAAAACACACCGTCTGGTCGCAAAGCCAGTACTTCGGCAGCCGGCGTGGTCGCCGGCACCACGGTGAGGCGACAGCCGCGCTCGGCCAGCATGCGCAGGATATTGCGTTTCACGCCAAAGTCGTAGGCCACCACATGAAATGGCAGCGCTGTATCCGCCGCATCTTCGGGCAGCCCGCCCGCCAGTGACCAGCAAGCCTGGCGCCAGCTGTAGACCCCGGCCGTGGTAACTTCTTTCGCCAGGTCCATTCCCTTGAGACCGGGAAATTCCCGTGCCAGCTTCAATGCAGCCGCCTCATCGAGTGAATCACCGGCCATGATGCAACCAGCCTGCGCCCCCTGCTCGCGCAGTACACGCGTCAGACGCCGGGTATCAATGTCGGCGATACCGATAATGCCGCGATCCTTAAGATAATCTTCCAGTGAGGACTGGCTGCGCCAGCTGCTGGCCAGCAGCGGCAGGTCCCTGATCACCAGGCCGGAACAATGTATCTCGCCGGCTTCCTCGTCTTCCGGGTTGGTGCCGACATTGCCAATGTGCGGATAGGTCAGGGTTACTATTTGCTGTGCGTAGGATGGATCCGTGAGAATTTCCTGGTAGCCGGTCATCGCCGTGTTGAAAACAACTTCACCGGTTATATGCCCTTCAATACCAATAGCCATACCACGGAAAATACTTCCGTCTGCCAGGGCCAACAGGGCCGCTTTTCTCAAGGAGACCTCCGCGTCTTGCGTAAAAAAAAGGCGTAGAAAACGGGAGGGTCCCGAAGAACCATCCCGCATTGAACTACCGGATTTAGCAATCAAACAATTGCGCGAATTGTACTGGATGAGGGTAGTGGCTGTCTACGGCAAAGCCGGCCAGGCGCAAGTTTTAGGCAGGCAGCGGCCAACCGCACATGGCTAGAGGCCGAGCACGTCCTGCATGTCATAAAGACCCTTTTTCTGCGCCATCAGCCAGCCAGCAGCACGCACGGCACCGTTGGCAAAGGTCATTCGACTGGAGGCCTTGTGGGTAATTTCGATGCGCTCGCCGCTGCCGGCAAACAATACCGTGTGGTCACCGACAATATCACCGGCACGTATCGTCTCAAAACCGATGGTTTTGCGCTCGCGCTCACCGGTATGGCCTTCACGACCATAAACGGCACAGTCCTTGAGATCACGGCCCAGCGCAGCGGCCACCACCTCGCCCATACGCAGCGCGGTACCCGAGGGAGCGTCCACCTTGTGGCGGTGATGTGCCTCGATGACCTCGATGTCGACCTCATCGCCTAATACCCGTGCCGCCATATCAAGCAACTTCAGACAGACATTGACGCCGACACTCATGTTGGGCGCAAACACCACGGCGGTATCCATGGAAGCGGCCTTGATCTGCGCCTTCTCAGCTTCACTAAAGCCGGTGGTACCGATCACCACGCGGCGGCCCGCCTGCCTGCAAATCTCGAGGTTCGCGAGTGTCGGCCCGGGACGGGTGAAATCGATCAGCACATCAAAGTCATCCACCACCGCCGCAAGATCTGCACCGATTGAAACACCCAGTTTGCCGACACCCACCAGGTCACCGGCATCACTGCCGAGCAACGAATTGTCCGGATGCTCCAGGGCAACCGTCACATCGACTGCGTCGGTCTGATTGCAGACTTCGATCAGGCTACGGCCCATGCGACCGGCAGCGCCGGTAATTGCGATTCTTGTCATAGTTACAATCCGTTACCGGGCAGAATACAGGGGGTGAGAATAACAGCAGCGCAGGCCAATATGAAATATGCGCGAAAACAGAAAGCACGGGGCAAACACAACGCTCCATGTAGGAGCGGACCATGTCCGCGATCCTCGCCCAAATCAAACAAATCGCGGATACGATCCGCTCCTACAGGTGCTTCGGTTTTTGCAGGAGCGGGCCCGCGATTTCATTCATCAGCTACAACCGGAAAACCAGATCAGCCTGCCAAACCATCAAAGAACTTCTTTACCCCGTCCAGCCAGGAAGTCTCTTGCGGACTGTGGCGACTACCGCCTTCCTCAACATGACCGGAAAACTCTTTTAGCAAATCTTTCTGTTTGCGGTTCAGATTAACCGGTGTCTCTACGACAACCTTGCAAAGCAAATCACCCACCGGGCCACCACGCACCTGCTTGACACCCTTGCCGCGTATACGAAACATTCGCCCGGACTGGGTTTCTGGCGGAATCTTCAGATTAACGCGACCGTTCAGCGTTGGCACTTCCAGTTCGCCACCCAGCGCTGCAGTTACAAAGCTGATAGGGACTTCACAATACAGATGGCTTTCCTCGCGGTGAAAAATCGGATGTTCCTTAACCTGAACCTGCACATAAAGATCGCCGGGCGGCCCGCCACTTTCACCGGCCTCGCCTTCCCCGGCGAGCCTGATGCGGTCACCGTTATCAACCCCGGCGGGCACCTTCACCGACAGTGTCTTGCGTTCCTGCACCCGGCCATTGCCACGACAGGTGGTACACGGATCAGAAATGATGGTGCCGTTGCCCTTGCAATGCGGACAGGCCTGCTGCACGGAAAAGAAACCCTGCTGCATGCGCACCTGGCCATGACCGCCACAGGTGGTACAGGTTGTCGGGGTGCTGCCCTTCTTTGCGCCACTGCCATCACACTCGCCACACTTGACCTGTGTCGGGATACGAATTTTTACTTCAGTGCCGGCTACCGCGTCTTCCAGCGACAGCTCCAGGTTGTAACGCAGGTCCGAGCCACGATAAACCCGCTGGCCACCAGCGCGGCCACCACCAAAGATATCGCCAAATACATCACCGAAAATGTCATTAAATCCGCCGCCGCCGGGATGTCCGCGACCACCGCCCATGGATGGATCAACGCCGGCATGACCAAACTGGTCGTAAGCAGCCCGCTTCTGCGAATCATTCAGTACCTCGTAGGCTTCCTTGCATTCCTTGAACTTGTCCTCGGAATCCTGGTTGTCCTGGTTACGATCCGGATGGTGCTTTTGTGCTGCACGCCGGTATGCCTTCTTCAGCTCTGCCTCGCTGCAGTTTTTTGAGACACCCAGTACTTCGTAATAATCACGCTTTGACATAATCTTTCTGCAACTGTTTTGTTATAGACCTTGAACACCCAACCATGCGGGGCTGATAAAGAAGCCAACCTGCAGCTTCAAAAACACTTGTCACTCAACGGCAAAAATCCGGACCCGTATCAAGCGGGCCCGGACTTATGACTTGCTAGCAGTGGCTGCTGTTGCCGTTACTTGTTATCTGCATCCTTTACTTCCTCGAACTCGGCATCAACCACATCGGCATCTGCCGAAGCATCACCTGCCGCAGCATCACCTGCCGAATCGTCCGATGCTGCTGCACCTTGCTCGGCCGCAGCCTGTTCCTTGTAGACACGTTCGGCGAGCTTGCCGGATTTCTCACCCAGCTCGGCAGTCTTTGCTTCGATGGCTGCCTTGTCGTCGCCCTTCATGACTTCCTGCAGTGCAGCGATAGCTGATTCAATCTCTTTCTTCTCGGCCTCATCCACCTTGTCACCCATGTCCGTCAGGGACTTGTTGGTGGCATGAATCAAACCATCAGCCTGGTTGCGCACATCGATAAGCTCGTGGAATTTCTTGTCTTCCTCGGCATGCACCTCGGCGTCCTTCACCATCTGATCGACTTCCTGGTCCGACAAACCACTGGAGGCCTTGATCTGTATAGACTGTTCCTTGCCAGTCGCCTTGTCCTTGGCTGACACATGCAGGATACCATTGGCATCAATATCGAAGGTCACTTCAATCTGCGGTACACCGCGTGGTGCCGGTGGAATGTCACTCAGGTCAAAACGACCCAGCGACTTGTTGGCGGTCGCCACATCACGCTCACCCTGCAACACGTGCACGGTTACTGCCGACTGATTATCATCAGCCGTGGAAAACACCTGGTTTGCCTTGGTCGGAATAGTGGTGTTCTTTTCGATCAGCTTGGTCATGACACCACCCAGCGTTTCGATACCCAGCGACAACGGTGTCACATCCAGCAGCAGCACATCCTTGACGTCACCACCCAGTACACCACCCTGAATAGCAGCGCCCACAGCAACCGCCTCGTCAGGATTCAGATCCTTGCGCGGCTCCTTGCCAAAGAAATTCTGCACGGCTGCCTGCACTTTCGGCATACGTGTCTGACCACCGACGAGGATAATGTCATCGACATCGCTCGCAGACAGACCGGCATCTTTAAGCGCCTGCTTGCAAGGACCAATAGTGCGGTCGATCAGGTCTTCGACCAGTGATTCCAGCTTGGCACGTGTCAGTTTCATATTCATGTGCTTCGGACCACTGGCATCCGCCGTGATGTACGGCAGGTTCACATCGGTCTGCTGACTGGATGACAATTCGATCTTGGCCTTCTCTGCGCCTTCCTTCAAACGCTGCATGGCGAGTGGATCACCGCGCAGGTCCATGCCGCTGTCTTTCTTGAATTCATCCGCCAGGTAGTCAATGAGGCGCTTGTCAAAATCTTCACCACCGAGGAATGTATCACCATTGGTAGAAAGCACTTCGAACTGGTGCTCGCCATCAACGTCTGCAATTTCAATGATGGAGACATCAAAGGTGCCACCACCGAGGTCATACACGGCAAGCTTCTGGTCACCGCGTTTCTTGTCCATACCATAGGCCAGCGCGGCTGCCGTTGGCTCGTTGATAATACGTTTCACATCCAGACCGGCGATACGCCCGGCATCCTTGGTCGCCTGGCGCTGCGAGTCGTTGAAATACGCCGGCACCGTAATAACCGCCTCGGTGACTTCTTCGCCGAGATAATCTTCCGCGGTACTCTTCATCTTCTTCAGGACACGGGCGGCCACTTCCGGTGGCGCCATACGTTTACCCTGTGCCTCGACCCAGGCATCCCCGTTGTCCGCCTTTACAATGGCGTAAGGCACCAGGCCGATGTCGCGCTGCACCACTTCCTCGTCAAAGCGACGCCCGATCAAACGCTTGACGGCAAACAGGGTATTGGTGGGATTGGTCACCGACTGGCGCTTGGCAGCCTGGCCGACCAGCACCTCGTCACCATCGGCAAAACCGACAATGGATGGCGTAGTGCGATCACCCTCGCTGTTCTCGATAACCCGGGCCTCGCCACCTTCCATTACTGCGACGCAGGAGTTGGTCGTACCCAGGTCAATTCCGATAATTTTGCCCATTTTCTATAATCTCCAGTAAATATCTGATATGTATGTATATAATTACAAAAACCTATAACCCTTAAGTTGGGGGCGGTTATCCAGAAATTCAAGCCTGCCGAAGTATTTAGTTTCCTCAGGGTGCCTTCGAGACGATCACCATCGCCGGACGGATCAGCCGCCCATTTAGCAGATAACCCTTCTGCACCACGGTTACCACGGTATTTGGCGCTACGTCATCACGTTCCTGCATGGACATGGCCTGGTGATAGTCAGGATTGAAGGCCTCGTTCTCCGGGTTCACCACTGTGATCGCCGACTTCTCCATGGCCGCCGTGAGCATCTGCAGGGTCAGTTCAACGCCTTCCCTGAGCTTTTCCGGATCTGGATTTTCAGCCGTGAATGCCGCCAGCCCCAACTCCAGGCTGTCTTTTACCGGTAACAATTCATTGGCAAAGCGCTCCAGTGCAAACTTGTGGGCATTGGCGAGATCACGTTCTGTGCGCTTGCGCAGGTTATCCATTTCAGCCTGGATGCGCACGACCTGGTCCCAGTGCTCGTCCGCCTTGCCGCGCGCATCCTCCAGCAGTGCTGTCAATTCAGCATGGCCCAGCTCCTCGTCGCCGGCCACCTCTGGCATCGCCTCATCATCCGCCTCCATCAAATCCTCGCGGGCATCATCCACGCTGTTTTCTTTCTTGGACATACAGTTACTCCATAATCATAAAATTTACCGGAACAATCGGGGCAGACCCGTCCCGCATTCTCAATCGCCAGCTGAGGATATGGGGTTCAATCCTTATGGTTCAAGGCTGCACCCAGCAGGCGGGCCGTGACATCGACAATCGGAATCACGCGATCATAGGCCATACGTGTCGGCCCGATCACGCCCAGCACCCCCAGTATCCTGCCATCGACCGAATACGGGGCAGTGACCATGCTGCACTCATCCAGCATGCGGTAACCGGATTCATTGCCAATAAAAATCTGGATGCCTTCACTGTGGATACACTGATCCAGCAAGTGCAGCATATCGCGTTTGGTATTAAAGGCATCAAACAGCTTGCGCAGCTTGTCGATGTCGCACAGTTCCTGAAAGCCCATCAGGTTCGTCTGCCCGGCCATGACGAAGTCTTCATCCTGGTTCTTTTCCAGCACCTGGTCAGCCATCTGCATGGCCGTCACCATCATGCTGTTCATGTTTGCGCGGGTCTCCTGCATTTCATGCAGCAACGCAGTACGAACTTCTGCGAGATCCTTGCCGGCAAACAATTCGTTCAGGTAGTTTGAAGCCTGCTGTAACTCGGCGGGACTGTGCTCTTTCTCGGTAGAAAGGATACGATTTTGTACCTCATCCTCGCCGGTCACCAGAATCGCCAGCACCTGCTTGCCGGACAGGCGCAGAAATTCAACGCGCTTGAACAGGGCATGCTCCTGTCGGGGCAAGGTCACCACGCCGGTCATCTGGGTGATACCGGACAACAACCCGGATGCCGACTCCACCAGATCTTTCGGTGTATGTTCCAGCGACAGCTCCAGGCGCATATTCTGGATCGACCGGTTATCCAGCGGCTGTACCTTTAACAGCGTATCAACGAAGAAACGGTAGCCCTGCACCGTGGGAACGCGACCGGCCGAGGTATGCGGGGAGCAGACAAAACCCAGTTCCTCGAGGTCGGACATGACATTGCGTACCGTGGCGGGACTCAGATCCAGCCCGGCTTCACGCGCCAGCGTACGTGAACCGACCGGTTGACCATCACGTACATAACGGTCAATCAGGGCTCGCAGCATTAGCTGGGCACGTTCAGAAAGTTCAGAACTGTCGTTGCTCATGTCATCATGTCAGGCACTTGGCGTATTACGTTCACCCGCATGATAATGTATTTGGCACTCCATGGGATAGAGTGCCAGCCACTGATACGCAAATAGTTGGCGCTCTCAGGGAGTCGTGTTAATTTCCTTGCCAACATACGGAATAACATATGAAACCTCATTTCAAACACATTGGCCTGCTGGGCAAATCAGAAGACCGCAACGTATCGATAACCTTGCGCGCCCTGACCGCATACCTGGAACAGCAGAAAATAGGGATCCTGCTCGACGAAAGTATTGCCGCTTGCTTCCCGGAACCACCCCATCCGGTGGTTGACCGTCAAGCCCTGGCGGACAGTTGTGACCTGGCAATCGTGGTGGGCGGTGATGGCACCCTGCTGAATGCCGCACGCAGCCTTGCCGAATCCGGCATTGCCGTACTCGGCGTCAACTTTGGACGACTTGGTTTTCTGGTTGATGTTTCACCGGAAGAAATGACCCAGCAAATGGAAAAGATTCTTGCCGGCGATTTCATCGAGGAACGACGCACCCTGCTGCATGCAACCGTGAGCCGCAATAATGATGTCCTCAGCAAAACAGCCGCGTTGAATGATGTGGTAGTACACAAAAAAGATGTCGCTCGCATGATCGAGCTGGACACCTGGATTGACGACTACTTCGTCAACACCAACCGCTCGGACGGACTGATTGTTTCCACACCAACCGGCTCCACTGCCTACGCACTTTCAGGCGGTGGCCCTATTCTGCACCCGAAACTGGATGCCATTACACTGGTGCCTATTTGTCCACACACGCTCAGCAACCGCCCGATCGTGGTACATGATGAATCTGTCATTAAAATCATCATTCACCAGGGCACCCTGGAAGCAACGGTTTCCTGTGATGGTCAGGTCAGCCACACGCTGGAAGCCGGTGACCACATCACCATACGCAAACACGAACACTCGCTGCGGCTGTTGCATCCGCAGGGACATGATTATTTTGCCATCCTCAGAGAGAAGCTGCGCTGGAGCAAACAACCCTGATGCAACAACAGTCTGCTTGCCGATACAGACAACAGCTGGATCACACATGCTGACACATATACACGTGCGCAACCTGGCTATTGTCGATGAAATCGATGTAGAACTGACAGCCGGGATGACCGCACTAACCGGCGAAACCGGCGCCGGCAAGTCGATACTGGTTGACGCGCTCGGCCTGGTACTCGGTGACCGCGCCGACAGCTCGTTCATCAGGCATGCTTGCGATCGTGCCGAAATCTCTGCCGGTTTCGACCTGCAGGATAATAACAGCGCCACCGACTGGCTGGGCCGGCATGACCTGGACATGGACGGCGAATGCCAGTTACGGCGCATCATCAGCCGTGAAGGTCGCTCGCGTGGCTATATCAATGGTCAGGCCGCACCGATGCAGTCATTACGCGAGCTCGGTGAACTGCTGGTCGACATCCACGGGCAACATGAACACCAGTCGCTGCTACGCAGCGCAGTGCAGCGGGATTTGCTTGACAGCTTTGGCGGCCACCAGGATCTGCTGACAGCCACAGCAGCGACCTGCAATGCCTGGAAAACAGCCAGGCAGGAACTGGCCTCGGTACTCAGCGACGATGCCGATCGCGATGCGCGCCTTGACCTGCTGCGTTACCAGTTACAGGAACTGGAAGCACTGGAACTGAGCGGCGATGAAATAAAACACATCGATGCCGAGCATGCGCGCCAGGCAAATGCCGGGCGCCTTCTGGAAGCAAGCCAGCAGGCACTTAACCGGCTGGATGCCGATGAGGGTCCCGCCGCCTACAACCTGATCAGCCAGGCACTTGAAGAACTGGGCGCATTGACAGAGATGGACCCGCGACTGGAAAACACCACCCGCCTGCTGGAAGAAACTTCGGTGCTGGTACAGGAGAGCATGGATTCATTGCGGCATTATTCCGAAGGCATCGAGATCGACCCGGAAAGATTGCAATGGCTGGAACAACGCACCGGCCTGCTGCATGATCTGGCACGCAAACACCGCTGCACAGCCGGAGAACTGCCCGCCATCGAAACAAACATTCGTCACGAACTGGAACTGATAGAAAATGCCGACCAGCACCGCGAGGCGTTACAGGAAAAACTTGCCACCCTGGAGCAGGATTACCGCTGCGTTTCAGGAAAACTGACGGCTAAACGCAAAGCAGCAGCCCGGTCATTTGGCAAGGAAATTACCGCGGCCATGCAAACACTGGGGATGCAGGGTGGCATTTTTAAGGTCAACATCAACACGCGCAAGGACGCTTCATTCGGACTTCACGGACTTGATGATATTGAATTCAGGGTCAGCGCCAACACCGGACAGCCGGTGCAGGCACTGAGCAAGGTCGCCTCTGGCGGCGAGCTGTCACGCATCAGCCTGTCCATCCAGGTGATTTCTGCCGGAAGCGCAACCATACCGACATTGATCTTCGATGAAGTCGACAGTGGAATCGGCGGCGGTGTCGCAGAAATTGTCGGGCAAAAGCTGCGCACCCTGGGCGCTGACCGGCAAGTGCTATGCGTCACCCACCTGCCGCAAGTCGCTGCTCTCGCGGACCAGCAAATGCAGGTCTGCAAACTTTCCGGCGAAGACAGTACCCGTACACGCATTCGCGCACTGAATAATGATGAGCGAATAGATGAACTGGCGCGCATGCTGGGCGGCGTAAAGATCACCAAACAAACCCGCGAGCATGCCCGGGAGATGATGATGCAGTCCCTGGAAAACCCAACGGTCGCGCAGAAAAAGAAAAAAACCAAAAAAGCGGGTTAGTCACAAACCGGCGACTGTGCCGGTTTTTCATCTGCAGTTTAATCCGCGAGATGAACAAACAGGTTCTGCTCTCCAGCCCTGTTCCTGAAAAACGGGCTCTGTCCGCTATTCACGGCACCCTATTCCCGGCATTTGGCACAGACGCCATACATGTACAGGCTGTGATCGGTCATTTCGTAACCGAGTTTGCTGGCGATATCCTTTTGCCGCTGCTCTATCGTCTCGTCGACAAATTCATCAACCTTGCCACACTTGATGCACAAAATATGGTCATGATGATGACCCTCGTCAAGCTCAAACACCGAGTGTCCGCCCTCGAAGTGGTGACGCGTAACCAGGCCGGCTGCCTCGAACTGGGTTAATACCCGGTAAACAGTCGCCAGACCGATATCCTCGCCCATATCCAGCAGTGCCTTGTAGACATCCTCTGCACTTTGGTGCCGGCTGCTACCACCTTCCATAATGTCCAGAATCTTCACCCTGGGCAGGGTAACCTTCAGGCCCGCCTTGCGTATCTCACTGGATTCCAATATCAATCTCCTGCTGTGATGCCATTAATGCAAACATGGGTTATGATGCTGCCGTTAATTTCCGGCAACCTATTCGGCCTCTGGATGCAAAAGCTTCTCATTATTATCAGTGTTATTGCAAGCGCGTTGAGCGCAGGCTGCGCTAACTATCATCTGGTACATAAAATTGATGTCCAGCAGGGCAATGTCATTACCCAGGATGAGGTTAATCTGCTTGAACCCGGCATGACCAGACGCCAGGTACGTTTCATCATGGGCTCTCCAATGATTGCTGACGTGTTTCACCAGGATCGCTGGGACTATGTATATGTACTATGGCCAGGTTACGGTGAACCAACCGGGATGCGCATTACCCTGTTTTTTGACGGCGATCTGCTGGTCAGGACTTCCGGCACGCTACACCCGGATGCCGCCGGCAAGGACGCATCGTCACGACCCAAGCAGGTAACGCTGGTGGTACCGCCGGAAGAACGCGTCCCGCCGGGAATACTCAACAGGATCTGGCACTGGCTGACGTTCCGCAAAGCAGATGAACAAAGTTATGCCCCTGCCAAGAAGCTGTAGCGTTGCGACGCTGCCGCGTCACAAAATAACAGTCAGTTGCCAGCGGCGCCCTTCTTCATCACCTTACCTTCTGCCGCACGCTGTTTTCTGACCTGCTTCGGGTCCGCGATCAGTGGACGGTAAATTTCAACGCGGTCACCGGCATGCAATGTATCACCCGGCTTACCCAGCTTGCCGAACACACCTACTTTATTTCTGGCAAGGTCGATGTCCGGAAACAGCTGCAGAATAGCAGAAGCCCGAATGGCATCTTCGAGGGTGGCATCAACAGCAACCTCCACCACTTCAATCACCTGTTTCCCGGGCAAGGCATAAGCAACCTCAACCGATATCGTTTCAACGCTGTCCATAAACCTCTGCCGCGCGTTTCTGAAAGGCATCCACCAGCGAATTCGCTATCTGGCTGAATACCGGACCGACTACCATGCCGACCATTTTGCTGGAAAAATCATATTCAAGGAACAGTGAAATTTTACAACCCTGCTCTCCCAGCGGACTAAACAGCCAGCGACCCTGCAAATGACTGAACGGCCCATCGACCAGTTCAATCGCGATTTCAACATCCGGCTGGTGCCGGTTGCGGGTGGTAAAGGATTTGCTGACACCACCTACCGAAAAATCGAGCCGCGCCACCATTTCGTTATTCTCGTATGACAACACGTCGGCCCCGCAACACCATGGCAAAAACTGCGGGTAGGCAGCTGCGTCGGTGACCAGCACAAACATTTCATGCGGCGTGTAAGGCAGCAGTGCCGAACGATCAATCGAATCCAAGACAGTTACCTTTCACCGTTGACATGGTCAGAAAATCCCGATCGCATTCAAAAATACAATAATCACAGCGACCGGCGTGATGTAACGCACCAGGAATCGCCACAGCGGATAAAACAAGCGGTCACCCATTCCCAGTTCATCAACAGATGACGCCCGTTTCATCTTCCAGGATGCGAAAATCGCTATCAGCAAACCGCCAAGCGG
>Ga0316189_10002258_pt1 | contig 18979 bp, 10 predicted proteins | sample LowCovwburrow_MG_FD_204930 | JGI IMG/M metagenome (GOLD analysis project Ga0316189, IMG submission 204930) | Coastal sediment microbial communities from Maine, United States - Lowes Cove worm burrow | ecosystem: Environmental > Aquatic > Marine > Coastal > Sediment | place: USA: Maine...
CTGGGCAACAAGGACGGTTTAGGGATAACCTACGGCAACCAGGCGCTGATTTTACAGGACTGGGGTCAGCTGGAGGAGGCCATGGCGCTTTTAAAGAAAAAAGAAGCGCTTTGCATCGAGCTGGGCTTAAAGTCCTCCCTCGGATACTGTTATTGGAACTGGGGGCTTCTTGCGCGTGAGCAGAAAAATTCAGAGACTGAAAGAGATATGCTGAATAAAGCTCTTCAGATATTTATTGAGCTTAAGATGTCAGAAGAACAAAAATCAGTACAAAATGAGCTTATCCAAAAAACAGAACACATTACAAGTAGTGGGCTCATGTCTTTTGTGAAGTCTGTGATATGGCCTAAATATCCTAAAAAATGAACACCTGCTAAAATTACAGATACTGACAGCTTATCTGAAATTTACGCCACACTTTATTTACGTCGAATATCTATAAAATATTGAGCTTATAAAAATTTCGGATACTGTAAACGAAGTACAACACAGTTATTTAATCAGATTTAAGTCATCGTAAATTTAGAAGTCAGAATTTTGGAGACGATTTCATTTAGGATACCAAAACAAATCAAAACACGTGCAGATCGGTTTACCGTTGCGAAATAATGCAAGTATTGTTGACTAAAGGGTTTGATGATATCTGTAATTTTGGCAGGCCGTTGATATTCTCAATATACCCCAAGCCGAATTTTTCGATTGATAGCTCCACAGATTGATATGTAATCATAAGTTTTTCAGCATTTCTGGCGACCACAACATCTTGGGGTGCACCAGCTTAGATTTCAGTCTGGCTATTGGCAAGTTATTTTTGATATTATTGGCTTCACATTTTTCAACTTTACTGTTTATCATCAAAATAAACGTGATATACAGATCCGTATAATTATTGTTTAACCCGTCGAATTTGAGAGAGCGCATGAAAATGTCTACGAGGAAACGGAAAGAGTAACCGTCAAGTTTGCCAGGATATTGAAGCGAAATAATAAAAAGCAGATTAAAAAGTTGGAAGTGTTTTAGGATGAAATCCTGTGAATTGTAACATGAGGTTAATTTGATTATCCGGTATTTTCAAATTGAACGCATTCATTTTGTAATTTCAACTCTTCACGGGCATACATACTTGTAACATTTATATATATCGCAGATACAGTAGTCATATGTCCAGGTCTTCGCAATACATACCAAAGACCCCTCTATACAACCGGTTTGAGCCGCCCAATCGTCGCAATATGATGTATTGCAATTCGCCGAATGCCTTTTGCTTGTGGAGGCAGTTTCTCTATAATGCCAATCACCATTTGCGCAGCTCACCTGAACAGCATAGGCAGTGGGTGTCTTGATTCCAAATTCAGCAGTTAAGTTACAATTATCCTTTACTGTAACTCTTGCCCCACCACAGGCATCGTCCCCGGCATAGATCGTTACCGGTGATGCATTTATTTTTTTTGAGGTATTTGTTCTTTCCGGATTAGTCCAGAAGTCGTCACCTGAAACGGTAACATCGAACTCCGTGTTTCCGCCTTCAAAATTCAGCTCCAGCGAAGCACCAGGGGTAATTGTATTGGAATTGCCCGCCCCCCAATACAGGGACATGTCTTCATTGCATTGTAAATCTTCTGTTGAGGTTGAGGTGGTCGTACTGATTTCACAGAAAGGATATTCCATAGAGTATACTGGAATAATCATTGTCAATGAAAGAAGCACAACAATAACGATGGTTAAAGTAGACTTATACTGGAGCATGTTTCCTCCATTCTAGATATTAATCCAACCTGATTTCATACCAGATAAATTACAGCTTGGTTTCTTATTCGTAATATTGGCCCGCAATTATTCTGTTTGGATTTTCTAAATTTACATAACTATTAACTACCACAAAAACAGAGAGAGGTTTTCAAAGAACTAAAGATAGCGAGACTAAAGTTTCAACCATTTTTCTCGTATTTTAACCAACAACAATATCACATTGTAGAGTCAAATTTGCTTATATCAACTCAATGACAAGTTGAAATTGGGAATCGGTCCTTTAGTCACACTGTTGGAGACTCCCAATAATGCTACATCTTTCACAATAATAATATACAACTTCGACGTAATCATTGCTTGTAAATCTTTTATCACCCCAGCTGTCATTTCCAATAGACACAAAAAAAGGCATATCATTGCTACATTTAGGACAGATTAATTTATCTAATTCTTGCTGTGGCAAATAGGGCTCGCCACCTATTTGATGTTGTGGAATGGAAAGATTTTTATCTATTTTCCTAACCTCAGATGGTTTGATTTCATCTGCATTAATTTTTGATATAGTTTCTTGTTCAAGATCTGATAACTCAATTAATTTGGCATGGTTTAAAGGAAAATATATAGGATAATTTTTATAGGGAAAATCTTTATCTACACCTCCAGAAGTGTATCTGATTAATTTTATCTTAACGTTATCAATTATCTGATAATAAAATTCATTCTGAGCTATCTTGCAAGTCCAGCAGAAAAATAAACTAATTGAGTTAAATTCGGAATTTTTCAACTTGACAAGTCGGGTGTCCTCTAAATTAAGTGATAAGAACCTCAATAATGGCTTTTTACAATTTGGACAGCTTGCCCCTTTTACATTGTGCTGACCGCAAAAATAATGATTCAGTTTTATATTCCCATTTGCTTCCGTATGCTTTTTTATCCAGTAGCCCTGAGGCAATAATGTATTAAAACTCATTTGGCTCCCAAATTCCCGTAAATTGTGAATTAATTATTTTGACCTAAACCTGTCGGGTCGGTTAGGAACTCTATTGTATCAATTGGATAATTCTGAAGATGCTTTGATATAGAGTCAATGCCCATATTTGGAGCTTTTTGGACAGCTTTGATTTTATCGAGATATCCTTTTAATGGTTTAGCTTTGGATTTTTTAATTTTATCTATAAAATCTACTGCTTGATCTTTTGTCATTCTGCAAGAATCTATGCCATGCTTTTTATGGTATTGTTCCCATAATTTCCTTACAGCTTCTGTATAGTTTCTATGTTCTGTGTCATACAAATGCTTGAACGTTTTACTCTGCGGTATTTTTCCAGTGGTAGTTTTCATAAAATAATCATACGCTTCATCGGGTAAATCCAATTTTTTAAATATTTCTTTAGGAAAATAATGGTGTCCTGGTGGGATTAACCCCAACGGATCTACATAATTTGACGGATTGTTTTGGACATATACATAAAGGTTAATGCCACCTTCCAACCCGATGGGATCCGGAGTCAGGTATCTTCCGGTGGCCGGATCGTAATACCGGTGATAGTTATAATGCAGCCCAGTCTCTACATCATAGTATTGGCCGGCAAGTATTCCGATGGGGCTTTTCGACCCCGAAAGAGCTTTTTTTGACCCCCTTAAAAGCCTTTTGTTCATGTCAAAGAACCGGCATCATTGTACGGGATTTACGGGGCAAAGGCAACACTATAGCGGTTAAACAAAAAAATGATCGCTTCTTTTTTCTTTGACCGCAAAACATAAAATAAGATCGGCTGCGCCCGCAGGCAGTCACGCCGTTGGCGTGATAAACTGGAGTCCGAGGACGCAAGCGATCCGCTTCAAGGGTGGCGGGTGGGATGCGATGTTAAAATCCGATCAGCCGCTTTCTTTTAAGTGCCGTTGCCCTGGCTGGCGGGCTAAATGCCGCTGATGACATAAACTCGCGTTATCAGATGGAGCACATTAAATTCTTTTTAAAAATAGATTGCTCTGTCTGATAACGACCGATTATGTAAGAAGATGCATTTAGCATGACGGCCAGGGCCTATAAAATAGACAAGCGGCTGACACCTTTTGAAGGCTCGGCGGGCGGGCATATCAACGTAAGATGCAGGCAGCGCAGGCAGCTAAGAGGAGGCGGACGCACCGCTCTTCAAAGCTGTTCGGAAGGATGGTATTTGGCGTGGACCCGTTTCAGGTCGTTAATGGTCACATGGGTGTAAACTTGTGTGGATTCCAAAGACTCATGGCCGAGCATCTCCTGCAGGTGGCGGGCGGGGGCTCCGTTTTTAAGCATGTGCGTGGCACACGTGTGCCTAAAGGTATGGGTGGTGATGTTCTTCTTGATACCCGAGAGCGCAACGCAACGCTTGACCACCGCCCATATTCCGTTGGGATCCATCTTCTGTCCCCAGCGGTTTAAGATCAAATAGCCCGGATCGTCGCCGGCAACAAAACGGGGCCGTGCCATCAGGACATAGTTTTGCACAAGCTCGCACACACGGCGGCTTAACGGGACCACCCGGTCCTTGTCGCCTTTTCCGGTGATGCGGATGTAACCGGCCGCAAGGTCCAGATCATGCAGCTTTATTCCGGCCACCTCAGCCCTTCGGATGGCCGTATCATACAGGATCTCAAGGATGATTCGGTTCCGATACCCGCCGTTGGTGCGCATATCCGGGGCGGCGAGAAGCTTTTTTATCTCAGCCGCTGACAGGATCACCTTGGGCAGGCGCCTGGGTTTTTTCGGCAAGCGGAGCGCTTGTCCCGGATCGTGGATAAGATAATCCCGGTCCTTTAAAAAGCGGGTAAAGCCTTTGACGATGGAAAGCCGCAGGGCCTGGGTGCGCAAGGTCAGGGGGTGCCCCTTGGCGGTTAAACAAAAATAGAGCTCCTGCTGGTACTCGCTGACGATATCGGCGCTTAGCTCCTCGATCCCAGCGGCGTTTTCGGTCTCCAAAAAGCCGGCAAAATGTCTTAACGTGTAGCGGGCGTTTTTGACCGTGTAATACGAGCGGCCCAGCATCTTCAGATGGTTCAAGTAATCGGGGATGACGGTTTTAACTCTCATAGGTCGGCTCCCGGATGGGTCTTTTCATGGGTCTGCTTGATCTCAACGGGCATCACTTTGGTATAGGCCTGGGTTGTTTTAAGATGCCGATGGCCTAAAAGCTTTTGAATATAGCGGATATCCACCCCGGCCTGCAGAAGATGGGTGGCGCAGCTTCTGCGGAAGGTATGCGGCGATACGGGTTTTTTGATGCCGGCACAATTCCGGTACTTGCGAAGGTTGACCCGCAGGTTGGAGGCCGTCATGGCAAGCCCGCTATGATTTAAAAACAGTTTTCGTTCTTTGGAATTTTTTTTAGCATACCAGGGACGGATCTTTTCCAAGTATTCTTTAAGGAACTTGGCGGCATTTTTTCCCAAGGGTACCACCCGTTGCTTTTTACCTTTGCCCTTGCGGATGTACAGTACCTTGTCTTTTAAATCCACATGCCAGACCTCAAGGGCAAGCAGCTCATCGAGCCTGATGGCCGTCGCATACAGCACTTCCATGATGGCCCGGTCCCGGATGCCGGTCTTAAGCGACAGATTGGGGTGGCCCATCAGCTTCTTTACTTCTTCAACCGTGAGCACCGGGCCAATCTTTCGGTTTTTGCGTCTGGTCTCCACAATGCCTTCGGTGGGATTGATCAGAAGCTTGTGGGATTTGACCAGGTATTCGAACAACCGCTTGACCGGGCGCAGCTTCAATGCCTTGCTCTCCATGGCAATGGCTTCGGCCATCACCGCCTGCTGATAATCGCAGATCAGCGCATGAGTGACCTTGCGCATATCGGCCACTTCAAGGCCGGTAAGATACCGGCAGAACAGATCCAGGTTCTTGCGGTAGCTCTCAAGGGTTGATTCGGCGTAACCCAGCGCTTTCAGGTGGTTTTTAAAGTCGGCAATAGTCGTCAAAATGTCCAATACGGGCTTGCCCCCTCTCCCCCTTGGCTTTTTACCCTCTTAAGCCTCCACGTAGTTGACTTTTTCTTTTAATCGCAATGAGATAACCGCTATTGCTTGAGCCTCGAAGTGCCCTCGTAGTTGTCAAAATAGCCTCGAAGTTCAACCGTCTTTTTTCTTCTTCATCAGCTTTTTGATCTCCTCCACCGGTGTTAAATTAAGGTAGCATTTGCCGCCCTCAATGCCCTGGCCGCGGTAGTTGAGCGCATAGGCGTATTGCTTACCCTGCGCACCGATGCGAACATGCAGGTATTCCAGATCTTCCAGTTGCTTTATATGAGCCCTTATCTGCCAGTCGCTCCAGCCCGTGTGCTCCCGGATCATGCGGCGGGTAAAATAGAGCTCGTCAACCGGGCACTCTTTCTTTGCGGCCAGTTCCCTGACCATGTCATAAATGCCGGTTAGCAGCGTCCTTGACGGCGGCGCCAGCTCGTCCAGGCATTGGCCCAGCACTTCGTTGGCCAGCCGGTTGGCCGCATCGATGTCGTCTAAGGTGACCCCGATGTACTCCACCGGTTTTCCTTCAACCTCCACGGTTTGGAGCTTCCTCTGGTACTGATGCAGATAGGTCACCGTGCGGATCAACCCCAGGTACTTCTTGTGGTCCCTGCGGGTGCGAAGTGACCGGTTGGGATAGGATAGATACTCGGTGAAGGGGTTGACCACGGCCAGAGGCTTGAGCAGCCGTTGGGCGGTGTGGTGCTTCTTGACGATGTGCTCAGCTTTTTTCTTTCTGACAAGACCTTGCAAAGTCTCGGCTTCCCGCTGCATGCGGTGGATGGCGCAGGTCATCCTGGTGGACTCATCTATGGTTAAAAACAGGAACCTGGAAGCGGTCTCACCCTCAAGCTCGGCGGCCGTGGTAGTGATCATCACCGCCACCGGCCCGTTGACCGTGTATTCCTCGGTTTTCATCTTACCGGTGCCCGGATCTTTACCCGTGGCAGCGACCGTGATCTTTTTAGAGGATTGAATGTTTCTGATCGAGTAGGCCGCACCGCCCATGCCCGCTTCTTCCTCAATGGCCAGGATCTTGTGCACCAGTGAGTCTTCATCCTTGTAGAACAAGGCCTGGTCGGTGATGCGCGTGTATTTGACGTAATCTTCATCCGGCACCAGGGACAACACCGCATCCTGCAATGTCGATTTGCCCGCCGCCGACCGGCTCTGGATCAGCACCGACAGCGGCTCATCGGTTTTGCGGGAGACAGCCGCCAGATACCCCACCAGCTTGTTGGTCTTCTCGCCGGTCACGCCGATGGTCTCAAGATCGGCCAGGATCTGCCCGAACATATCCGGGCTGTTTAACAATCGAAGCGCTTCGGCCTTCTCTGCTTTGCTCGGTTCGTTGGGCTTTATCTCTTGCTTGCCGGGTTTCCACGCTTCCACCAGGGTAAGGAGCCTGCCGATATCCTCTTTGATCAGCTCCTCTGCGGCCCCGAACAGATCCGCACACAGCTTGGCAAACCACACCCGCGAGCGCGACGAGTACAGATCGATGGTGGAGAGCTCAAAGGGCAGGCAGCCGGCCACATCCGCCGAGGCCTTGATGGTCACCTTAAGCTGAGTGTCGCTCCGGCCGATGCCCTTGATCTCGTACTGGCGCTCCCCGTAGCCGACGATAAAGCCGTGATCGGTATCGGCGTACAGGCTTTGTTCCCGTTTGCTGACTTTCTCGGACTGCTCGATTGATTGGGGGTTGGCCGCTTTGAGAAGTGTTTCGAACTGTTCAGGGGTATGGCGTTTAAAGTAAATGTTCACGTCCTTGACCGGCAAGGCGACCGGATAGGCGGTGATTCCTTTTTCCTTTAACCGCAGCGACACGGCTTCGGCCGCCCGCTGTCCGGCCTCGTCGGCGTCAAACACCAGATAAGCGCTTTTGATTTTGCGATAAAGTAAACTCAGGTGCTCATCCAAAAGGCCGTTGACACCATAAATGGGGATGACGTTTTTAAAGCCCTGGTCGTAAAGAGTCAGGGCGTCTATGATGGATTCGGTCAGAAGGATGGTTTGGGTGCGTTTAACCGCCTGGCGGTTGACCAGCCCTAACCGGGGGCCGGGCAGATACCGGTGGGTCACGCCCGCCTCATCGTCGATGCTGCGGCCGTACAGGTTCGCGATGGAACCACGATTGTTGTAAAGCGGGAACACCACGCAGTTGTAAAAGACCTCGTGGCCCTTGGCGTTTAAGATGCCGATTTTTTTAAGGACCTTGATCACCCCCGGATCCTCGGGCAGGATCTCTAAAAGCGTGCCGTTGGCATAGCCGGCGCCAAAGTCTTTTAAGGACTGGTTGTCTGTGATGCCCCGCTCCTGCTTGAGGTAGTTCAGCCCCCGGCTGTCGACGGTCAAGGTGTGCTGATAATATGAGACCACCCGAGCCAACAGCTTGCGGTCTTTGACGCTCAGATTCCGGGGCGGATCGCTCTTGGGTGCCTGGGCCGATGGTTTGAAGCTGTTATCGGACAGGCGTTTGACCGCCTCCGGGAAGGCCACCCGGTCAAACAGCTCCACAAAGCGGATCACATCGCCGGCCGCACCGCAGCCAAAACACCGCCACAGGTTCTTGGATGGATTAATCGATAAGGACGGGTTCTTGTCCGCATGGAAGGGGCAAAGACCGAACCAGCTTTTGCCGTTTTTCTTCAAATCGATGCCCTTGGCCTGCACCAGGGCCACCAGGTCAACGCCGGCTTTGATGGCCTCGATCACCTCTTTTTCGATCGCCATATCTCGTTCTCCTCTCGCACTCTCTCAGTTTCTCGAACATCACATCCCGCAGATGGTTCAGGGCTTCTCTTAGCTGCAGCGGGTTGACCTGCGCCCGCCCGCAGCGATAATCCCGATCCAGGCGCTCAAGGCCCTTGCCCGTGATCAAAAACGTGGCGATGCGCCGGCCGTTGTTGTCAATGCGGATCTCGGCCAGATCGCCGCCGCTGGCCAGCAAAAACGCTCCTCTGTAGATGTCCGTGGTCTCAAGACTGGTGGGTTGCACTGTGGATCACCCCCTTTCACTTGTCCGCCTCTGGCGGATTGATCTTTACGGAGAGATGCGATAGATATGACAAAACGGTTCCGGGCGGATGCCACGGCCTGGAACCCCTTGCCAGGCCATCAACTGCGACCCGCCAAAGTCAGCCGGTTGATGGCCTTTCTTCTTGCCGAAGATCCCCGCCTTAAAAAACCTGTCAAGAAAAATATTTACAAAATGCTTAAAATATCGTTAATATCTTTTATGATATTTCTGCTATCGTTTATGATCTTATATGTCAAGGAGTTTAATCATGCATCGATCCCATAATAACGCTGATTTTAAAAACCCGTGTTATAATGCCTCCAAGCAAAATCAACTGGAGGACTGCGTCATGCCGTTTGCAGAAAAACTGTCAAAACTAAGAAACGAAAGGGGCTTGACCCAACAGGAGATGGCCAGCCTGATCGGCGTGGGAATTGCCCAGATGAGGCGTTACGAGAAAGGCAAATCTTCACCGACCCTGGAAGTGATCAAAAACATCGCCCGCACCCTGGGAATATCCGCTGATGAACTGATCTTTGATGAGAACGAGCGGGTGGCGGCAGCCAAAATTCTGGACCGCAAACTGCTGGAACAGTTTGAGCTGATCGCCAGGTTGAACCCGCACGATAAAGACGCGATTAAGACCATCCTTGACAGCATGATCCTAAAAAGTCGACTGGAAGAAGCGATGCCCCCCCGCACGGACACCGCCTGGTCCAAGCAGATGCGCAGCCTGGTGGACGAGTTCAGAAAAGGGGCTGAAGACTACTCCGATGATGAGATCGAAAGTATCGTGGATGAAGCGGTAAACACGGTAAGAAAAGCCGGATAGGAAGCAGCGTTGGAGCGTAAACTCAGGGCCGTTATCGATACCAATCTTTTTATCAGCGGACTGTTTGCAAGGGATTCTTTGTCCGCTCAGCTTCAGGATCTGTGGATCAACCAGAACTTTGAACTGATCACCTCTGTTGAGATCATCAAAGAGATCAGCCGGGTGCTCAACTATCCACGGATACAAGAGCGTTTTAAGCCCACAGAAGAAAACATCCGGCGGTTTTTTCACCTGATTTTCAGAAAGGCCGTCATCTCAAAGGATATTTACCACACCGATAAGATCGTTGACGATCCCACCGACAACAAGTTTTTGGCCTGTGCCCTGGAGAAAAAGGCTGATTACATTGTCTCGCGTGATCCGCACCTTCGCAACCTTAAGCACTACCACGGCATCCAAATTGTGGATGCCACTACATTTATTGAAAAACTGAAAGAAAAATAAAAACGGTACGGCCGAACAGCAGATGGAATCTGGTTTTAGCCCACAGTCGCTAAATAAAACAAGGAAGCCGCTTATCTATCTTAACCGTTTGCGCCTGGCGTGATAAACTGCATTTATACATAAGGAATTTTATCGGCCAGAATTTTTCTCTGTCTTATTTTGCCGCGGTAAAATGCCGTCCGATAAAATTGTCTTATGCACACCGCCATTTATCACGCCAGGCACAAACTCAACAGCTAAGGGAAGCGGCGGAGCTTTTTTTATACCCACCCGCCTCCCGGAATAAGGATGGAGCCGATTTTATAAAAGGAATTAAAATAAAAAAGCAGTCAAAGCTTAAACTTCGGCTGCCTTCCTATTTTCTCAATATTAAAATTAATTTTTTTTCTTCTTTATGAACTTCTTAGAGATCTATGTAAACAGTAAACTTAAAAACATGCACAGCCAAGACGCAATCGCTAAAAAAAGAAATAATTTAATTCTTCTCTTTTCTGTAGCTACTTTGGAGTCATTTAAGTCATCATGAGATAGGACAAACCTCATTTCCGCAAAATAATTTCTTGATTCAAGGCTTTCTTTTGATATCCCCATAAATTTCTTCGGTGATAGTTCTTTCCATTTTAAGGGATGGTATTTTCTTAAATAGACTCCAAACCTATGAACACAAATTCCATGTATTATGGCGAAAGTCATTCCGAGAACAATTAAAAGCACAAAAAATATCATACAAAAAATCCTTCTAATCGCATGGTCCCTCATTGTAAATATTATCACCTGAAAGAGGTACAGCAAATATATCGTGCAGCAATTTTTCTATTAAGTCATTAAAATTTATAACCTTCGTTTTTGTATACATACCAAACATTTCTATGGGTATAATGCCAACCCCTACGCCTGCAGAACCATAACCTCCAACGTAACTATCAGACAGAACACCTTCGGCAGTAAGGAGCACCCCAGGGCCTGGAGTAAATGGTAAGGAAACTCCACCACCAACTGTTGCACTGCCGCCTTGCAGAGCATTGATAGAATCGGCGGAGGTTGCTCCTCCTGTTATCTGGGCAGAAATTCCAGCGACATCAGTGTATCCTCCTGCACCATAAGTAATGGCCAATCCTGTGTCCCCTTTTAAGTCCTTAACAAGTTGAACATTTATGGTTCCACCAACGCCAAACAATGCGCCTGAAACATCCAGACCTCCACCCCACGTTAAAAGACCGAGCGGATCAACTGCATTTATAGGATTTAGATTAGCATAAGCATAAAGGTTTATCCCCCCTATTAATCCAATGGGATCAGGGGCCAGGTATCTTCCCGTTTTTGGATCATAGTACCGGTGGTAGTTGTAGTGTAAACCAGTCTCGCTATCGAAGTATTGGCCGGCAAACCTGAAGTTATTAACAACCAGGGAACTGGCATTAACTTTTGATTCGCCAAATGGTTTATAGTCCGCCTTCCACACCATCTTCCCGTCGGCAGCTGTCATCACAAGCGGGGTGCCCAGGTGATTGTTTAAGTAAGAGTAAAAGGAGTTGCCGCCGGCTACGTCCACCATGACCATCCGCGATTGGTCAACATAGAGGTACTCGTACTTAAAAGCACCGTCGGCTGCGCTTTCGGCGATAATATTGCCGTCGAAGTCATAGTGGTAAATTGTTGTTGCCGAGCCGGCATCCTTTTGCGCCCTCTGCCCCAGAGCGTTGTAAACATAATCAGCCAAAGTAACCGAATTTTCAGTGACTCTTATCAACCGGTTGTTCTGGTTGAATACAAAACTCCTGTTGCCGATCCCGGTGACATTGCCGTTATTATCGTAGCTGTATTGTACAGGATCGCCCGCCCCTGATATTTGATCAATTCTGTTGTTTGCAGATAAATAGGCGTAGGTTTCGATACTGCCGTTCACGCTCCGGGTTTGTCTGTTTCCGACGCTGTCGTAGGTGTATCCGATCGTTCCGTAAAGACCGGTCGCCCCGGTCAACCGGTTGAGGGCATCGTAGGAGAACGTCTGGCTGAGCCAGGATTTCTGCGTCCCGGTGATCGCGGTCACATTCCTGTTTCCGTCATAGGCGTACACCTGCTCCATCGGCGCACCCGGATTGGACACCTCCAGGCAGTCGCATTCGCCGGTCTGGTTGTTGACCGCTGCCCCTGAGCCGGTGGTCATCGATACGGGCCGGCCGAAAGCCCCGTAGGCCGGGCTGTCGATCAGGGTTGTCGTGACCGAAGCCGCTGTTGTGGCTACCGACTGAATTTTCCCCGTGGCGTGCCTCGTATAGTCTATGGTGCGACCCGAAGGATACGTGATCGAGCTGAGCAATCCGCCGGGCGTTAGGCTGCGCAAAACCTGATAATCGATGCCGAGGATATGGCTTATTTTCTTCACCAGCCGGCCGCGCCCGTCGTATTCAAAAGCCGTGCTGCCGGCTTCATCCACGAGGCCCGTCAGGCGCCCTATTCCATTTGTCCCGCCGTCATAGCTGTAGGTGATGTTCTGGGCGGCATCCGGGAAATTGACGTTGGTGAGCCGACTCAGATCATCGTATATGTATTGAACAGTGACACCGTTCGCATCGGTTTTCCGAACCACATTGCCAGCTTCATCGTAAACATAAGCCGTCACACCGGTATCCGGCGATGTGTTAACAACCACGCGCCCCATATCGTCATATAAAAAGGTGGTCACGTTGTTGTTGGCGTCGGTAACGGAAACCAGATTGCCGTGATTATCGTAGCCGTAGCGGGTGATGATGCTTCCGGGCTGTGCGACCTCCTTTAGCCTGTTCAAGGTATCGTAGGTGTAGCCCGTGGTATGGGCTTCAGGATCTATGACAGAGCTTATGTTTCCGGCATAGTCATAGCCGTATTCGGTATAAGTGCCATCGGCCTTTATCTCCTTCCAGAGCTTGCCGGGATAGGCCGGTTGATGGTAGTCCCACCTTCTTCGGGATGTTCGGGTGCCAGAAGCCTCATGTTTGGACTTTTCAATCAGTTTGTCCTGTGAATCATATGCAAAGGCGATATAATTGTTTTCAGGATCGATTATGCGGTCCAACCGCCCATGAACAGGATCGTAGACTCGGTCGATACCGACATTGTCCTCATTTGTGGTTACTTCCGGCAGTCCGGCTGTATTAAATGCGGTCGTGCGGGAGCTTCCATCGGCAACATGTGTCAATGATGTCACCCGGCCCCGCCCATTATAAACAAGCTGCTCGGACTGACCATTGACGTCGGTTACCGTCCCGACCTGTCCTGCGGCATCATGATTGGACAACACCGTCGCCCCGATCAGAGGCCTTGTCAGGGAGAGCAGGTTACCGGTCTGGGCATCATAGCTTAATGATGTAGTATCACCCGCACCCGGCCTTGGCCCGTCAACACTGAGCATCTGACCCTTGGTGTTGTAAGTCAACAGGGTAATGTATTCATATGGGACAATGGTGCTTGTGGTATCGTGCGTGAACCCCTTTTCAACAATGCGCGAGATCAAATGGGTGGGGTTTTCATTGGCTACAGCGTTGTAATCATCATCGTAGTCCCAGATGGTCTCTTTGTTCCCGCCTCCAAGGACGCTTGTTTCCGTACGGCTAACGATTGCCATCATTTCAGGGTGGTATGCCAATTGGAAGGTGCGGGCGTCTGTTGTGCCTGCCGCCAATATAACCGTTGTCGGATTGCCCCTTTCATCATGATTTTGAAATTGATTGATCATCCCGCCGCCGTATTCGGCCTCGGTGAGGTTCATTTGGCTGTCATATGCCCAGCGGATCACGTTGTCTGAGCTGTACGGCGCAAGGGTGCTCCCCTGCATGGCGGTCATTCGTTTTCTCCCATCCACATCACCGATGGTGTACGTTCTAAGCGTTCCATAGGCATCGGTCACCTCGACCTGGGTGTCGCTGGCGTAGGCCACATCCACTCCTTTGCCGTCCCGGCTGAAGTTAGTGGTGCAGCGGTCCTGATCATCATAACCCCAGCTCGAAATCAGGTGATTGGCCTTGTTTCTCTTTTCGGTCAGGTTGTGGATATCGTTGGTGTCGGTGTAGGCATAAGCGAACCCGGAGCCATCGGCATAGGTAACGGATGCCAGGTTGCGGTTTCCGTCATAGGCGAAGCTCACCCAGACGCCGTCTGCCACCGCAGTGGTCACAGGTCCCGATAAAGAAGCAATCAATCCCTCGGCATTATAGCTGAAGGTCAGTACCCGGCCGCTGGCGGCATCAGTGACAGTATCAAGTAGCCCCCCGACATCGTATGCCAGGTTCAACCGGTTGCCCTTTTCATCTTCTAGCCAGACCAGTTTTCCATCGGCGGCAAATCCGTAACGTGAGCCGTCCAGCCGCTGCCAGACATATTCACCCGCTTCCAGCCGTACCGATGATTTTTCCTTGAATGCTCCCGTATAGACGCCGGGTGTTTCCTCCAGGAAGTAAGCAGCCCGACCGGTGGCACCTGTGATCCTGATGTAGGTTTGGCCGAACAAGGTGTCATTATCATCAATTGTGGCGGAATAGGTGTGGGACCACCCGTAGCCAAGTGAGCTGTCAACGGTCGATCGGCTGTTATATACGGCCATAAACGATAGCCCCATGGAGTTGGGCGAGGCAAACCCCACATCCGCCCGGGCCTCGATGACATTGCCGTTTAACAGCCGCACGGTTTCTGCCACGAGTCCCCCGCCGCCCTGCTGCTCGTCAAAGGCGACCCCCAGGTCCAGATCATCCGGCAGGGTGGCCCCCACCAGAACCTCGATTGAATCGATTGCACTGCCGCCAGGCCCTGTGGCGGTGATCGTATAGGTGGTGGTAACAGAGGGGCTCACCACATAGGAACCATTGACATCCACCTCACCGATATCCGGCTCGATGATACATGAATAGGCATTGGTGGAACTCCAGCTTAATGTGGATGATCCGCCGACATTGATGGAGGAAGGGTCTGCGTTGATATCCACCGTTGGCAGGGTCAGGTCGATATCGACAGGGCTGGTCGTGCCGGCTGCGGCAGTGATATCATCGCTCCAGTACTGTTCGCCGCTATAATCGATACGGAACTTATAAGGACGATCCGGTAGCAGGAAGGACACGTTGCCGTTTTCATCGGTCACCTCGAACCAGCCCAGGTATGCCCCGCTTTCACTAAACAGGTAGACCTTGGCGCCCGAGATGTCCGCACCGCCCAGATGCACATGCAGCTCCACCGTGCCCCGGGGGATGTCGACCGGCGTGTCCTGCCACTGAAACACCTCCGACCAGAACTGCTGGCCCAGGAAGTCGGCCCGGACTTTATACTGCTCTTCCGGCAGATTGAATGCGACCTGACCGTCATTGTCCGTTGTTAGATTCAACCCCAGGTACGAGGCGGACGGGGTGAACAGATAAACATCCACACCTTCGAGCGGGGTGAGGCCGGGATCAACGCCCCGGACCGTGATAGTGACATCCTGGTGGGGGATGGTGAATACATCGGCGGCCACATTCGGCACGTCATACAGACCGGTCCAGAACTGATACCCCAGGGTGTCCACCCGGAACTTGTAGGTGCCCTCGGGCAAATCGCAGCTCACCTGGCCATTGGCGTCGGTGGTGTTTGAAAGGCCCAGATAGGCACCTGTCGAATTAAACAAATAGGTTTTATCGCCGACAAGCGGGTTTTCCAGGTCTTTGAGAACGGTCAGGTTAAATGTGGCGCCCCCGGTGAAAATGTCGATCGGGTTGACGACATCGCTCAGCAGGCTATGCTCGCCGCTCCAGTACTGGTTACCCAGATAATCGGCCCGGAACTTGAAGGTTTCGGCCGGCAGCCTGAAGAGGGTTTCCCCTTGGACGTCCGTATGGTCGGTAATACCAAGATATGTTCCGGAATCATTGAAAACGAAGACGGGCACATTCTCCAGGGCCTGCCCGTTCCAGGAAACCCACACATCGGCATCGGCCAAAGGGATATCGATGATTGAATTTTGAGCGGTGAATTCCGGCGACCAGTACTGTCGGGTCAAATAATCCGCGCGCACCTTGTAAGGCTGGTTAGGCAGGTTGAACACGACCCGGCCGCTGGAATCCGTTGTCTGGGATATATTAAGAAAGGTGTCCTGCGGTGTGAACAGGTAAACCCCCACACCTTCAATGGGATTTGAGGTGCTTTGAAAACGACCCTGGACAACGACCTCGACATCTGTGTGATCGATGGACAGGGCGCCGGAAAGATTTAGAGGAACCTCATACACATCACTCCAAAACTCGTATCCCATATAATCCACACGGAATTTGTAGCGCCCATCAGAAAGATTGAAAACCACGTGGCCGTCAATGTCGGTCGCCGAAGTCATGCCCAGATAAACGCCGGCCTCCGTGAACACATAGCAGCTGATGTTGGCCAGGGGATCTGAAGCGCCTTTATTGACGGTGAAGCTGAATGCCCCGCCGCCGGTGGAGATCGGAATGGTGTTGACCTGGTCGGCGACAAGGGTTTGCTCGACGCTCCAGTACTGGCTGCCCTGGTAATCAGTTCTGAATTTATAGTCGCCTGCAGATAGACGGAAGGTGCTCTGCCCGTCTCCTCCGGTAACCCCATTGATGCCAAGGTACGCACCGGATTGGGTAAACACATAAACCGTCACCCCCGGGAGCGGCAGACCGTTTGCGGTCACCTCCACTTGGGCATCCGCCATGGGGATATCAACGCTTGCGTCCTGTGCGGTGAACTCAGCCGACCAATACTGTTTGCTCTGATAGTCCGCGCGCACTTTGTATCCGCGCTCCGGCAGGTTGAATATGACCTGGCCGTTTGCATCTGTCGTCCGGGTCTGCCCCATGTAGGCGCCCGCAGCGGTGAACAGGTAGGCCTTTATGCCCGCAATCGGATCGGATGCACTCTGATAAGTGCCGTTAACCGTGATCGTGACGCTCTGGAAGGGGATGAGAAGATCGATATTGGTCAGGGCGGTAACTGTATTCGGATCGCTCCAGAACTGGTAGCCCAGGTTGTCGGCCCGGAATTTAACCGCCGTCCCGACCGGTAAAACGAAATGGACCAACCCGCCGGCATCTGTGGTTGTATTCTTTCCGAGGTAAGCCCCGGCCGCATTGAACAGATAGACCTTGATTCCCGAGAGGGGGTCGGTCTGGTTTCTGACCGTTACATCGACATTGCCTTCTTCGATGAATACCGCAATGGCCGAGTCCTGGGGTATTGAGGCGACACCGGACCAAAACTGTTCATTCAGATAGTCCACCCGGAACTTATACGAGCCTTCGGTGAAATTGGCCTTGTCAAATATCGCCGAACCGGTGGCATCTGTGGTAACATTCAGCCCGGTATAGGCGCCGCTTTCTGTGAACGCATACACCTTGATACCGGAAACAGCGCCGGTCTGGGAGAAGGTCACATTGACCTCAAAGTTATCGGCGAAACTGGGTGTTGAAAATACGGCGGTGGTTAAAAGAAGGGCGAGTAGAAAGGAGACCTTTTTGAATGAGGCGAATCTTCTGGGCATGTTCTCCTTCCCCTGAGCTGATGATATTGAATTTTAAATACGATTACATAACCCGCACTGACAGAATGTTCGCACACCATTAAAAAACCGATCGGCCATTAAATGGTTCAAGAAACGGCCAATCGGTTAATCAAATCCCCACGATGCTCTGAACTTCAGCAGTCGTCACCTGCCAGTGGTTAGTTCAATACCGTATCTGATCACCTCTTATTCGAGGTGTTTGACATGCTAATGGTAATAAAGGGAAAGAGAAATATTTTGTGCTGTCGTTTGTGCTGTCGTGTCGGAAAAATTTCAATTATCTTATTCTTACCATCCTATTTTGTCAAGTAAATACCGCATAGGTTTTATGTTGGTTCTCCGACCTTCTTAATATTTGCCTTGTTTTCAATTGCCAGTAGCCCTAAGGCCATATAAGACTGGACCATTTTAAAACAAATAAAGTACTACTGTGTGGCAGTACTTTGGTATCGAAATTATTTCGATGAAATTTGTACCACAACAATTTACTGTCCCACTGAAATAAAGTCAGGGAGAAAGATCCCGGCAGTTCTTGAAACGGGATTGGAAAGCAGCACTTAATCGGTCAGCCAATCTCCTTGGCGATCGGCTGACAGGGTGAAATGGCCGTTACACAGTTAATTAGACATCCTCGTTTAGTCTCATTGCCGCCAATTCCAATTATAGAGAAACGATAACAATCGATTAGCGCGGGCAGAAAAATTGAAAAAGGCCAACTACCAGATGTTGTAGTTGGCCTTTTTTAATTTTTATTAAGATAAGATCAATCTATTTGCACTGGAATTGTGGCGAATAAAAATCAAGATTACTCCAACATATCGGCAGACTAAAACCTCAGAAATAACTTGTGATATCAGATTTTTCTGAGCATTGGCGTTCAACCATTATTATCCTATGCACAACATTGAAAGCTTCTGTAAAAGTCAACAATACTGGCAGTAAACTTTAGCACCTCTTCGAATTTGCTCGCTATACCATATATTGTGGTTGCAAAGTTATTGCCAAAACGACATAACAAAGTTCAAGGTGGATGAACCATGTGCCTGCCGAGAGGTTCCAAAGCCTATCGATTCGTCGCTTGTATTGGGGATTACCCAATCTTAATTGCATAAATGATTTAGATGACTAAATGGCAAGTTGTGTTGCATTTCCAAGCCTCTTTTTTGAGTCAGCGTACCTATTATTTTGCAGTCATAAAGCTTTTGTTGATATCAACTGGGCGTATGGGCAGACTATCAGATCGGTACCCCCCAGACAGTGAACCAGATGGATGATACCCGTCCGATTCCGGTCGTCGATGCCTTTAGCACATTTGCCGTTGTCGGCCCTACTGCCTATTTTGGATTGCTTGATATCGGCCAGCCCAAAAGAGGCGAAACTGTCGTGGTCTCGGCCGCCGCCGGTG
>Ga0316189_10002259_pt1 | contig 18979 bp, 14 predicted proteins | sample LowCovwburrow_MG_FD_204930 | JGI IMG/M metagenome (GOLD analysis project Ga0316189, IMG submission 204930) | Coastal sediment microbial communities from Maine, United States - Lowes Cove worm burrow | ecosystem: Environmental > Aquatic > Marine > Coastal > Sediment | place: USA: Maine...
TTCGCATTTAACTTTCAGTACGCAGCTTATGTCCTGGAAACCCTGCAAACGATAGATCACACTTCGGATGTTTTCTTTAACAGACGGGTCGTAGAGTCCAACGTCCAGCACTTCACCATGGTGCCGCCTCCCTGCTTCGATCTCTCCCAGTCAAAAAAAATGTATTCGGATATCCATCCGAAAGGCATCGACCAAGAAGATGCCGAGAGGGATAAATTGCATGTCAAGAAAATAACGGACAAGGTGGGTTACTCAAACGTTTTCGGTGGGAACTTTGGGGACTTGATCGGTCCGTACCTGTTCAGGGCAATTACTACTATCGAACCGGTCGCTGTACCAATAAACGATTTGTCTGTCAGAGATGCAATTGATTATCCCCATTATCTTATCGTTGGTTCGACGCTGAAACATGTGACCAAGGAGAGCCGTATCTGGGGTATTGGGATCATGAATGATGACGAAGAAGAGCAAAAAATCGCCAGGGAAGTTAACCACAAGAACGTTTTTGGTGTCAGGGGTCCCGACACCTTCAGGCGACTTTCCTCGGCGCCAGGAACGAACACTGTTGCCATAGGTGATCCGGCTCTGCTTTTACCTTTATTCTATCGTCCGAAAATATCCCGTAGGTACAAACTGGGAATCATCCCGCACTGTGTAGAATATGATGTCGTTGAGGCTGCATTCGGCGGGGAAGATGTACTGGTCATTAAGTTGAGTGGACTCGCTAACTACAGGAACATTGAAATCATAATTGATCTGATTTTATCCTGTGATAAAGTCATGTCGTCTTCGTTACACGGGATTATCGTTGCACACGCATACGGCGTTCCAGCAGCATGGCATAACTTTACGGAAATCACGAGTAATGGGAGGATGGGCACCAACCACAAGAAATTCAATGACTATTTCGGCTCTGTCAATATCGCGCTTTCACAACCTTCCTCAGGTTTATCATCTCTACACGAGATACCCGACTCTGCATTCGCGATCCCCGAACAATACGTAATAGATGACATTCAGGAAAAACTACTCTCAGTTTGCCCTTTTAACCTCTATTCGATTACGGTGTCTGAGGCCAGTCACTTGCGCGGAAGTTTCCTCGCGGAAAACATCCCGGATTGACTGTAGCAGTGGTTTTCCATCCCGCCACGAGGGAGTGTCCCACATGTTCAACCCCGACGCTCTGGTGAGCGAAGATGCTTAGCGCCGACCAATTCCCGTGCATTTTCTGTATTAGTTCAGGACGCGCCGGCTCCCACTACCTCGCCACACTGCTTGGCACCGGCAAATCCGTACAAAGTTTTCACGAAGCCGATCCGAAGATGATTGGTCCGTATCTGGACCTCGTCAACGACCGCCCACTGGCGGAGTCACGAGAAGCGCGCCGAATCAAGAGCAAGTCGATACGCGAAATCATGGTAGGCCGGGACGGCACCTACGTCGAAACGAACCACATGTTCATCAAAACATTTTACGATGTCGTGCTGGAAGATTACGAGGACGTAGCGGTTGTTGTCCTTCGGCGAGAACTGGCTCGGGTCGTGAAAAGTTTTGCCGAATTGTGCTATTTCACCTCACGTAACGAGGCCTGGCCCAAGTGGATGTCACTGCCAGGCGCCTGTAACTCACCCATCGAACCCATTGAATCCATCGAAAACATGGATCAATTCGATCTCATTATTGGCTACCTTATTGATATTGAGGCCCGCGGTGAACGCTTTCGCAAGGAATACCCAAACGTCAGTATTTACGAAACTCGTGTCGAAACATTGAACCAACCGGAGGCGGTGCGCGGGCTATTAGACTCCTTGGGGATCGAAACCACCCCATCTACCATGACCGTTGCACAGCAGCCGATCAATCAACGCAGTGAGACAAAGGCGCAGTTTGCGAATCCGGTCGATCTCAGCTATTGCCGGGAACGGATTGCGATATATATAGAGAAAGCGGAGGCACGTGGAATTCCGGTACCCGGTACCCTTCCATTGCAGCCAGTGTGAACATGCGACCCTATAACTTGATCGACGCGTCTTTTTAGCCACAAGAAGGAATAGTGGATGCACTTATACGAAGGTCAATTCGGCGAGAGACAAGACTTTTCAAGGGTAGTTCAACCGTCAAAAATCCTGATAATCGCTACAACACCCAGGTGTGGAAGCCACATGCTGGGGCATGCTCTGCACGAAACCAATAGTTTCGGCTTTCCCCTGGAGTACGCCCATCCCAGGAATCTCGCGGAATGGAAGCGACGACTTGGTGTAGAAGATTTTCGGTTGGTTTTAAAGGAGATACAGCGAAGACGGACGTCATCCAACGGAGTATTTGGAATAAAGATACATTATTCCCATATCAAGCAATTTGGGGGATTCAAGAAGTTATTGGAATACCTACCTGACGCCCATTACGTTCTTCTCTCTCGGGGTGATGTATTAAGACAGGCCGTATCCTGGTCAATAGCCAGCCAGACTGGTGTATGGATATCCGGGCAAAAACCCGTAAAAGATAGGCCGGAGTACGATTTTGAACATATTGCGGAACGGCTCCGTCAGACAATTCTGCAAAACGCTTCCTGGCGTTACCTACTCGCCGCCAATGGATGCAACTATGTTGAAATGAATTTTTGCGATGTTAAGAGTAATCTTTCACAGTCCATACAGAAGATTGCGGACTTTATTGATATAGAGCTGGATCCCGGAAGAATACCTGAAACGCACCTGACCAAAACTCAGCGCGGGGATATCAATGCAGAATGGGCGATAAAGTTCATCTCTGATTTTGGAACAGCCGACGGACGATGGCGCAACGAGGACGTCCGTTTTCCCGGATTGTAATCAAGGGCCAGGCTTCGTCAGAGTCAAACCCCGCTTGCCATTAACGACAATGTTCCCGTATGTAACCGTAACTATGTCCCGGTAGCTGCTCGTCAAACTTACCGTGTTTTGACTCCAACTCACCAATTATCCGATTCAATTCACGATAATTATGTGCACGCAGATCATCGTTGTCAGCGTTTTTCCATACACGATCATTTCCGATGTGAAACGTTAAGTGATAATCCTCCATGACCGTAAATGTCTCGTAAAGAGAATAAAGGTTCAACATCAGGGCCAAACCGACACCGGCCGCGCCGATACAAACGCCGTCCAGCAACAAGTCCGGACAAGTCCTCCTGGGGAATACAAAACAGTCGTAGCCAGGGTGGCTTACCCCGACTTGCGCGCACATGATGCCGAGATGCTTTGGATCATGATGAATACTTGAAATTGTTCGCCGATTGATAATAAACGACTCGCAACCCTGCCTGATGAGATCACTTATTACCTCATAAAAATAAGGCTGTATGGCTATATCGGCGTTGGAATAAATAATATAGTCCGCTTCACTTTCGTTGTAAGCGCGATATAAGATGTCCGACAGCAGCGGCAGTTTTCGATTGCTGGAAAACTCACCAAAATCCAGGACAGAGCGATCCAGAGGCGCCAGAGAACGAAAATCATCCGGCACTACCATCGCGTCCTCCGGGTAGCTTGTAGCCAGGTGTTCGACGTTTCCGGGATTTCGCATAAACTTCTTAGCCTGCCGCATACTCTCAAAGGTAACAGGCTGCGCCACATGGAGATCCGAGCCACGTGGAGGATTCACCGGGTTCACTACATGTGCGATAGTATTCATGTACCTGAAAATATGAGTGATAGCCTGGTTGGTTTATCTACAAAGATTCTCGAAGTAAGCACTCATATTTTCTACTCAATTCCTTATCCGTACGCAGAAGTGAATGCTGCAAGTCGCTATCCAGGCCCCAGCCCTTCTTACTAGAATCGATTTTGTCGTATCCATGATACTGAGGCGTATGCAGATAACCTCTCATGACAGCCTCGTCGTGCTCAAGATCAAGCCTGGACATAATTTTACCCATAACGACCTCCGGGTCGCTCACCAGTCGGTCAAAATGAATGAAAGCCAACCGGCCCACCAAATCTTCAGTCAAATATAACTCATACAATATTTCCGTGGCCCGGCGCCATCTGTATCTTGCCGCCTTCTCACCCTGCAGACCACGGGCTTTTATCGACCTGATCACGTCCTCGGGGCTACGAATCAAAGCCAGGATATGTAGATTGTCCAACTTGGTTATGTAATCGGTGATGCTATATCTGGCCTTTAATTCGCCAGAAACAAGAGCGTTTATATCTAATCTTCTTCTAATTGGATAGGTACAGTCGAGATAAGACTTGATAAGCCTGTCTACCATGAACATTTTCCAATCATGAATCATCTCTATCTGATTGGGAACACATAACTTGTTACCACTAACTTTTTTTGAAAGTACCCCGAACTCAGAGCAGTTGGGGTCCTCATTCAGAATTGCAACATCCCGGTGACATCCGAGCATTGCTGAAAGAAGTGTGGTACCTGACCTGGGAGATCCCAAAATAAGTAGATTCCAATTGTCTTCGCTGTTCACTGCAAGCCTTATTTCGATGGTTTACACGATCGCATGTACATGAGGGAGTGAGCTCAGGAAAGATTGCCGCCAATCGGCCTGCAGGTTTTTGCCAATCACAACTGTGTAAAAAACTCTTGACCCGGATCGTCAACACGCCCTCGATAAATTATACGGCATCGATGGGTATCGGCAAGTTGACTTCTGTTGCAGGGGAGAACTAGGCAGTATTGCAGAGTCAGGAGATCCAGCGAGACTACACCTGAAAAACAAAGACAGTGTCCGTGTCTGCGCATCCACCGATGCAGCCGATTTGAGAGATTACGATTTTCAGTAAGTAAAAGGGGGCATTGATCTCGATCTCGGAAAGTGGTTGGGTTATATTTGGTGCGATTGATACTTCAATCCGATAAATAGTTCCAGAGATATCAGGCGCAGCATGTCAGACGTGGCGGTGAACGCGGCTCAAGACCGACAAAGTTCGAAAAAGCCCGGTGACGTGCATATATTGTGTTGGCGTCCAGAGGACGAGCCCACCTCATTCGCGTTTCGCTCGCTCATTCAGGATATGGAGAGCGAAGACATTGACGCTGTACTACATGAGGTTGGTCAAACGCCCGGTGGAAACCAGGCCACGGTCGGCGTTTTGCCAGACAAAGTCAGATCCGGCTCAAGGGCCCGCTGGTACTTCAGTTGGGCGCCCATGCTCAAGGCCTGGCCGAACCTGTCCTTGAGTAGGAATACGAGGATTGTGATACGCCAGCCAGTCCTGATCTGCAAGAATATCCTGGGAATCATACGCTCGCTCGCGGTCCTGGTCATCAAGTTGCCTGCGGCCCTGGTTTCTATACCTCAGGACCTGAAGCACTTCATCAGCGGGCCGGTCGTTACGCCAATGCAGGTGTCGCCGGTTGCTCATACCATCACGCAAATAGCCTCGTCCAAGTCGCGTGACCATCCCCTGACAATAATCGTACTGGCAACCCGACTTGACATTTTGGCAGATCTCATGGAGGTGGATTTCCTGTTACCGGGAAACCAACTTTCTATACTGGTTCTGTTCGCCAGTTATGAAAAAGCGTCGCCAGGTCTCGTCGATATCGATCTCCTGGATACGAGATGGCAAAGCAGCAACATCGCAGACCAAACACGCTTTTTCGCAGCCGATTCCAGGGTTGCCGCCGCTGTTGAGAGGGCACTTTCTACTGACATTGCTTCAGCAGATGCATTGATTCCGGGGATCGGGAGTTACCCGAGCACCACCGATAAGTCCACATCGAGGAAACCGGTTGCCATAGTGATCCGACCCGCATGGGTGTTTTGTGGTAGCACAACGGTTTTCAGCAACCAGACCGAGTATCTGGTCAAGCGCGGCTATCAAGTGATGGAAATCGCCGTGCAGCAGCGGTTCTGGGGATTGGAGGAAGTAGACCAGACAACTCAAGACTTCATGTCGAACAATCGCAGTTCCTTTGCGCACAAGACGCTGCTTCTTTATCTCGGCGTCGGATTAGCCCCATTTGTCTCGCTCTTTTTCCGGCGCGGCCGCAAAGCGTTTCGGAGTGGCCTTGCCCGCCGTGGAATGATGGTGGAACTTGCCCAGTTACCGAGACCCTGGCACGAGGCCCTGACAGACCGTCCACCCCAGTTTGTTGTTGTCAATCATTGCTGGCATATGCCCTTGGCGAGGGAACTCTTTCCCGATTCCCGCCTGGTACTGGAATCACATGACATCCAGGCACATCAATTCGACATCCACTCGCGTTTTTATTCCGGTGGTAGTGTAAGTGTCAATGTCGACAAGGCACTTGAGGATGAACTCGAAATGATGCGTCCCGCCGAGGCGGTAGTCACAATCAACGACGACGAAAGGGAATTGATCGCACGTGGGGGTGGAATGCCGCCACTAAGGACGATTTATCCCTATCTGCCGAAATCCCTCGTCCCAGATGCCGCGCAGCAAAATCAAGCGCAAACGCGCGTTACCATGCTAACGGCCGATCCAATAGACGTGCTGCTTGTCGCATCAAACCACCCTGCCAATGTTGTGAGCCTGAAGTGGTTCATCAACAAGGTCTATAAACCGTTTCTCTTACCCACCGGGATGAGCATTCTGGTCGTCGGCGATGTCGCAGATGCCTTGTCCGCTGAGGACCTGATAATTCCATTTACAGGTCGAGTTCCCGATCTTCTTGAGTATTACGAGAGAGCGCGAATCGTCGCGTTACCGGTAGTCGAAGGGGCGGGACTTCCGATCAAGACGATGGAGGCCCTGTCCCTGGGTCTCCCCGTCGTCGCAACATCGTCGTCCGTCCGAGGGTTGATCGGGGTGGAAAGAGGAATTGACACTTTCAATGAACCCGAGGCATTTGCAGGTCAGATCAAACGCTTACTGGGTGACGAGTCATACCGGGCCAAAGTCGCCGAATCAGGTTACGAATATGCGATACGTACTTTTTCGAAGCATGCGTATTTCAGGGCATGGGATCAACTGATCGCAGACCTGGATGTCTAGAAACTTTTCACGCCTGACTATCCTGCGCCAGGCAGCAGATTATCTATATCGCACCACCAGTGGAATCTTTGATTATGCGGGATATATTGAGTAAACGCTCTATTGTGCCGAACAGCTGGCGTATCGGTAAACGCTCCAAACACCCGCCCCTCGGTCACCTGATTGTTCACGGCAGTCATCACAAGGTAGGAACAGTCTGGTTTAATCGAATTCTTGGCGGCTTGGCAATGCACCTGGGCTGGACTTGCCACATTGGTAAACAGGAAGATCTCCCTTCAAACGCCAGGATTTTCGTTGAGGAGCACAGTCGAATTAATCTAGGTAAGCTGCCCTCTTTTGTCGGCTCACACATTATTCGCGACCCGCGAGACGTGGTTGTATCAGGTTACTTTTACCATCTCAAATGTAAAGAGGAGTGGTGCCTTGAGTCCCGGGACGAATTTGGTGGACGCAGTTACCAGGACGTTCTGGGTGACCTGGATATGAACGAGGGCATAGAATTTGAAATGCGAAACATTGGGAAAAGTACCTTGAACGAGATGTTGTCCTGGGACTATGAGCAAGCCAATGTTTTCGAAATGAAATATGAGCAGCTTGTGGACGACGAAACAGGCACTTTCGCCGCCTTGTTCAAACACTACGGCTTGACTACAGAGCAGATAGGAATCGGCCTGCAATTCGTAGAAAAGTACTCGTTCAAGAATGTCAGGAGGAGTAGGAAATCAGAGATTCACCTGAGAAGTGGAAAAGCGAATCAATGGAGGACAATCTTCACTGACTCTCACGTTGAAATCTGTAAATCACTCTATGGTGAAGGCTTAGTAACACTGGGATACGAGAACGATCTTAATTGGTAGTGGTGTGCGACGAACACAAGGTAGGATCAGCAAAGAGCGAAACGTAAACCCCCCAATAATGGCACGGGGACATACAATCAATGCCAATTCATAGTCGCCGCAGCTATGACGACCAGCGCCTGGCCAGCATAAAGCAGGTCAATTCTCTCATGGGTATAGTCCCTGGGTTGATTACAAGGCTTCACCCCGGCCTGGCAGAATTTGTCTGCAACACGGTAACAAAATTTATTGATACACCTGGCCTGTACCAATTTTCTGTAGCTTTGCTCTGGGCCCGAAACGACCTTCAGGCATTGGAATACGTGTGTAGAAATGCCATTCACAAGTATCCCGGTCGCCCCTATTTCCGCCAGATGTATTCCGAATTAGCGGAAAGATCAAGCGAGGTGGAAAGAGCCCTGTCGATTCTGGGGCCCGAGCAGCCAGAAAAAGAATCGGTGTTCATGCTATTGCTCCGGATTCGCCTGCACAGGCGCCGTAATCAACTCGAAGAGGCCCTACGACTTGCCAAAATTGTGTGCAGACGCTTTCCAGATGCTGCCAAGCCCAGGCTCGTTCTCGGACAGGTGCTTGCCATGTCCGGCCGGCGGGACGAGGCCGCAAAGTGTTTTTCCGAGGGGATGACCCGATTCCCCCAAACCCTCAAGTTTCCGGAATTGCTTTCCGGGATGGCCAAGCGGGCGGGAGACGAAGCGACATCAATCCAGCTCGATATGACCTGTCTCGATGTCTCCCCCGACAATCGCAGAGCCCTGGAGTCTCTGGCGCACTCACTGGAAACCACCGCGGTCCGGCCGCCAGAGGCGCTCGCCTACTTCGATACTTACGAGGCGAACGCAAAACTTAAACCGGCAGAATTCAGGGTTTTACGTAGAATTGCGACCGTCACCGGTAAGGAGATCGACCCTGTCGCATTAAGAAGAGTGGCTTACGCTACAGGGCCCATATCCAGCGACCCCCTGGATCGACTGCTGGCGCTTGCCGCGCTGGAGGATTTCGAGGAGGCGGCCAAATCCCTGGCTGCATTGATTGCAGAGGGTCATTGGGACCAGCGGTTTACGGCCTACCTCAAAGCCCACGGGGAGCAACTGCAGTCCGTACCGATACCGCCGCACCTGCCGACGCTGGATTTCATTGCCGCAAAGCTCAGAATGATTGCCCATAACCATGTGAAACGGGAATTTGCACAGTACCTGTCAGGCACGATAGTGAATCGAGTTCTCAAATCAACATATCCCGAGGAACTGCGTCCGCGCATATCCTTTATTTGCCCTATCCATCGCAAGAGAGATGTCCCAAACCTGCTATTGCAGATCCAGCGTCAACATTGGCAGCCAACAGAAGTTGTATTCTGCATAAACAGCCCGGAGATCGATGAGGCCGACCTGGCATTGAATCCGGGGAGCCAATATACCTGTCGAATCATACGTTGCGATCCCGGTAACACAGTAGGCTACTACCTGAATCGCTGCGTGAAGGAGGCGACCGGGGATCTGATCATGAGAATTGATGCTGATGATCTCTACGCACCCGGGTACACGGGTTACATGGTCCGCTTTATACGAGAAGTCGGGAGCGACATTGTCTCTATGGACCTTTCCACCGTCTATCTAGACGATGTGGAACAGACCTACCTGAAGAAGCCTCTGATGCTTCCCGACGTTGCCGCCTCAGGGGACGTGGACGAGTATACACTGGGCAGCGGTTCAAGCTTATGTGCACGCAGGGAAGTCTTCGACAAAGTTAACTTTGATCAATCACTGAATAGTGGAGAGGACACCCGATTTTACCGGATGGCTGCTTCAGTCGGCCTGACCATCCGTGTGGCGCCGAATTTCTTTCACACGAATGTGAGGCACGCGGACAAGATGCTGCACACCTGGCGTTTGGACGACTTTGATATCATTTCGGAGCGTTCAGTATTTCTGGGAGATGGCCCAATAACCCCCGAACCCGGGAGCCTGCCGCATGGTCCTGGTTCGGGTGATCCCTTCGAACTATTATTTTCCGATAGCAGGCTCCGCTGGATGCAGGAGTTGGATATCGACGGAGTACTGCGCTCAGCGGTCCACAGGATCAACTTGTTAGTGGGCAAAGACACGCCCGTAGCCGACTGCGACAGCAGTGTGCTGCAAGTTGCGCGTGTTGGCGCACCAACAGGAAATGGTGATTCCAGGGTATTGGTGTTCATTCCAGAGGACCCGGATCTCGAAGAATCGGTTGCACGAGATGCATCAGCTATTTCCCTGACACATGACCTTATGCCCGAGTTAATTGTCGGCAAGTATTCAGCGATCAAGTCGCCTACCGTTCTGGAATCTCGCAGGCGGTTACAACCCGAACTTGGATTTTCACAGACAACTTGCCGATACGCCATTCTGTGCAACCCCAGAGCGGGCTCCGAGTATCTATGCGGTCTGCTGAATTCCATGGGCATGGGAAATCCCAGGGAACTACTTCGAGAGCCAATGGCCAACGTGCTTAGCAAGAGTTCTAATCCTTCCGCTTATCTCCTGAACATTTTCGCGCGCCAGGCTGGCGAAGGCGTTTTTGGTACTAAAATCGTGAGTCAGTTTTTGTTCGATCAACCAGAACAGGATTGGGTATTCGATATCATGAACTGGATGGTCGATAATTCCTTTCACATCGTGAGACTGAACCGCCCACTCGAGCACGCAGCGATAAGCGCCTATATAGCAGAAAAGCACGGTATCTGGCATTATCGAGAAAGACCGGGTGGGCACCTTGCTTATATCAAAGGAGACAAACAGAAAGCTCTACCTCCCTATGATTTTCACGGTATCTCCAGTGAGATGGAGAAATTTCTTGGCTGGACGACGAAACTCGATGAAGTAATCCGTGAGATCGTGCCCCAGGAGCGTCTACGGGAAGTCAATTACGATGATCTATGCGCCGCGCCCCAGGGTACGGCTGAAGAGATTGCGGATTTTATTGGATTCCGGCCCCTGCCGAAGTCACTTGCCATCGGCATAACGAGACCCACATCAAATAAATTCTCCGGCCTCAAAGAGTACCGACAGAGGTTTGTAAAGGATTGGCTCGCGGCTCAACAGCATCAAGAGTAAAGGTCCGGAATTCCGGAACGCAGTAAAATCCGAAATCATCTTATTTAGAGTTACAGTGAAATTCTGCCCAGTCTATGTTGGCTGTGAGGTGAAGCCAATCCATATTCTCCGCCCAGCCACGTCCTCCCTGGTTGCTGCCGGGTTTCAAAGGTCTGCCCAACAGGGTGTTCAGTGCAGTGTCAAAGTCGTTCCATTCACAGCAAAATACACCCTTATCCTGCACATTATCCAAACCCATTGCCCCAAACGGAGTACTCAGTACAATCTGCCCGCAAGCCAACGCTTCAATAATCTTGAGCCGCGTCCCTCCTCCCTCCGTCAGTGGTACAAGCACTATGTTCGCCAAACGAATATATTGGGCTATGTCATCCACTTCTCCAGTCGCGATAACGCCCTCCCTCGTTGGGGTACATTCGGTAGAGTTTCTACCCACGATCAGTAAATGGGTATCCGGCAAGCCCGATTGCCGCCGAGGCCACTCAAGTGAAAGAAGTCGCTTGAGAGCCTGCCGATTCGGCGGATAGTCGAACGTGCCGAAGTAGAGTGCGACTCTCTTTCCAGTCAATCCCAGTCTTGCGAGCAGTTCTTCATCTGGCAACCCGGGTGTGAAATAACGCGTGTCAACACCATTTGGCAGTAGCATCGGCCTATGGGAGTATCGTGAAATGAACATTTCCTGATCAGACCTGGAGACACAAAGCACAGCCTGACAGGCGCTTACCATTTGGGCCTCGCTTCGTCCCACGAGCACACCCACAGCACGGCCTCTAAGCTTCCTCATTCTATCGGCCTCACAGTTGTGTGCATCGTAAACAAGTGGCACATTGAACCGAGAGCATAGTCTGGTAAGCGGGTAAGACTGGTAGGGAAACTCGGCGATGGCTATATCTTTGCCCCCCTCAAGAGCCCTCGTTAAAGACCTGAAAAAAAAGGGGTTCCAGAAATGTCCGGCGGACCCCAAACTCCTGTAGGAAGAGTAGGACAAATCGCTGAAAGCCGAGAAGTTGTGCGAATGCCTATCGGGGGTGAGTAATTCCACTGAATGCCCATGACCGGCGAGCGCATAAGCTATTCCGAGAGTACGCCGTGCAGCGCCTCGAGACTCAGGCCACAAACAGTGTGGTGTAGTGATCAATATTCGCACAATAGCCCTTGCTTATTATTGTGGGTTGTAAACCTAACCGAGTAAGTGTTCTGTTTACCCCGAACAGGTACCCTGTCGCAATAGTGAATAGTGAACCGAATCAGAGCCACTTTCAATCGCATGGCCGCGGCTGGAAGATTGAAAGCATAACTCAATCTGCTCGATACTGTTTTCACCCTTTGAATGATCAAGGTAAAACACTGCGGAGCACGTCACACTCGATCGGCCTCCTTGCGAACACATATCCACAGCGGAAGGTGGCCGGCACGTTCAGCATACACATCCCGCACTATTCGGAGACCGCCGGCCCCCCTTGTCCCGAAGCGCTGGGCCACGCCCATCCCAAGAGAGCGAAAAACCGTTCTTACATCCCGGCCAGCCATCACAGGTAGCCAGGATCCACAAGTACAATAATCATTCTCGCAACCTTTTGAAATCATTGCGTTATTTTTAACCCTAAGCTCTCTTAAGCTTTTTGTTAAGTAAAGGTCAGTAATAAATCATCTTTACTTCAGGTAGTTCTCTCTGCACGCCCCTAAGCTGCTTCCATAACACGTAAGACGAAACAACATATCGGTCGACTGGTATTACTAGCCTAAGGGTTGGAGGCTCGTTCTTATGAAAACAAGGATAGTGGTAGCTTTCGCTTTTCTTAACTTACTTTTTTCATGCAGCACATTTGCGGGCGATGCCGAGGAGTTCGGGTCCACCGAATTCACGATATGGCTATCCAAGTGTGATGGAGAAAAGTGGGAGTCAAATGAGGCTGGAGAATGGATGTGCGTAAGGCGCAGCAATGAGAATCCAAACACATTCCTTATCACACAGGATATGGGGGAGCATTGGGCTGACATGTTTACCGCTTCCGCTTTCCTTACCCTAAGTACCTATGTCTATGATCCTACAGGACTCCTGGCCAACATGTACGATAGTTTTGTCAATGACGACACGTCAGCGAAATGGCGTAAAGCCGCCGATCAATACATGAGAAAGCACTACGGGGCCAAGGCGCAGATGATGGAATTTGAATGGCTCGAAACATTGGGAGGTTACATCTTTGAGGTCAAACCAGGCGATCAGATTCCACCCTGGGAAGAGGCAGAGATACCGGAGTACGTCCTGGCCAGCCAAATGCCTGCTGAGCCATGGCGAGAACCCGAATACCGGTCAGGGGCGCTGTTGGCACAATTAGAAAGAAATAACCGACCTGTATTGGTAGCCAGGGAAAACGACCCCGTATCAGCCCCCAATGCTCATTCGTTGACCGCCATTTTAAACAAGGCCGTAGAAAGCAGCCGCCACCCCGGGAGAGAACACAAATATGTCAGAGTTGAAGTGCTTGATCCCAGGACATATCAACGGTACCTGGTGGCCTCAGGGGTAGAGCCCACGATTCCCAATTCACTTACAAACTAGTGCAACTGCCCAATCCCCCCTTCCCACGTGTAGGCGATTCCTGCCGCTCCGGGTATGTACGCACTGCAGGAGACAATACAGGAGGCCCAGGACAATTTCTGCAAACCCTTCTCTGCGGCCAGTGCACTTGCAAAAGCCTACCCGGGTGGCATCCGGCGTCTGGAAACAGACTGGCGAGAATGGCTTGCTGTCGGAAACTTCAAGGTCAACAGACCTGACTGGCCAGCAAATTTTAGATGGTATGGCCCCCATACTTTTTTCCACTAACAATCTTTTTCATATCCCCGCGCAGAAAAAAATCACCCTTCTTATAGCGCCGACTGTGCGAGGCAGGTTGTCGACGCATTGCCCGCGAGACCAGGACGGTCAAAGAAACAAGCAACTTCCTTGGTCAAGGAAGTACAAGTGCACAGTGGAATGAGACCAGCGAGAGTCTTTATCTAAAGAGCACCCTTATCCACAAGAAAACTGGTGAGAAGGAAACAATTAGGTATAAGGCATATAAATGGCATGTTGAGAGTAGATCTCCTCGCGGGTTGTGTTGATAGGCCCTGCAGACCGGTCGAAGTTTCCATCTATTGACCCGAACATCCTGTTCGCGGCGTTGAGCATGCCATTCAAATCCGTTCATTCCTGAACGGTTGCACGCGACAGCTCATGCCATGCGGTATTCACTGGCTTCCTTGCTGGTGTAGTGCTGTTGTGCTGGAATCCTTCCCAGCGAAAAGAGGCAACGTCCCAGGTGGCGCTCTGGTCGGTGGCACCAGCAATGGCCGAGTCGGTGTTTCCTGTTCTTTCTGGCGCAGGTGATTCAGTATTCGATCGATGACGTCCTGGTCCTCGATACAGGCGATAACCTTCGCTGATCCACCGCAGCGGGCGCAGACCTCGATGTCGATACTGAACACACGTTTTAGGCGCTGGGCCCAGGTCATGGCGGTATGGCGCTCGGCGGGTGTGCGGACTTCTGCGTTGGAGATAGACTTGATGCCTTTCCCGCGCCTGGCTGGTGTGACCAGCCCACGCCAGCGGTGGTTTGGAGCGAGAACGCCATGGTAGCGGGTGAGGTTGACCCTCGGCTTTGGCACCAGAGCCGCCAAACGGGCAACGAAATCCACCGGTTCGAATGCCACCTGGGTCGTGCCATCCCGGTACGGTGTCTTCAGGGTGTAAACCACCTTGCCCGTGGAGCTCAGTGAAAGGCGAGGAACTGCCACGGCAGGGCGGGAAATATACCGACACAGGCGCTCACGCTTGTCTTTCTGATTCCCCTCACAGCTGACCCCGGCGTGGAGAGAAAAGCCATTGGCCCTGGCCACCCGCTCCAGTCCAGGATCAGGTCTGTCCAGCGGACGGATGGTGCGGATCATGAAAGCTTTACGTCCCTGCTGTGGGCCGACGGCTATGCGGTAGGAGATGGAACTGCCCAGAATCTGCGGCATGGCATCGGTATCCTCGGCGGGGTCGAGGTCCAGCCAGGCACTCTCGGTGTCCTGTTCCAGCAAGCCCTGGCGCTCAAGGCAGCGGCCGACGCGCTGGCTGATCAGTTGGACCAACTCCTCCAACTCGGCTTTGTCCGGCGCCTTGACGCGTTGAAATCGGGGTGGGCGGTTGTCGCGATAGACGTAGACGCCATCCAGGAACAGGATGTGGAAATGTATGTTGAGGTTCAGGGCGGAACCGAAGCGCTGGATTAGCGTGACTGCTCCGGCGGCGCCATCCTTGAGCGAGATTCCGGCCTTGTGGATCAGGTGGGTGGAGATCGCCCGGTAAACGGTGCCCAGCACCTTGGCCATGGCCTGCGGGTGGGCCGCAAACAGGTAGCGCAGAGGAAAGGGAAAGCTGATGACCCATTGGCGCAATGGCACATCGGGGAAGACTTCATCCGCCAGCAACGCGGCGGTCTCGGCCATGCGGCGTGCTCCGCAACTGGGGCAGAATCCGCGCTTCTTGCAGGAAAACGCTACAAGTCGTTCGAAATGGCATTTGTCACAGCGTACCCGGAGAAAGCCGTGCTCGAGGCGGCCGCACTTCAGGTAGGCCTCGAATTCTCTGTGGACATGGTCGGGCAGGGATTTGCCCTGCTGGTCCAGTTGGTCCACGAGGGCAGGGTAGTGCGTTTCGACGAGCTGGTAGAGTAGTGTCTGCTCGGGTTGATGGCGTTCGTAGGCGGTTTTGCCAAGGCCATCCCTGCCTTGTGCCAACATGGTGGTTTCGCCTTGGAGACCTGGAAGACCGAACAAACCAGCCTGTATCGGGCGGCTGGATAATGCCACATCAGAAGTGGCCTACGAGCCTGTCGCGATTCATCCGATGCGGTAGGTTGGCGAGGGGAAGAAGGCGTAAGACATTCGCTGCCCACGTCACTACAGAGCAAATGCGGGTAGTGACGTGGGCGCCCGCGTTCTGCGGCAGTAAACCCAGTGATATGCTCGCCACCAGTAACTTGAGGTGTGGTTCCACTGTAAGCACTCCATCAAGCAGCGATAGGTGCGGATATTCGGGCTCAAACCGCTTTCAGTGCCCCTGAAGTGTCTTTTCCGACCGGGTCCTGACAATCAACGCTTCAGGCGTCCAAGAAAAACCACCCCCGACTGGGATTGAATTCTCTGTGACACCCGTATTCCGTGTTCGTATAGTGGACCCACTAGACGCGGCCACTGCGGAAAAGTGGCAAGGAATACCTCACCTTGCATTTGCAAAAGGGGTAGGCAGAGTCCGGTAGTTTTGGAATCTGCCGAAGGCGTCAGTCAGGACCAGTTTTTGGCGTCGCGGTCAGTGATGACCGGGTCCATCTTCAAACCGTCGTGGTGCTGCAAGTCTGGGTATCGCTCCTTCCAATCTCTCCCGCTGGTTACGGGGGTCTGTTCCATAAACGCCGTTAATGGCGGGGCACTCGTGCCCTGGCTATTCGACAGTTTCTTCAACCCGGCAAACGCACTGGCGGTCAGTGCGTTCTGCTTTTTTCCAAAAAGGAGGTCAATCCACTCCAGCCTCAGGCTGGAAAACCGTTGGTTGGCACGGGCCAGTTTTCTGTCGAAAACACACCGTGCTGTCTATGGCCAGACACATTCAGGTCAACCGGGATTGGTGTCCCGTGATCGTACCGCACAGCGGACCTGCGCAGCTTCTGTTGCCAGGTGATCAGAAACACTCACCGAAGGAAGCCTCACTATGCGAGACCTGAACTACCAACTGAAAATGCTATGCAAGCACAGCCATGAAGGCAGCTTTGAAACCCGGGTGGGCCGGGAGCGACAACTCAGCGCCATCGCCAATCAGTTACACGACCTGGGCTTCCGGCAGATGAAGGCCACGTCACTCAAACAGAAGCATGTCCAGGCCCTGGTAGACCACTGGCTGGGACAGAATCTCTCCCCCGGGACCATCAAGAACCGGATGAGTTGTCTGCGCTGGTGGGCCGAGAAGGTCAACAAGCGGGCCGTGGTGGCCGGCTCCAACGACTTCTATGGGATTCCGGACCGACAGTTTGTCTCCGACCAGAGCAAGGCCAAAGACCTGACCGAGGAACAGCTCAACCGGGTCAAGGACGAGCACGTCAGAATGAGCCTGCGCCTGCAACAGGCCTTCGGGCTCCGCAGAGAGGAGGCCCTCAAGATCCAGCCCCGCTGGGCGGATCGGGGCGACCATCTGCAGCTCAAGGCCAGCTGGACCAAGGGCGGCAAAGAACGCACTGTCCCCATCTGCTCCCAGGAACAGCGCGCCCTGCTGGAACAGGCCAAGCGCCTGGCCAGTTTCGGCTCCCTGATCCCCCGGGGCCGGCGTTATATCGAGCAGCTCAGAATCTACGAGCGCCACACCGCCAATGCCGGCCTATCGAAAATGCACGGTTTGCGCCATGCCTATGCCCAACAGCGGTACCGGGAACTCACCGGCTGGCCCTCGCCCCATGCAGGCGGGCCGACCAGAGAACAACTGACCGACGCGCAGCGGCAAACCGATCAACAGGCGCGGCTGATTGTCAGTGCAGAAATCGGCCACCAGCGCGAGCAGATTACCGCGGTTTATCTGGGTCGATAGTCATGCTGATCCAGCCCCGCCTGATCCGACTCCGCGATGCCCCGGCCTACCTGGGCATGGACAAGAATCGATTCAATCGCGAGGTTCGGGCAGAGCTGACCGCGATTCCCATCGGCAAGCAGGGCATAGCCTTTGATCGGCTTGAAATGGACGCCTGGGCGGAGCAGTATATAAACCGCTGTGGGTGTTCGCCTAAGCATAGAGGAGATTTCCTATGTCAAAGCGAATCCCGGGCCTCTACAAGAGAGGCACCCAGGGCATCTGGCACATCGATAAATGCATCAAAGGATATGGCCGACTTCACGAGAGCACTGGCACAAGCGAGCTCGAGGAAGCGGAACGGTACCTGATTAGACGATTGGAAGAGCTGCGCAAGGCGACTGTTTATGGCATTCGACCAGAGCGCAGTTTTCGGCAGGCGGCCACCCGGTTTTTGCTGGATTACCAGCTTAAGCGCAGTATTGGCCGCTACGCACAATCCCTGAAAATTCTGGACCCGCACATAGGTGATCTGCCTTTGCGCCAGGTCCATCAGGGTACGCTGGAGTCGTTCATCCAGCATCGTCGTGAGCAAGGTATGCGAGCCAATACCATCAACCGTGATCTGGCGGTGGTGCGGCGAATTCTGACTCTGGCCGCCCGATTGTGGCGGGATGAGTCCGGTTTGACCTGGCTTGAGTCGGCCCCTTTGCTGCAATTACTCGATTGTGACGATGCCCGCAAGCCGTATCCCTTATCCTGGGACGAGCAGGCGAGGTTGTTTGCGCGCCTGCCGGATCATTTAAGGGAAATGGCGTTGTTCAAGGTCAACACCGGAACGCGGGAGCAGGAAGTGGTTTGCCTGCGGTGGAATTGGGAGGTATCGATTCCAGAGCTGAAAACCAGTGTGTTTGTTGTCCCGGGTGGTGGCGTTAAGAATGGAGAGGATCGTTTGGTGGTGATGAATGCCGAAGCGCGGGCGGTGATCAATCGGCAACGCGGTAGGAACCCGGAGTATGTATTTACCTACTCGAAGGGTCAGCCGGTCGATCGTATCAACACCAAGGCCTGGCGCAGGGCAAGGAAGGAGGCTGGATTACCGCAAGTTCGGGTACATGATTTGAAACATACCTTCGGTCGTCGGTTGCGGGCCAAAGGCGTCAGTCATGAAACCCGGCAGGTGCTCCTGGGTCACAAAAACGGCCAGATCACCACGCATTATTCCGCCGCTGAAATCGGAGAATTGATAGAGGCGGTGGAAAAAGTGAGCTGGTCGGGTAGCTCGGCACCGACCCTGACCTTGATCAAGAGTGAAAACTCCCGCAAATCTCCCGCAATCGGGAGGAGGGAGAACCGTAGAACGGTTTGAGTGCTCTTTAAGCTATTGATTTTTAAGCCGAAAGTGGTAGCTACGGGTGGACTTGAACCACCGACCCCAGCATTATGAATGCTGTGCTCTAACCAGCTGAGCTACGTAGCCATAGATTGTGCAGAACC
>Ga0316189_10002260_pt1 | contig 18974 bp, 9 predicted proteins | sample LowCovwburrow_MG_FD_204930 | JGI IMG/M metagenome (GOLD analysis project Ga0316189, IMG submission 204930) | Coastal sediment microbial communities from Maine, United States - Lowes Cove worm burrow | ecosystem: Environmental > Aquatic > Marine > Coastal > Sediment | place: USA: Maine...
GCGCTTGCGGACAAGGGGATCAAGCTCGATTACGCCGAGCAGCGCCGCTTTATCCACTCGATCACCGCGTGGATGCTCTCGCAGTTCCTCCACGGGGAGCAGGGGGCGCTCTTCGCCGCGGCGCAGGTGACCGAGGCGGTCCAGTTCTTCGATGGCAAGCTCTACGGCGCGACCCAGGTGATGGACGAGGGGCGCCACGTCGAGGTCTTCTCGCGCTACCTCGACGACAAGCTCGGCAAGCTCTACCAGGTCAACGACAACCTCTACGTGATCATCGACGCGCTGATGGCCGACGGCCGCTGGGACATGAAGTTCCTCGGCATGCAGATCATGGTCGAGGGGCTCGCGCTCGGGGCCTTCGGCACCCTCTACCGCCAGACCCAGGAGCCGCTGCTCAAGAGCCTGCTCAAGGCGGTGATCCAGGACGAGGCCCGCCATGTGCACTACGGGGTGCTGGCGCTGCGCGAGCACATCAAGGTCGAGCTTGGCGAGCGGGAGCGGCGGGAGCGTGAGGACTGGGCCTTTGAGGTCGCGCTGTTGATGCGCAACCGCTTCATGGCCTACGAAGTCTACGAGGAGTGGTTTGAGGGGTCGATGACGCGGGCGCAGTGGCGCGAGATCATCACGACCCTGCCGGGGATGCAGGATTTCCGCCGGGTGATGTTCACCCGCCTGGTCCCGAACCTCCGCGAGATCGGCCTCCTGACCCCGAGGATCCTCCCCTACTACGATCGTGTTGGCCTCCTTGAGTACATGGACGGAGCCTCCGCCGACCAGCTCACCGCCGAGTCGATGATCGCTGAGCTCGACCGAGCTGCGTAGCGTCGCGATCGCAGGTCGCTGCCTCGCGTTGGTCGAGCTGCGCGGCGTGGCGTGGTGTGGGGCGAGCGTGGGGCGAGCGTGTGTGGACCTGTACCGGGGAAGCGCCGAAGCGGGGCGACTCCGACCAGGGGGGGCGCAACCGCGAGGGGCGCGCGTTCGTAGCCGACGCTGCGCGCTCCTTGAAAAGAGCCCTCTGGCGCCTCGTGACGGTCGCTAGGGCCGGTCGGCGCGCGATCTCGGCAAGGCCGACGTGCCTGTGCTAATTGCCGCGCGTGCTCGCGTATCTCCACGTTCGTGGCCTCGCGCTCCTCGATGATGTCGCCCTCGAGCTCGGCCCGGGGATGAACGTCCTCACCGGTGAGACCGGCGCGGGCAAGTCGATCATCGTCGACGCGCTGACCCTCCTCCGCGGCGCCCGAGGTCGGGCAGAGCTGGTCCGCAAGGGGGCGAGCTCGGCCCGGGTCGAGGCTCAGTTCGAGCTCGACGATAGCTCCCGCGCCCGGATCGAGGAGGCGCTGACCTCCCTCGACCTCGACCCGTCGTGGCGTGAGGGGTTGGTCATCGAGCGGGTGGTCGGCAAGTCGGGGCGCGGGCGCTCGGTGATCCACTCTCGGCTGACCACGCAGGGGATGCTCGAGCGGGTCGGCGGGGAGCTCGTCGACATCTGTTCGCAGCACGAGTATCACTCGCTGACCAACGTCAGCCGTCACCTCGATCTGCTCGACGCCTACGCCGGCCTCGACAGGGCCGACGGCCCGCGCCGCGAGTACACGGCGGCCTACGAGCGCTGGCACGAGTGCACCCGCTCGCTCGCCGCCCTCGAGGAGCGGACCCGGGAGGGGGTCGCCCGCGCCGACTACCTCCGCTTTCAGATCGAAGAGATCGAGCGGGTCGCGCCGATCCCCGGCGAGTACGAGCGCCTCCGGGAGCGCCTGACCCTCCTCCGCGACGCTCAGCGCTGGGTCGCCTTCGCCCGCCAGGCCCACGAGATGCTCTACGAGGCAGACGACGCGATCGCGGCCCGTCTCGCCGGCCTGGTCGACGAGGCGCGGCGCGGGCCCGGCTCTTCCCACCTCTTGGCGGAGATCGGCGAGCAGCTCTCGACCGCCCAGATCGCCTGTGAGGAGGCCGCGTCGGCGGCGAACCGCTTCGCCGCCGAGGTCGAGATCGAGCCGGGGGAGCTCGACCTGGCCGAGGAGCGCCTGCACGAGCTCGAGAGCCTGAGGCGCAAGCATCGGCTCGACCTCGACGAGCTGGCCCTACGGGCAGATACTATGCGGGCGGAGCTGACGGAGCTCGACAACGCTGACGAACATCTGGAGGCGCTCGCAGCCCGCGAGCGGGAGCTGCGGGCTCGGCTCAGCGAGCGCGCGAAGGTGCTGAGCGACGCCCGCCAGGGCGCGAGCGCTGAGCTGGCGCGGGCGATCGAGGGGGAGCTGCGGGCGCTTCACCTCGCCGACGCCCGCCTCGAGGTGAGGGTCGAGGAGCTGGGCGAGCCGGGCCCGCGCGGCGCCGATCAGGTCGAGTTTCTCTTCACGGCGAACCGTGGCGAGGCTGCGGCGCCGCTGACCAAGGTCGCCTCCGGGGGCGAGCTCTCGCGGGTGTTGCTGGCCTTTAAGGGGGTCCTGGCGACCGGCGATCACATCACGACCTATGTCTTCGACGAGGTCGACGCCGGGGTCGGGGGAGCGGTCGCCGAGGCGATCGGCCGTCGCCTCTACGCCGCTTCGCGGGGACGTCAGGTCCTCTGCATCACCCACCTGCCGCAGATCGCCGCCTTCGCCGACGCCCACTTTCGGGTCGACAAGGTCGCCCTGGAGGGGCGGACCGTCACTCGAGTCGAGCGCCTCGACGATGGGGCGCGGGTCGAGGAGCTGGCGCGGATGCTCGGCGGTGCGCGGGTGACCGCGAGCGCCCGCGAGCACGCCGTCCAGCTGATCGCGGAGGCGAGACGGGCGCCCGGCAACGACGGCGCAGGGCCGGGCGAGGCGAAGGTGACGAAGGCCGTGGCGAAGGCGAGGACGAAGGCGGCAGCAACCCTTGAGACCCAGGGGGTCGCGTCGAAGGGGAGGGGGAAAGGGAAGGCCGTGGCGAAGGCGAGGACGAAGGCGGCAGCAGCCCTTGAGACCCAAGGTGCCGCGTCGAAGGGGAGGACGACGGCGAAGGCGAAGGCAAAGGCCAAGTCGAAGACGACGTCGAAGACCAAGGGGAAGACGACGTCGAAGTCCTCGGAGGACCCCCCAGCGAAGCCGACGAAGACCGGACGAGGATCTCGCGCTCGGCCGCGGGACTGAGGTGATGCTCGGCCTCTCGCAGACCCTGGCCCGGACGCTGGGGGCGGAGCTGCGGGCGCTGATCCGCCTTGCGCTGCCGATCATCGTCACGCAGGTGGGGACGATGATCCTCGGCGTCGTCGACACGCTGATGGTCGGTCGGCTCGGGGTCGACGCCCTCGCCGCGACGGCGCTCGGCAATGTCTGGGTGATGGGGACGTTGGTCCTCGGCATGGGCGTGATGCTCGGCCTCGATCCGATCATGACTCAGGCCCACGGCGCCGGCGATGGTCCGCGCCAGGGGCTCGCCCTGCAGCGCGGCCTGGTCCTGGCGATGCTCCTCAGCGTGCCGCTCGCCGGCCTGTGGTGGATGACCGAGGCGACCCTGCTCGCCTTCGGCCAGGCCCCGGAATTGGCGGCGTTGGCGGGGGCCTACGTCGACGTTCAGCTCCCGAGCATCCCCGCGTTCCTCGGCTTCTTCGCCCTCCGTCAGTACCTCCAGGGGCGCGGGGTCGTGACGCCGGCGATGTGGGTGATCCTCGGGGCCAACATCGTCAACATCGCGGCCAACGAGGTGCTGATCTTTGGCGGCCTCGGGATCCCGGCCTTCGGGGTCGAGGGGGCCGGCGCGGCGACGGCGTTGACCCGCTACATCCTCCTCATCGCCCTCGCTCTCGCGGTCCGCGGGTTCCGCCTCCACGAGGGCGCGTGGCCGCGCTGGAGCCGGGCGGCGGTCGATCCGGCAGGTCTGCGCGAGATCCTCTCCTACGGGATCCCGGTCGGGGTTCAGATCGGCCTCGAGATGTGGGCCTTCCAGGCGACGACGCTCCTCGCGGGCTGGGTCGGCGAGGTCTCCCTGGCGGCGCACACGATCGCCCTGAACATGTCCTCGCTGAGCTTCATGGTGCCGCTCGGGGTAGGGATGGCCGCGGTGACCCGGGTCGGCAACCTGATCGGCGCGGGCCGCTTCGCCGACGCCCAGCGCAGCGCCTGGCTCGCGCTCGGGATCGGCGCTGCGATCTCAACCCTGTCGGCGACCCTCTTCATCATCCTCAGCGAGGAGATCGCGGGGCTCTACAGCGAGGACCTCCAGGTGATCGCCGTCGCCGCGGGGCTCTTGCCGATCTCCGCCTGCTTCCAGCTCTTCGACGGGGTCCAGGTCATCGGCGGCGGGATCCTCCGGGGCATGGGCCGGACTCGGCCTGCGGCCGCGTTTAACCTGGTCGGCTACTACGTGTTCGGGCTGCCGCTGGCGATCTGGCTGACCTTTGAGGTGGGCCTCGGCGTCGCGGGACTCTGGTGGGGGTTGACCCTCGCGCTCGGGGTGATCGCGCTGCTCTTGCTGGTCTGGGTCAAGCGCCGCGGTCCGGCCTCGATGGCGCCGGCCAGGCGGGCCTCGAGCGACGAGTCACCCCACGAATAGCTCAGAGGGGTCGTCGGAGGGCGGGCGCTCCGACTTCCTCCCTCCGTGGCGTCTCGCTCTCGGTCGCGCGGGGTCGCGCTGTGTCCCCATATCCCCCCATCTCTCCCCATATCCCCCCATCTTTCCAGAGACCTCCGGCTCCATAACTCCGGTCGACGCGCGGTCTTGGGGGCAGCCCTTGCGGTGGAGATGGGAGGCCTCTGGCCTGTCGTGGGTCGGCGTGGGAGGGCGGGTACCCGGCGCGGGCAAACGGCCGCCCTAGGGGCGTCACACGCGATCTGTGGATTGTCTCGAATCGCTGCACACCGCCGCGAAGAGATGATGGATTAACCTCGGCACTCTCGCGGGTCACGATCACCTTCTGATGATCGTCCTGCGCACGCCGATGGCCAGCCTCCTCGTCGTTCTTGCTGTCGCCTGTGGAGAGCTTGATCCGCCAGGCTCCGGCGGAGGCGCTGGGAGCGGAGGCGGGGCGAGCGAAAGCGCGGGCACGAGCGCCGCGACGACGGGCCCAGGCGGATCTTCTAGCGGTGGATCGGCGACGGGCTCGGAGGGCGCTTCGAGCGGTGATGACACGGATGAGCCGTCGCGCGCGACCTCGGCGGAGACGAGTGGAGAGAGCTCAGGGACGAGCTCGGGCGGAGACTCCGAGTCGTCGGGAGAGGGGCCTGGGGAGGACCATCGCTGTGTCGAGCAAGGGTCCTTGTGGGCCTGGGAGGGCTGGCCTGCGGGCGCGCTGTGGGGCAGCGGACCGGACGACGTTTGGTCGGTCGGCCCCACGGTCGGCGCTGTCCGACGATTTGACGGCAAGACGTGGCAAGCGGTTGATGTCGGGATCCCGGCGTTCATCCCCGTGAGCGTCACCGGTAGCGGAGCCGACGACCTCTACGTCGCGGCTAGCGACGGCCGTGTCGCCCGCTATGACGGCGCGTGGCAGCTCGACGGTGAGGTCATGGACGCGCCGGCGCTCGCGGCCACGGGGCCCGGGACGTTGGTCGCGGTCGGCGAGGGGGATACCGTCATGGTCCGTGAGGAGGGCCTTTGGCAGTCCCAGCTCCTGCCGCTGAAGGCGTCGCTTCGCGGCGCGGCGGGCAGCGCTCCGGACCATGTCTTCGCCGTCGGCGATGGCGGCAGGGTGCTCTATTCGGACGGGGCTCAGTGGAATGAGCTGGCGTCGCCGACGACGGCGAGCTTGCGGGGGGTGGCGATGTTGACCGAGGAGAGCGCGGTCGCGGTTGGCGACGGCGGCGTCATCCTCCGGCTCGACACGGGCGGGATCACCAGCATGGAGCCGCTGCCCGAGCCCTATACGAAGCTCGGAGTGCGCGGAGTGTGGGCGACCGACGTCGACCGTGTCTTCGCGGTCAGCGTCCAGAGCCTCCACTACTTCGACGGCGAGGCATGGAGCACCCTCTACTTGCCCTTCTTCGACAGCACCGCCGCGGTCTGGGCCGCGAGCGCCCAAGAGATCCATGTCGGCGGGCTCCAGCACGCGAGCCTGCACTGTCGGGTTTCTCCTTGACCTTGGCGGCGCTGGGCGGGTCATTGTCTAGGAGGCTTCGACGACCTCCTCGCAGAAGCGGGCGAGCACCTTGTGCATCGCCGTGATGTCGATAGGCTTCGCCAGGTGACCGTCCATCGTTGCGGCGAGGACCCGCTCGACGTCGGTCGCGAGAGTGCTCGCGGTCAGGGCGACGATCGGAGTGCGGGCGAGGGTCTCGTCGAGGGCGCGGATCCGCTGGGTCGCCTCGAAGCCGTCGACCCCGGGCATGTAGCAGTCCATCAGGATCAGATCGAAGCCCTCGGGCGCCTTGGCGACAGCCTCGGCCCCGCCCTCCGCGAGCTCGACCTCGAGGCCTCTGGCCTCGAGGAGGCGGCGGGCGAGGAGGCGGTTGAGCGGGTTGTCATCGACCACCAAGATCCGCCCCTTGAACGACGCGAACGTTGAGCTGGGCTCAGCCCTGGCCTCATCGGCGGAGAGCTCGCTCTCCCGCAGTCGGAGGACAAAGCGGCTCCCCTTGCCGAGCTCCGAGGTCGCCGTCAGGGTGCCGCCCATCCGCGTGGAGAGGTCGCGGGCGATCGAGAGGCCGAGGCCGGTGCCCTGAGAGACATCGCCAGGGCGGCGGACCTGACGGAAGGGCTCAAAGATCGCCTCGAGCTCCGCCTCGGGGATCCCCCTGCCGCTGTCCTCGACGGCGAGGCTGACGATGCCTTCGCTCGCCTCCGCCGTGACCGTGATCTGTCCACGATCGGAGTAGCGGATGGCGTTGGCGACGAGGTTGCGGATGATCTGCCGGATACGTCGGGGATCACCGCGGGCGGCGAGGCGATCGGGGATGTCGGCCACCAGGGCCAGGCCCTTGGCGTCGGCCAGGGTCGCGAGCTCCTCGAGCAGCGCGCCAACGGTGATCGACAGGATGACCTTGCCGTCGTCGATCTCGACCGCAGAGGTGCTCGGGCGGGCTGCGTCGAGGAGATCGTCGATCAGGGAGCTGAGCTCCTGGCCAGCACGGTGGGCGATTCCGACGAGGTCGCGCTGCTCCTCGGGCAGGTCGCTGTCGACGACGAGCTGGGTCGAGGCGATCACCGCGTGCAGCGGCGTTCGCAGCTCATGGCTGACGTTGGCGAGCATCATCGCCTGGGCGGCCGTCGCAGCCTTCAAGTCCTTCAAGGTCTTGGCGAGCTCGACGTTGCGGCCGAGGAGCGAGCTGTTGGCCTCGTCGAGGGCGGCTGTCCGGGCCGCGACGCTCGCCTCGAGCCCCTCGCGGAGGAGAACCTGCTGGCGGAGGAGAAAGAGGATCGCCGGAAGGATCATCATCGGAAACATGAACTCCGAGATCGCCGGGAGCGATGGGGCGACGGTGAGATGGAGGATCATCAGGGCCGCGATGACCGAGGCGACCCACGCGGGGAGGAGGACCAGCGCTCGCGCGACCCTGTCGTCGGTCGTGTAGCGGTGGCCGGCGTAGAGCAGCGCTCCGCTGGCGAGCGGGGCGGTGAGGCCCATCAGGGGCGCCGCGGGTCCGAGCGCATGTCCCCAGAAAGGGGCGCCGCTGAGGTCGTAGCGGAGCAGCGGCTCGTTGGTGAAGACAAGCTCAGTAGAGCCGATGAGCACGGCCAGGATGACCAGCAGGAGGGCCCAAACCGTAAAGCGCAGGGAGAAGAAGGGGCGTCCGTCGAGCGCCCGCACCCAACCTACCCACGGGATCACGCAGAGGACGTGGATGAGCGAGTAGAGGTCGCCGCAGAGGAGGGCGAGGGGGACGTCATCGGTGTAGAGCTGGGCGCCGCGGACGAGCGAGAGAGCGCAGGCCAGCAGCGAAAAGAGTGCCATGCTCAGGTGAGGGGCGGAGCGCGCTCGACTGAGGGCCCACAACCAGGCGTTCGCAGCGGCGTTGAGCAAGGCAGCGCCGGCGAGGAATGCGAAGAGGAAGGGGACGGGCACGTCCACAGGGGGTTCCTACGATAGCGGAAAGCCCCGAGGTCGTTCGAGTCCCCCGGTTCGCGGCTCTTCGGCGTTCGAAGAGTCTGCGCTGGAGGGTGCTAGATGGACATCGGCAGCGGGGTGATCGGCTGCAGTCGTCGCTCGTGGAGGGCGTCGCTGATCCGGCGCTGAAACTCCTGCTCGTGGTCGTTGGTGACCGCGCCGAGGAGCGCGTTGATCTCGGCGTAGACCGCCAAGAGGAGCCAGGCGATGGGTCGCGGATCGTCCTCGCCCTTCGCCAGGGCCCAGCGGACCTGCCAGTGCTCGGCGTTGAGGTAGATGTGGGCGCTGGTCCCTCCGCTCGGGGTGACGTACGCGGGGCGCTGCGGGGTCTCCTTTCGCATCTCCTCGCTCGCGAGATAGACCGGGGAGCGGCCGCCGGGGACCTCTGCGCTCAGCGCAGCGTCGGGGCGGAGCGCCTCGATCCAGCCGGAGATCGTCGCGCAGAGGGTCATCTCGTCGAACGCTCTCGTCGTCGCCGGGGCGACGTCCCCTGGGGCGACGTGAGGACGGCTGTGGGCGGCCGGGCGGGCGATTTTGGCCGAGTGGACATGTTTTTCAAGCCAGGTCCTCCGGATCTCGTCGAGGCGCTGGGCGGCGACGATGTCGACCCCGGCGACCGCCTCGCCGGGTCGGCGGCGGACCTCCTTGGCGAGGGCTCGGAGGATCGACGAGGCGGAGATCGGCAGGCCGTGCGGTCCCGGGAAGAGGGGGATGCCCAGCACCTGGGCGGCGATCTCTGTCGCGGTGGACGGGCTTATCGCCCCCGACGGGCTGGCGACGAGCGAGAGGCTGCGGCCGGCGTGCTCGAGGAGCACCGTGAGGGCCCGCGTTTGCTCAGGGGATCCCGGCTCGAACTCCGGGAGGCGGCGGGCGAGGGCGCTAAGGGCCGCCTCGGCGCCGCGGCGGATCGGCGCGAAGAGGGCGTCGAAGTCCTGCCCCGAACGCCCGACCTCGAGCTGGAGAGCCCCGACCACGCCGAAGTCATCGGCGATCCCGGGGAGGGCGTGGCGGACCCGAAGGCCGGGATCGAGGAGGACGATGCGGGCGGCCTCGGGGGCGACGAGCGGGACCCCCAAGACCCCGCGCAGGCCGTTCTCCCGGAGCTCGACAGACGCCAGAAAGATCTCCTGAGGGGGCGCCTCGTCGCCTCTCTTCGGCGCGGTCTCGTCGAGCGCGAAGTCGAAGGGGAGCGCGAGCGCGCCGAGCTCGCCGAGGAGCTTGAAGAGGAAGGGGGAGACCAGCAGCTCATGCGGCGGCGGGCTGCCGGGCGGGCTCCGCTGGAGCTCTCCGGGAGGCGGCGGCAAGGCGCCATGGTCGTAGTGGACGACGAGCGTGCCGTGGGCGGTGAAGGCGTGGGTCAGCTCGCGGAAGTTGTAGGCGGCGCCGTCGGGGGCGAAGACCAGGGGGACGCCGCTGCCGAGTGGTTCGTCGGCGCCGGCCTGGATCGCCCGGCAGAGGTAGCGTTGGATGTGGCGACAGGCCTGACGGCGCAGCTCCTCTGCGAGCGCCGGCTCCACCCCCTCGGGAGGCTCGAGGTAGAGGTGGAGGAGCTTGGCGAAGAGCGCCTCTTCGGCCGCGGCGATCGCCTCGGGGGTGAGGAACGCCGGGTCGTCCGCCTCTAGGAGGAGCGGGTGGTCGGGGTAGTCGCGCAGGCCCAGGGCGAGATCGCGGATGCGGATGCCGCCGTGCTCGGCGAGGACATCGCGGGCGTCGACCCGGACGTAGGCGGACTCGCCGACGATGGCGATGAGCAGGCGCTCGCTCTCGCCGTCGAGGTCGAGGATCCGGGAGGTGTCGAGGTCGCGAAGGTCGGCCTCGACCTCCGGGATGACCCCGTAGAGGAGGCCGTGACCGGCGTCGAAGAGCTCTGGGAGGTCACGGATCGACAGCTCGCGACCGCTCAGGGTCTGGAGGAGCCGGAGGCCGTGGAGATCGAGCCCTTCGATCTCGTCGATCGCGTCGATCGTCACCACCGCGCGTCCGCCCTGTCGTCGCATTCGGACGACCGAGCGGCGCTGGATCGCGGAGAGGGCGAGGTGGGCCTCCGGCGTCGACGGGGCGACAGTCTCGGGATCGAGGCCGTAGAGCGCCCGCCTCGCGGCGTCGCGCAGGGTCTCGGCGAGGCGGCGGGCGACGGCCCCGGCGGTCATCTCGTCGAGCCCGTCGACGGAGGTGAAGAGGTCCGGTCGCAGCCCCGGGATCTCGGCGGTGATCAGGTGGCCGCTGTGGGCCGAGACCACCGGGACGCAGGCGACCTCGCGGCCGCAGGTGGTCAGGCGGACGCGCAACGCTGCTGTGCCGCTGGCGCTCGCCGGGGTGTAGACCGTGGTCTTGATCTCGCCGCGCCGCCCGAGGATATGCTCGAGGAGCGTTCGGGGATCGTCGCCGACCTCCGCCGCGGGCTCACCGTCGGGGAGCTCAGACGCGCCGGTGAGGGCGTCGACAAGCTCCGAGGTGCTCATCGCCGGTCCGTCGATCGGCGCGAGGTGCCAGGGGCGCGGCGGCTCATCAGCGGGGGCTGAGGTGTAGACGGCGAGGTCGATCTCGCTGTCTACGTCCGGGGTGACGATGGTGACACCGCGGCCGCCGAGCACTCGCAGTCGCTCGATCTGCTCGTCGCGTCCGGTGAGCAGCTCGGCGTCGAGGGAGCGGGCGATCCGTTGGGCGTTCGTCGCTTGGCGTGTCCCCTCGCGGATCTTCGGCGAGATGATGACGACCCGGCCGACCTCTTGGAGGAAGAGTCGGAGCTGCTTGCTCGGCAGGCGCATGCCGCCGAAGATCGACACCTCGTAGGCGTCCTTGGCTGTGGTCGCGCCGCGGAGGAGCATCTCGGCGTAGGGGCGGATCCGGATCCAGAGGTCCCCCAAGCGTTCGTCGCGGACGATCCGAGCGTGGTCGGCGGACTTATGGAGGACGTTGTAGTTGATCGTCCCGCCGAGCGGGGCACCGCCTTGGAGCTGGTGTTCGATCGACTCGATCCACACCCCGTAGGTGAGGAGGCGGAAGGAGGGGCTGCCGCCGAGGGGCTGGAGGCCGAGCGAGCCGAAGAGGTCTCCCTCGTCGAAGTCGATCTGTTGGCGGTAGCCGAAGGTCCGCGGGATCCGCTGCGTCGAGTGGCCGAAGAGCGCCTCGTTGTTGAAGAAGATCGGCACCGGGGCGCAGATGCAGCGGTGCTCGATGATCGCCCGCTCGTCGAGACCATCGCCGACGATCTCGAGCTTGAGCTCGCGGCTCATCTTCCCGCGCTTCATCCCCTCGACGCGGATGAAGGTGCCGAAGAGCGGCTGGTCCGGGCGGCCGATCTCGAGCTTGTCATCGCCGGTCTTGAGCTCCATCCGCGTGGTCCCGGGGAGCGTGCCGTCGCCGGACTCGATCACCACCCGCGTCGGATGAAAGAGGAGGAGCGCGTTGACCCCGAGGGCGAGCGCCCGCAGGGCCGCGAACTCGGTCCGCTCCTTCGAGGCGAAGAGGAAGTCGAAGAGGTTTTGCAGGCCGGCCTCGGGGAAGCCGCCGCCGATGTAGGAGAGCGTGAAGGACTCCTGGTCGGCCTCGATCGTCACCCAGGTCGCGCCGCTGGCGATCGACGCCTGGACAAGCTCCAGGACGTAGAAGTGCGGGTCGGCGAGGGCGAAGTGCCGCATCTTTTGGATCGCCCGGCTGCGGGCGAGGGTGAAGGTCTGGCGCTCCGAGAAGGCGCCTGGGCGGCGGGCGCGGGCGATGACGGCGTCGATCGAACTCATCGGTCGTTCTCCTACTTCTGCGCGGCGCTAAATTGTTTCGCGACCGCGGGCAGGGCCGCGGCGATGAGCTGGCTGTCGAGCTCGAGCTCGCGGTCCTCGGCGAGGAGCAGGTCTTTGGCGAGAAAGTAGGCCGCCATCTCCGGCTCGGCGCTGCGCAGCTCGACCAGGGCGTGGACCTGGGGATGGTCGAGGTTGAGCGCGGCCTCCGGGCGGAGGAGGCGAAAGCCCTGACCGACCATCCCCGGCGGCGGCGGGGCCATCAGTGGTTGGATGGTCCGGGCGACGACGAAGAGCGGTGGGTCGTGGTGGACGCCGGTGATCCGGCAGCCGACGAGGCGGCGGTAGCCGGCGCCGGTCGTTTTGAGGAGGGCAGCGGCGTCGTCGATGAGCGCGCTTGCGGGCCCAGCATCGCTGACCTCTTCGACCGCGAGCAGCGTCGCCTCCGGGACCTTGAGCATCTTCGCGAAGGCGCCCCAGTGATCAAAGCCGAAGACGGATCGGGCGCGGCCGAAGAGGCTGGTCGACGAGCGGTGGGCGAGGTAGGCGACGAGGATCGACGCGACATCGCCAAAGCCGTCGTCCGGGTCGCGGCGGGCGAAGAGCACCGGCGTGCCTTGGTGGGCGAGGGCGGCGCTGATCTCGGTCGCCTGGTCGCTGACGTAGAGCTGGCCGTCGGAGCGGGCGGCGCTCCAGACCTCCTCCAAGGAGACCGCACCGCCGTCGACGGTCCGCAGCAGGGGGCGTTCGGCGTGCTCGGCGAGCTTCTCTGTCGGCTCTGCGGCGAGGAAGCGGAGGAGCTGGAGGTAGCGCTCGGCGTCGACCAGGTCCCACGCCGGGGTCGCCGAGAGGGTCGCGATCCGATCGACGAGCGCGGTGAGCAGCGGCCCCGAGGCCAGGGCGTTGACCATCGCCATGACCCGCCTGAAGTTCGTGTCGCGGACGACAGTGTCGCGGCTCAGCGTGTGCTCCAGATAGCGCGACTTGACCTTGAAGGTGATCCGCTCGAAGCGGTCCGCGCCCTCGCCGAGGATCTGCTCGCGATCGCTGGAGACCGCCAGCGCCAGCCCCTTGTTGTAGAAGCCGTAGGTCGGGGTGTCGGAGTGGGCGGCGACGATCGTCCCGCCGTCAAAGCTCGCCTCAGAGAGGTGAAGGCCGTCGACGGTGAAGGGCTCGTTGATCACCTCGTAGGCGTCGTCCTGGAGCGAGGAGCGATCCTCTAGGGTGACCTCGACGTCGGAGTGGGCGCACCAGCGCTTGAGGGTCGTCCGGGTCTCCGCGACCAGCTCGCCGTAGCGGCCGCGGTCGCCGCTGAGGAAGACGGTGACCTGGGTGCCGTCGACCGGGGTGTCGAGGCGGGCCTTGACGAAGGAACGATCGGCGCCAAAGCAGATCTCCCAGTGCTCGCCGTCGCGGCCGGTGTGGATCAGGACGGCCGCCGGCTTGCAGGCGAAGACCGAGACGAAGCCGATGCCGAACTTGCCGATCTTGGTCAGGTCCCCCTCCTTCTTCGAGGCGAAGAGGCGGGTGAGCTGGCGGTCGATGATCTCCTCGTTCATCCCCTCGCCGGCGTCGTCGATGTGGATGGCGATCGTCCCTTGATCGGCCTCACCGGCGATGTACTCGAGCCACACGTCGACGGTCGCCGAGCCAGCGTCGATGCTGTTTTGGATCAGCTCGCGATAGAAGTCGAGCGTCGACGAGAACTGGGTAACCAGGTTGTCGACGGCTTGTGAGGTGAGGTCGCGAAGGTCGAGCTCGGGGATGCCCACGGCCGAAGTGTAGCGGAGGGTGACTTTCTTGAGATCGATGCGGAGGCGGCCGCGTTGAAGATGAAAGCCGGCGACGCTGGCCGCCGAGAAGAACCGCATACGCCCCCAACAGGCCCCTTCGGCCGTCAAGGACCCTCCCCCATGTCGATGATCGCTACCCTTACGTTCGCCCTCGCCCTGCAACCGACCGCGCCGAGCTCGGCTGACGCTGACGCGAGCGCCCGCGTCAACGCTCCCGCGCCGCAGGGCGTCAGCGCGGTCTACGAGTTCGATAACGACAATGTCGACGGTGAGACCCTGACCCCGACCGGGGTCCCGGTCCCTGGCGCCCATCAGATCCGCTTTCCGAGCATGATCCGCGTCCGCGGTACCTTTGTCCGCGAGATGATCCAGATGGCCAACGACGTCTAGTCGTGACGGTCGCAGCCGCGCTCACCACAGGGCGCGCGCTCGCGGATCTCTGAGCGGACGCGTCGTCCAGCGGGACTGGACGACGCCGTCACCCCGGCGCCCCGTCGGCGCTTCCCCACCGGTCGATATGATCAGTCCCTTGGGACAGAATATCGACGATGGGGGCGCCGACGGGGCGCCGGCGATCGTTCTCAGGGTCGACCTCGGCTGAGGCCTATCGGTCACCGCAGGAGGGTCGTCGTCGGCGCGCCGCTGAGTCCGCGGGATCTAGGCCGGCCAGGGGGACGTCGATGAGCTCGTCCGCGGGAGCGACGTGCCCGAGGAGCATTGTCGGTCGTGGCACTGGACCGCGATCGTCTGCGGGATCGACCCGCGGAGGAGGCCCGGGAGGTCGCTCCGCCTCGCGGCCGAAGTCTGCACGAGAGGGAACTCTCACTAGCCCCGCTGAAGACTCCCGGGGGAGCATGGCGACACGGCACGTTTGCTCAGGTAGTTTTCGTTGACCTGCATAACAAAACTAACAACATGTGAATTCTGCGTAATTGAGAGTTCGTAATACTGGTCGATAAAAGGAGAAAATTGGCCAACTCGTTAGGAGCATTCGGCTTTGAAAAAGGTTTCGCTTGATATTGACCGAGGGTGGATCGGCGAGCTATGCGCTTGTCCGTGCACCTGCTCGATCGAAGACAAGCTGCATTCGCAGCCGACCACAGGTGCGCGATCTCGGCGAAGACGGGCGGCGCGTTCTGCGCTTCTTCAGGTGCGCGTATGTCGCGCCAGTCGCCGAGTGACACCACGCGGAGATAAGCGAATGCGCAGGAACGCTTGGTTACCGATCGTCGGGGTGGCTGTCGCCGCCCAGGTCCTCATGGTCGAGGAGGCCCAGGCTGACTCCACCAACGCCGTCATGATCGGCGTGGTCAGAGACGCCAAGACAGGCGCTGGGATCGAGGGTGCCGTCGCGATCGTCACGGGTGAGAAGATCCAGGGCGAGCGGGTGGTCACCACCGACGTCAGCGGTCTCTACCGTCTGCCGAACCTCCCGGTCGGCGAGTACGACCTGACGATCCTCCACAAGGACTACGGCGAGGGGAAGCGGCGCAAGGGGATCAAGCTCCGCGCCAACTCGACGATCCGGATCGACATCTCGCTGATGCAGGTGGGCGGCGACAAGCGGGTCATCGAGGTCCCGGCGCCGACCGTCGACGTCGGCTCGAGCTCGACCGGCCTCTCCATCGACAAGGAGATGGCGAAGCGGGTGCCGATCGCCACGCCAGGCGGCAAGGGGGCGGCCAACCGCTCGTTCGAGGCGATCGCCGAGGCGACCCCGGGCGCGTCGAATGACACCTACGGCACCTCGGTCGCCGGTACGACCTCGCCGGAGAACAAGTACCAGATCGACGGCCTGTCGGTGAACGACCCGGGCTTCGGGCTCAACGGCACCGCCCTCACGGTCGAGTTCCTGGAGCAGGTCACGGTCGAGGCCGGCGGCTACATGCCGGAGTACGGTCGGGCGACCGGCGGCATCGTCAACGCCGTCACCAAGTCGGGCTCCAACGAGTTCCATGGCAATGTCTGGGGCTTCTTCACCCCGGGCGGCCTCGAGGGCCGGCGGCGGATCCCGGTCCGCAACGGCTCGACCCTCCAGACCCAGACCAACCTCGGCTGGCTCGGCGACACCGGCTTCGACCTCGGCGGCCGCCTGATCAAGGACAAGCTGTGGTTCTACGGCGGCGTCTCGGTCTCGCGCAGCGTCTACAAGCTGAACACCTCGTGGAACCGGACGGTCCTCAACGGCGATCCAACCGCGGTCGATGCCGACGGAAACTCGCTCTACGGGGCGCCGCTGACCGACTCCCGCCAGTTCACCGTGACTGAGCGGATCCCGGGAACCTCGGTGCTCCGCAAGGCCCAGGGGACGACGGTCCAGGCCATCGGTAAGCTGACCTATGCGCCAGCTAAGAACCACACCCTAGAGCTCCTCGGGATCTACGCCCCGAGTCTGTCGGGCGGCAACGGCACCTACGGCCTCGATCAGCGGACCGGCCAGCCCGAGGTCGGCAACCCGCAGGGCGACTACAACGCGCTCGCCCACCGCTACAACGACTCGTCGACGGACGTCCAGCTCAAGTGGCTGGCGAACACCGACGATCAGAAGTGGAACTTCGACACGACCGTCGGCTGGCACCATCAGGTCAACCAGCGGATGGCCGCGGACGGCACCGGGATAGGCTCCGGCAACGGCCTCTCGGCGGTCCCGGGGATCCGCTATCGGCGCAACCGCAACCCCGGTCCGCACACGATCACCGACTTCGTCGACCTCCCGGACGGCGTCGCCTCCGGCGCCTGCAGCCCCTACATGCTGCCGGGTCAGATCATCGACGCGACGACGATCTGCCCGGTCAACACCTGGGCGGGCGGCGGCCCCGGCTTTCTCTGGGACCGGAAGCTCGACCGGATGCAGGTCCGGTCGATGTTCACCCGGCTCGCCCGCGGCGCAGGTCACCACCTGATCAAGGGCGGGATCGACTTCGAGTACATGGGCTACGGCAGCAACCGTGGCTACTCGGGCGGCACCCTCTACCGCGAGGCGACCGACGGCTCGTACTTCCAGGACTACCGGCAGTACGGCTATCTCACCGGCCCCGACGAGGCCACGATCCTCGACTCCCTGGAGTGGAACGTCCGATCGACGACGATCGGCGGCTTCATCCAGGACTCCTGGGCGATCATGGACAAGGTCACCCTCAACGCCGGCCTGCGCTACGACGCGCAGCACCTCTTCGGCGGCGACGGAGCCCTGGCGATGGCCCTGCCGAACCAGCTCGCGCCGCGCCTGGGCCTGATCTGGGACCCGACCCAGGCCGGTAAGGCGAAGCTGGCGGTCAACTACGCCCGCTACTTCCAGAGCATCCCGCTCAACCTGGCCGACCGCGCAGGTTCTGGTGAGCCCGGGGCGATCACCCTCCACGACGCCGGACAGTGCGACCCGACCGACGTCGACGCGCACAACGGGATCTGTCAGAACGACAGCGCCCGTCTGCCGCTCGGCGGCTCGACCTCGACCGACCAGTACTGGATCCACTACGGCGCCGGCAAGACGGCGATCGATCCCAAGCTCCGGCCGCAGACGAGCGATGAGATCGTCGCCATCGCCGAGTACGAGATCTTCCCCGACGGCCGCCTGGGCGCGCAGTACACCCACCGCTGGCTGACCCGGGCGATCGAGGACATGAGCCGGGATGAGGCGACGACGTACTTCATCGGCAACCCGGGCTACGGGATCGCCCAGGACTTCCCGAAGGCGACCCGCGTCTACGACTCGGCGGTCGTCTACCTCGACAAGCGCTTCAACGACCACTGGCTGCTCACCGGCAGCTACACGGCCTCCTGGCTGCGGGGCAACATCGCCGGGCTCTTCCGCCCGGAGACCGGTCAGCTCGACCCGGGGATCAACTCCGACTTCGACCTGATCTCGCTCCTCGACAACCGGACAGGCTACCTCCCGGGCGACACCCGGCACGTGCTCAAGGTCTTCTCCGCCGGTGAGATCGTCCTCCCTCGGCAGCAGGCGATCCTCCTCGGCGGCGCGGTCCGGGCCCGCTCCGGCCGGCCGATCAACGCCCTCGGCTCCCACTCGATCTACGGCTCTGACGAGGCCTTCCTGCTGCCCCGCGGCGGCTACGGACGGACCCCCTGGAACTTCCAGATCGACACCAACATCGGCTACAGCAAGCAGTTCTCGAAGGACGTCGTCCTCTCGGTGACGATGGACATCTTCAACGTCGCCAATTTCCAGCAGGTGCTCGCGGTCGACCAGACCTACACCTTCTCCGATGTCCAGCCGATCAAGGGCGCCGAGATCGAGGACCTGAAGGGGATGAAGGACATCACCGGCGAGGAGCTGGTCCTCAACCCCAACTTCGGCAACGCCGTCGCCTACCAGCGCCCGCGGATGTTCCGCTTTGGCGTTCGCCTGACCTTCTAGATCGATCGATTGAGGAGCGCACCGATGCCGAACTCTACGAGCCTGCTACTCCGCGTCCTCCCGACGGCCGCTGTCGCCGGGGGAGCGCTGCTCCTGACGACTGGCTGCCAGCAGCCGAAGATCAACTGCATGTCTGCCCACGGCGATTTTGCGGCGGTCTACGAGCTCAAGAGCGGGGACCCCAACTCGCCCTGTGGATCGCTCTCTGGCGATGTGCTCGGGATGCAGTCCTACTCGCAAGAGGGCGGCCTCAACGGGACGCCGGACTACAACAACGCGATCGCCGCGATCCGCCCCGGCGCGCTCGGTGAGCTCTTTATCCGCGCGCTGGATCCCGCCGACGCGGGCGGGGCCGACTACAGCAGCGACGAGTGGCACGTCATCAACTCGATGGGCAAGTTCGCCGCCGGGCTGCCCGACGACAATGACTTCTGCATGGTCCCGGACTTCGACGCCGGGGCGATCGACCTGCCGCTCCTGCCAGAGGTTCCGCCCACCGAGGATGACCTGACGACCGAGGACGTCGACGAGAGCGACCCAGGCCTGCCGGAGATCCCCGCGACCTCGATCAGCTACACCTGGAGCGCCGCCCGCTGGCTGGTCTCGGCGGACGCCCAGGGCACCCAGTTTGAGGCGGACCTGACCTACGAGCGGGACGGCTGCACGGCCGAGTACCACGTCCTCGGGCTCTACCCGGCGATCGGCTGCGAGAACGACAAGGACTGCAACGACGACGCGAACGGGATCAACCCCGACTTCGCGGTCCGCTGCGAGGCCAGCATCGGCATGTGCGTGCTCGCAGGGCCGCCGCCGGCCTACGAGTAGGGCTCTAGCCAGCCATCGACCGAGTCATCGACCAGGACCCACTGCACACGGAGCGACACCATGCGACGGACGGCGACGGACAATCATCAGAAGAGCGGCCCCAGGCGGCCCCATGGCGCTGTGCGGGCGACCGCCGCGGCGCTGGCGATCTTCTTCGCGACGGCCCAGGCGGCCGCGAGCGCGCCGGCGCCGGAGGGCCCCGCGCCCGCGCCTGTAGCGGCGCCCGCAGCGGCGCC
>Ga0316189_10002261_pt1 | contig 18972 bp, 13 predicted proteins | sample LowCovwburrow_MG_FD_204930 | JGI IMG/M metagenome (GOLD analysis project Ga0316189, IMG submission 204930) | Coastal sediment microbial communities from Maine, United States - Lowes Cove worm burrow | ecosystem: Environmental > Aquatic > Marine > Coastal > Sediment | place: USA: Maine...
GGTCGCTAACCATGCATTAAAATCAGATTTGATATCTTCAATTATAATTTCGGCAACAGGAATATGTTTTTTTCTGCGCTCTAAAGTTTCGTCTGTAATTTGTGCTAAATCATCTAAATGTACGAGTGTAACATTTTCTAAATCGGTAACATTAGTATTGACATTTTTTGGAATGGAAAGATCCAAAATCAATAAGGGTTTTTGAGTTTGTATACAATGTTTATCAACTGTTGGATTTTGTGCACCTGTAGCCACTACTAAAATATCCGAAGCATTAATTTCTTCCTGAAGATTGGCATAATCTTTAACGAGTAGGTTGAATTTTCCTGCAACAGCTTCCGCTTTGTTCTTGGTTCGGTTAATTAGGGTAATATGTTCGTTTTTGGTGTGTTTTACTAGGTTTTCGCATGTATTTCTGCCGATTTTACCAGTTCCGAAAAGTAAAATATTTTTTTCTGAAATGTTTTCGATAGTCTTCATGATGTACTGAACTGAAGCAAAAGATACAGAGGTTGCACCTGATGAAATTTCGGTTTCAGTTTTAATACGCTTAGAGGCTTGAATCACAGAGTTGACTAATCGCTCTAAAAACGGATTGAATAATTGGTGTTTTCTAGATAAGCGTGCGCTGATTTTTAACTGACTAATAATCTCAAAATCACCAAGTATTTGGCTGTCTAAGCCAGAACCAACACGAAAAATATGTGAAATGGCATCTCTATTTTTGTAAACGTAAGCTACTTTTTGAAACTCTTCAACGGTCCCAATGGTATTATCACAAAGCAATTGAATGAGCTGAAAAGGGTGTTGAGCAAATCCGTAAATTTCGGTTCTATTGCATGTGGAAGTCACCACTAAACTTTCAATACCATTTTTTTTGGCTTGCTCCAAAACTGCAACTTTAGAAGTATCATCCAAACTAAAATGACCACGAATTTCGGCATCAGCTTTTTTATAGCTGAGTCCTATGGCGTAAAATGTACTACCTTTTGTTCTGTTGTAATGCTCCATATTTGATTTGGGAAATTATCTCACTAATTTCAACAAGCAAAAGTAAAAAGCTTAATTGACAAAAAACAACGCTAGAAGAACTTTAAGTATCGTTTGTGGTTTTTTAAAAGGATTTTGCAATTTTACATGATAAATGTCATATTTTTGTAGTGATATCAATGCTTTAACACCTATTAGTTTAGAATGAATCTAAATAACAACAAAAATAATTCTCATTTTTCCGAAGCAAAAAACATCGCTAGAGGTTCGTTTGCGGAAACAAAATTAGATGAAGGTTTTTTTATACTTACGTATCAAAATGAAGAAAGTGTTACTCAAACACTTGAACGTGAGATTGATAGTAGTTTTATTCAGTTTCATTATTGCATTAAGGGTTCTAGTGAGTTTATCTTTAATAACGGAAATTATCGATTGAAAATTGAAGAGGAAAACTCTTTACTATTATATAATCCGCAACGTGATTTACCTATTCATTTGGAGGTTTCACCAAATTCTTGGTTGGTATCTGTCTTGGTCTCCATCAAAAAATTCCATGGGCTTTTTTCACTAGAAGCCGATTATATTACTTTTTTGAGCCAAGATAATAAGGATAAAAAATATTATAAGGACGGAAAAATATCACCTTCAATGGCAATCGCCTTGAACCAGATTATTAATTACAATCTGAATTCATCTATCAAAAACCTCTATTTCAAAGGAAAAGCTTTAGAACTTTTGAGCTTGTATTTCAATAGAAGTGAAGATGCAGATATTGAACAATGTCCGTTTTTAGTTGATGAAACTAATGTCATTAAAATAAGGAAAGCCAAAGATATTATAATTGCGCGTATGGCCGAACCACCAACCTTGCAGCAGCTTAGTGAAGAGATTGGATTGAGTCTTAAAAAACTAAAAGAAGGGTTTAAACAAATTTATGGAGACTCGGTTTTTAGTTTCTTATTTGATTACAAAATGGAAGTGGCTCGTAAACTTCTCGAAGCTGGAAATCATAATGTCAATGAAGTTGGATTAAAAGTAGGTTACAGTACATCAAGTCATTTTATATCTGCTTTTAAAAAGAAATATGGAACGACCCCTAAGAAATATTTGATGGCTTTAGGTTAAATAAATACTAACGCATTATAATTTAATTAACGATAAAAAATACTATCGTATTTTTGCAAAAACTAACAAGAACACTACATGAAGCACTTTTTAATAGCAGCCGTTATATTTTTTATAACGATTTCTAGCTTTTCACAAAGTCATAAAGAAGACATTACAAAAAATGCTCAGGCCTATTACGATCATATGACCAATCAAAATTTTGATGGTGTCTTAGATTATATGTACCCAAAAGTATTTGATTTTGCATCTAGAGAACAAATGAAAGCAGGCATGGAGCAAATGCTTAATGCTCCAGATATGAAAATTGAATTTGTATCAAATGATGTGACGCGAGTTTCAAATGAAATTGAAGTTGATCAAATCATTTATGCTGCGGTGTATTACAATAGTAAAATGAGAATGACATTTCTATCAGAAAAAGATGCTACGGAAGAAGATCAAAAAGGATTTTTGGAGTTTATGAAAACGACTATGGATTCACAATTTGGTGAGGAGAATGTGACCTCAGATGTAAAAACAATGTCTTTAGTTGTAAATATGGATGCTGATATGTTTGCCATTAAAGATCCAAAATATAATGGATGGAAATTTATGGGTAATGATGACTCCATGAAACAATTGGTAAACGCGATTGTTCCTGAAAGTGTAAGAACAGAATTATTAAAGGAAAAATAGGATAAGGATTGACTTATCATCATAAAAATTGCTAAAAGAAAAAGAAATACATGAAAGGAGTCTTACTCGTTAATTTAGGTTCTCCAGAGAGTCCAGAACCTAAAGACGTTAAAAAATATTTAGGTGAATTTTTAATGGACGAACGTGTGATTGATGTTCCGCTTTGGGCAAGAACATTGCTTGTAAAAGGAATCATTTTAAACACGCGACCAAAACAATCGGCAAAGGCCTATCAAAAAATATGGTGGGATGAAGGGTCTCCATTGATTGTGCTTTCAGAGCGTTTACAAACTGGTATTCAAAAACAAACTAGTTTACCCGTGAGTTTAGCCATGCGCTACGGAAGTATGACAATCAAAAAAGGCATTCAAGAATTGGTTGACAAAGGTGTTGATGAGGTGTTTTTAGTGCCGTTATATCCTCAATTTGCGATGGCTACAACCGAGACTATTGTAGTCTTGGCAGAAGAGATTAGAAAAGCCCATTTTCCGCAGATAACGATACAGGATTTGTCAGCTTTTTATAATAGACCAGATTATATTGAAGTGTTATCAAATTCGATTGCAAGACATTTAGAAGGTAACGATTATGAACATTTATTGTTCTCTTATCATGGTGTTCCTGAGCGTCATATTAGAAAAAGTGATATTACAAATTCGCACTGTAAACCTAGTGATAAGATTGATTGTGCCTGTTGTAAAACACCATCACCAGCGCACGAATTTTGTTATAAACACCAATGTAAAGAGGTCACGCGATTAGTTGGAGAGAAGCTCAAGCTTGAGGAAGGAACGTTTTCTACGTCATTCCAATCAAGATTAGGATTTGATCCATGGTTACAACCTTACACAGATAGAACCATTGAGCGCTTAGGAAAAGAAGGCGTTAAAAAAATGGCAATCGTCACACCAGCATTTGTAAGTGATTGTTTAGAAACCTTAGAGGAAATCGCTATGGAAGGCGAAGAAATCTTTCATGAAATGGGTGGAAAAGACTTTACAACGGTGCCTTGTTTAAATGATGATGAGCAATGGGTGTCATTGCTTACCAAATGGATTCACGAATGGGCAGCTGCTGAAACTGTAGCGGTTTAATGGCTAAAGTATCTACAGAAGATTTAGGAAATCAACCCATTGGAAAATTACTGATTAAGCAAGCTGTGCCTGCATCTATCGGTATTTTGGTGATGTCACTAAATATATTGGTAGATACTATTTTTGTCGGAAATTGGATTGGTTCTACAGCTATTGCGGCAATTAATGTAGTCTTACCAGTCTCGTTTTTTATAGCGGCTTTAGGTATGGCTATCGGTATTGGTGGATCTTCAATAATTTCGAGAGCTTTAGGCGCCAATAATACGGTTAAAGCTTTAAAAACATTTGGGAATCAAATCACACTTACCGTTTTAGTGACCATTGTTTTTGTGATTTTCGGACTCTTATATATTAATGATATTGTTCCTGCATTTGGTGGTAAAGGCGCCATTTTTGAACCTGCAAAAACCTATTACCGAATTGTATTATACGGTGTGCCAATCTTAGCACTTTGTATGATGGGAAACACGGTTATTCGAGCCGAAGGAAAACCTAAATTTGCGATGTATGCTATGATGTTTCCTTCCGTTGGAAACTTACTTCTAGATGTGCTTTTTATAAAAGTTCTCGATTTCGGAATGGCAGGAGCCGCTTGGGCAACGACGATTTCTTATGGACTCTGTTTTATATTTATTCTTTGGTTTTTCTTGTCGAAACATTCAGAATTAAAAATCAATTTTAAGCATTTTGGTCTCGACAAACCGATCGTAAAAGAAATAGGATCATTAGGTTTTGTAACCTTAGCAAGACAAGCGATTGTTAGTGTGACGTATTTGTTGATGAATAATATTTTGTTCGATCTTGGTGGTGAAACGTCTGTGACCGCTTATGCTATTGTTGGCCGTATGCTCATGTTTGCGTTATTTCCAGTCTATGGTATCACCCAAGGGTTTTTGCCTATTGCAGGTTTTAATTATGGCGCAAAAAAATATGAACGGGTTAGAGATACTATTTTAACAGCTATCAAATATGCTGCGATTTTAGCGGCAATAATATTTGTGTTTTTAATGGTGTTTCCAGATGCTATTACACGATTATTTACTCAAGATATTGATGTGCTTAGAGAAACTCCTCCCGCAATGCGATGGGTTTTTGCTGCAACGCCAATTATTGCGGTTCAACTTATTGGTGCTGCTTATTTTCAGGCTGTTGGTAAAGCAATTCCAGCACTATTATTAACCTTATTACGTCAAGGATTATTTTTTATTCCATTAATTTTTATTCTTCCAAAGTTCTACGGCGCGTTAGGCGTTTGGATGGCTTTTCCAATTTCTGATGTTTTAGCGACGATTGTTACCGCTTATTTTTTACATCGCGAGGTAAAGTTAAATTTACTTTCTAAGGGGACAGAATAATTAATAATCCGTAATTTTAAAATTCAGTAATTAACCACTTTTTAATATGCGATTTTCAACCCTCTTGGCAGTATTTCTGCTCTCTTTTTTAAGCTTAAATCTTCAATCTCAAAATTTTCAAGAATCTAATTATGATGCTTTAGAATACCGATTACTCGGTCCGTTTAGAGGCGGACGAAGTGCAGCAGTCACAGGAGTTCCCAACAAACCAAACCTCTATTACTTTGGATCTACAGGAGGAGGGATTTGGAAAACTTTAGATGGAGGACGCAGTTGGGACAATATTTCTGATGGGTTTTTTGGCGGAAGTATTGGAGCGATTACAGTATCTAAAAGTGATCCTAATGTCATCTATGTTGGAGGAGGAGAGAAGACCGTTCGTGGTAATGTATCCTCAGGATATGGGATTTGGAAAAGCGTTGATGCAGGAAAAACATGGACTTCCGCAGGATTAAAAAACTCACGTCATGTTCCAAGAATTGCAGTAGATCCTTCAGATTATAATATCGTTTATGCTGGTGTTTTAGGAAATATATACAAGCCTACAGAAGAAAGAGGTGTTTACAAAAGTACCGATGGTGGAGTCACTTGGAAGAAAACGTTATTCGCGAATGAGAATGCTGGTGTTGTTGATTTATTAATTGATCCAACAAACCCAAGAATTTTATACGCATCGACGTGGAGAGTGCAGCGAACTCCTTATAGTTTGAGTTCGGGAGGCGAAGGTTCTGCCCTTTGGAAAAGTACAGATAAAGGTGAAACATGGACGGAAATTTCAACGAATAAGGGCTTTCCTAAAGAGACTTTAGGAATTATCGGTGTTACCGTTTCTCCAGTAAATAACCAACGTGTTTGGGCTATTGTCGAAAATAAAGAGAAAGGTGGTTTGTATAGAAGTGATGATGGAGGGGAAACTTGGACACAGGTTAACAGTGAACGAAAATTGCGTCAGCGTGCTTGGTATTACACACGATTGTATGCGGATACTCAAGATGCAGATGTTGTTTATGTTTTAAATGTGCGTTATCATAAAAGTACGGATGGTGGAAAATCATTTAATACCTATAATGCACCGCATGGAGATCATCACGATTTATGGATCGCTCCCGAAAATCCAAACAGAATGATTATAGGAGACGATGGTGGAGCACAAGTGACTTATGATGGTGGTGAAACTTGGAGCACGTATCACAATCAACCGACATCACAGTTTTATCGCGTCACGACAGATAATCATTTTCCGTATCGTATTTATGTGGCACAACAAGATAACTCTACGATTCGCATTCCTCACAGAACAGATGGACGATCCATAACTGAAGATGATTGGGAAGGGACTGCTGGAGGAGAATCGGCACATATTGCTGTTGATCCAGAAAATAATGATATTGTATATGGTGGTAGTTATGATGGGTTTTTAACTCGTGTAAACCATAAAACAGGAACGGTTAGAGCGATTAATGTTTGGCCTGATAACCCAATGGGTCATGGTGCAGAAGGCATGAAATATCGCTTTCAATGGAATTTCCCGATTATATTCTCAAAGCATAATCCAGATCGATTATATACCTTTTCGCAACATGTTCATGTCACCGAAAATGAAGGACAATCTTGGGAAATTATTAGTCCAGATTTAACCAGAAACGATCCTGAAAAATTAAAATCTTCAGGAGGACCGATTACTCAGGATAACACATCGGTTGAATACTATTGTACCATTTTTGCAGCTCAAGAATCACCAATTACTGAAGGTTTACTTTGGGTTGGTAGTGATGACGGATTAATTCATATCACAAAAGATGGTGGTCAAAACTGGGAAAACGTAACGCCTAAAGGTATACCAGAATGGATGATGATTAACAGCATTGAACCAAGTGCTTATGATGCCGGAACTTGTTATGTGGCAGGAACAAAATATAAAACAGGAGACTTTGCACCTTATTTGTATAAAACAACAGACTACGGAAAGACATGGAAAAAAATTACTGATGGCATCCATCCAGAACACTTTACCAGAGTACTTAGAGAAGATCCAAAACAAAAAGGATTGTTGTATGCAGGAACAGAAACAGGAATGTATATTTCATTTAATGATGGGAAAAACTGGAAGCCATTTCAGTTAAATCTACCTATTGTTCCCATTACTGATCTCACCATAAAAGACAATAATTTAATTGTTGCTACACAAGGAAGAAGCCTTTGGATTATAGATGATTTAACGGTTTTACATCAGTTGTATGCAAATACTTCTGAGGACCATAGAATTTTCAAACCTAAGGATACCTATAGAATGGGTGGCGGAAGTCGTAAAGACAGTAAAACATCAGGAACAAATCATCCTAATGGTGTGATGACGTATTTTAATTTGAAAAGTTATGACGAGACAACCGATGAAGTGTCATTAACCTATTTAGACACTAAAGGTGATACTATCAAAACGTTTTCGACTAAAAATGACAAGAAAAATAAGCTTGAAGTTAAAAAAGGAATGAACCAATTTGTTTGGGATATGTCTTATGATGGCGCCGAAAAATTAGATGGTATGATTTTGTGGTGGGCAAGTCTAGATGGACCTAAAGCGATACCTGGAACTTATAAAGTGCATCTTAATATTAAAAATGATGTCACATCGAGCACTTCGTCTTCGCTCAGTACAGGCTCTGTCGAGATGCCACAATCGTTCACTATCCTTGCCGACCCCAGAGCTGAAAGCACACAGTTAGACATGCAAAAGCAGTTTAACTTTATTAAGGATATTAATAAAACGATGGATGATGCGCATAAATCCATTAAAAAAATCAGAAATATTAAAGCGCAATTAATAGCTTTTGAGACACAATATAAAGACAATGAAGCGGTAAAAGAGCTTCTAGAAAAATCAAAAACACTTAAAGAAGAATTCACTAAAATTGAAGAAGCTTTATACCAAACGAAAAACCGAAGCGGGCAAGATCCGTTGAATTTTCCAATCAGGTTAACCAATAAATTAGGCCATTTAAATTCATTAGTTCGTATGGGTGATTTTGCACCAACTGATCAAGATATTGCGGTTAAGAACGAATTGACTGCCCAAATTAAAACACAGCTAGATGCATTTAATACCTTGGTAAGTGATGAGATAAGTGTCTTTAATACTGCTTTTAATTCTAAGCAGTTAAACTATTTATTTGTTGAAGATTGATTGGAAAATTAAAACATCTCGACTCCGCTCGATGTGACAGCATTAGTAATAATTAACGTCACTAACAGTCATGTCGAGCATTATCGAAAACTAAAATTATTTAGTTTGAAGATACATTGCGGAGCAATACGAGACACGTTAAAAATATAATGATGAAATTTTACTACGTTTACATGCTAAAATGTGCTGATGACTCCATCTACACAGGAATGACAAATAGTATTGATAGACGTTTAGAAGAACACAGAGCGGGATTGAATCCAGATTGTTATACATATAGAACAAGGCCTTTAAGTCTAATTTATCATCAAGAGTTTATGCAATTTGAACAAGCTGAACTTTTTGAAAAGAAAATCAAAAAATGGAGTCGTAGTAAAAAGTTAGCTTTGGCAAATGAAGACTTTGAATTATTGAAAGATTTATCAATTTGTGCGAACAAATCTCATTCAGATAATCAAAAGAAATAAGCTTCTCGACTCCGCTCGAAGTGACAGCTATTTGTAAATTAAACACTCACAGTCATATCGAGCGGAGTCGAGATAGAATAAAAGATCAATTTTAATGGAATATTACAACTATATAAAAGCATTACACCTCATTTTTATTGTCACTTGGTTTGCTGGGTTATTCTATATCCCGAGACTGTTTGTGTATCAAATTGAAGCCTATCACAAGTCATCGCCAGACAAGGAGATCTTGGGAAAACAATTGAAGTTAATGGCAAATCGATTGTGGACAATTATCACATGGCCTTCAGCAATATTAGCTACTTTTTTCGCTATTTGGCTACTCATTATGAGACCGTTTTTGTTAGAGCAACCTTGGATGCATGTCAAACTAGTATTTGTTGTATTATTGATTTTGTACCACTTAAAAACACATCAGTATTACAAGCAATTACAACGCGATGAGGTTAAAAAAACGTCTAATTTTATGAGACTTTGGAATGAAGGCGCAACTTTTATTCTATTTGCCGTTGTGTTTTTAGTTATACTAAAAAGCGCCATTAATTGGGTGTTTGGCGTTGTTGGGATTTTTGTTTTAGGGATTCTTTTAATGTTAGGTTTTAAACTTTATAAAGGGATTAGAGAGAAAAATCAGGACCCTTAGAACTGTTTTATTAGGAATATCGAGTCAATTATTTTTGGATTGATTATTGCTATATTTAGAAAAAAATAATAACACATAACCAAAAGGTATTCATTTTCAGGGAACATTTCAATGAAGTTAAATAAACTGTCTTTACGAGTTCGCATATTTTTCGCCATGATTTTGTTGGTATTTATTGCATCCATTTTAATTGGAGCAGTTACCATTTATCAGTACAACGAAGAGGCTATAGATTACCATAAACAGCGATTAGAACGCAAGGAGATAGCGATAATTAGTCATATTAATAATGTGATTCGTAAAACGACTTGGGAAGTTGTAACTGAAAACGTTCCATTGATCTTCAAAGAAGACATTCATAATATTGCAGATATTCATAGCTTAAGAATCAATTTGTATGATTTGGACGGAACCCTTTTAAAATCATCTAAAGCAGGTTTCAAAAACGACTCCATAGCTAAATGTATAGATACAGAAGTATTGAATGCAATTTCAAATACTGCAAGGCACAGGCATGTCGTTAAAAACAAAAAAAACGGTGAAACTTTTCAATCGTCTTATACCTATATCTTCGATAAAAAATCAAAGCCTTTAGCCATATTGAACCTACCGTATTTGGAAAATGATGATTTTCTCAATAAAGAGCTTAATGAGTTTTTAGAACGTTTGGGTTATGCCTACTTGTTTATGATGTTTCTCGCTATAATATTAGCGTTGCTACTTTCAAAGTATATTACGCGAACATTAAAAACAATTTCAGATAAAATTAATGAAACGCGTCTTGAAAAGCGCAATAAAAAAATAGAGATTACCTCGTCTAGTGAAGAGATTAGCACGCTTATCAATTCGTATAATAGTATGATTGATGAGTTAGAGGAGAGTGCTGTAAAATTGGCTATGAGTGAGCGTGAGCAAGCATGGCGTGAGATGGCAAAACAGGTGGCTCATGAGATTAAAAACCCATTAACGCCTATGCGATTGAGTGTTCAAAGTTTTCAGCGTAAATTTAATCCTGAAGATGAAAACATCCACCAAAAGGTAGATGAATATAGTCAGACGCTCATTCAGCAAATCGATACCATGAGTTCAATTGCATCTGCGTTTTCTAACTTTGCTAAAATGCCTGCGCAGCAAAATGAAACACTTAATGTGTCGAGTATTGTTAAATTAGGATTGGATATTTTTAGTGAGGATTATATTATATTTTCTACTGACAATAATGAAATTCTTGCCAATTTTGACCGTACACAGTTAATTCGAGTCGTTACTAATTTAGTTAAAAACGGAATTCAATCCATTCCTGAAGACAAAGCAGACCCGAGAATTGAAGTTAGAGTGACTTCAGAAGACGATATGGTGAAAATCACTGTTGAAGACAATGGTATTGGAATAACTGAAGAAAATAAACTTAAAATTTTCGAGCCAAAATTTACTACTAAATCCAGCGGAATGGGATTGGGTCTAGCCATGGTGAAAAATATTGTGGAAAACTACAAAGGAAATATTACCTTTACATCTCAGTCAGGAATAGGAACGACATTTATCGTTACATTTCCGAAGCAATAACACTATTCTTGCGAAGGCAGGAATCTCTAAATACATATTCAATAACTATAATTTAGGCGCACCATTTTTATCGTAAGTGCTTTTAAATGACCTATCACCCGCATGAGAGCAGTGGTGAGATTAAAAATAAAACTATTATGAGCTACCAAAATATTTTATCGAGTACTACAAACGGAATTACAACCATCACAGTTAATCGACCAAGCAAGCTTAATGCGCTTAATAAAGCAACAATTCAGGAGTTGCATGATGCTTTTAAGGCGGCAAATAAAAGTAAAGACACGAAAGTTATTATCCTTACTGGAAGCGGCGAAAAAGCATTTGTTGCAGGAGCAGATATTAGTGAATTTGCCCATTTTGATGAGTCAAATGGAGGGAAGTTAGCTGCAAAAGGACAAAAATTATTATTTGATTTTATCGAAAGCTTATCAACTCCTGTGATCGCAGCCGTTAATGGTTTTGCTTTAGGAGGAGGCTTAGAACTAGCGATGGCATGTCACTTTAGGATTGCAAGTAGCAACGCAAAAATGGGATTACCAGAAGTTTCACTTGGTGTCATTCCTGGTTATGGTGGTACGCAACGTTTATCCCAATTAGTGGGTAAAGGTCGAGCTATGGAAATGGTCATGACTGCAGGAATGATTGATGCCAATCAAGCTCTAAATTACGGATTGGTAAATCATGTCACTGAAGAAGCTGAACTTATAGCATTAGCCGAAAAACTTGCTGGTAAGATTATGCGAAATTCTTTAGTCGCCATAAAAGGTGCTATCAAAGCGATTAATGCAAATTTTAAAGATGGCGTTAACGGTTATAAAACTGAAATTAAACAATTTGGTAAATGTTTTGGTACCGAAGATTTCAAGGAAGGAACTACGGCATTTTTAGAAAAGCGTAAAGCAGATTTTCCAGGCGAATAGTTTTATACAAACTTAGATTTAATTACACACAAATTCTTCTCAAATAGTATGACGTGTTGGCAATGAGGGTTATTCAAATCCTTTTATTGAAATGTCTAATTTACTTAGAAACACGAATAATGCGGTAAATTATAGAAGCAGTTATGCTATTATTTGTGTCCTTAGTGTACGAAATCAAATTTTGTATAAAAGCGTATGTCGTCACACTCTGTATGTTTTTTTTTACTTATATTTATTGCTTACATTTTAATAGATCATATAACCATGAAAAAAAAATCATTATTACTTCCATTGCTGCTTATTACTCTTTTCGGATATGCACAAGAAGCTAAAGACATAGATTCTACTGCTATTTTCATCCTGGATAAAATGGGTGAAGTAATAGGTGACTTAGAATCTGTAACCTTTGAACTCAAAAATTCTGCTGATGAACTAGATGCAGAAAACAATATTAGAAAGCACTATTCTACCAGTGTAATTTCCTTTTCTGGGCCAAATAAATTACTTGTTCGAACTGAGGGTGAAAAAGGTAAAAGATCTTTTAATTATGATGGTTTTTATTTATCCTATTATAATTACGACGAAAATAATTATGTGACGCTTGAGGCACCGGAATCAACTATAGCGATGTTTGACGAGATGAATAAAAATTATGATTTTCAGTTTCCTGCTGCGGATTTTTTCTATCCCTCTTTTACAGACGATATGATGGAGGCATTTGATAGCATCAAATTATTAGGAAAGAAAACAATTGACGGCGAAGAGTGTTATCATATAATGGCAACTAATAAAGAATTTAATGTGCAAATATGGGTGTCAAACAAAACCTATTTACTACCAAAACATTTTGTGATTATTTATAAAAATAAATCAAATCTTCAATATGAGTCAACTTTCAGTAATTGGTCATTAAATCCTAATATCCCTAATTCTGTATTTGATTTTATGCCTCCTCCAAATGCTAGATTAATAAGCATTTTAAAAAAATCTTAATTGTAACAACAGCACAAAATTAATTAAACATGACAACACATACATTTAATATTAAACACACACTAGGAATTATATTTGTTTTTATAGCTCTAGTGTTTCCTTCAGATTTATTGGCACAACGCATGAGTCATGGGGCTTCTCGTGGTGGAGGTCGATCAATGTCTAAACCTAGTGCATCCCGATCTACACCTAGTAGATCTATAAACGGCGGTCACAAAGCAACAACAAATAGAAATAGGACTCAAACAAAACCGAAGACAAACAGAGCTACAACAAGACCTAATACTACTACTACAAATAGAGCCAAGACAAAACCTAATGTTTCTCGAGATAAGGCAACAAATAACCGCCCTAATACTGCTAATGTAAAAAACCGCAAGACTTCTAATGTTAGAAATAAAAGCAACAATAATGTTGGTAACAATAACAGGGTTGGTAATAAAACACGCGTTGGTAATAATAATGTGAATATTAATGTCAACAACAGTAGGCACACGAGAGTAAACGCGAGTTCAAGAAGATATACAAGACCGCCTTACCGCTATGGTGGTCGAGGGTATTACTGTCATAGACCATACTACTATCACCCTTACCGACCGTTTTATTGGGGATCATATTATCATCCTTGGGGCTATTTTACAGCGACCTTAGTTACAACGGCAGTAATTGTTGCCATAGTTAGTGATAATGACAATGATAAAGATGAAGAAGAATATCATTATGATAATGGCACGTATTATTTAAAAACACCGGAAGGTTTTGTTGCCGTCCAAGCTCCGGTAGGTGCCCAAGTTGAATCCATCCCAAAAGAAGCCGAAAAAGTAGAAGTAAATGAAACCAATAACTATTATTATGGAGGTGCCTTTTATGAAAAAAATGCAGAAGGATATATAGTTGTTCCTGCTACTGCCGGAACGATTGTTCCTAATTTGCCAGAAGGAGGAGAAGAAGTGAAAATAGGGGATCAAACCTATGTTCAATTCGGAGAAACCTATTATCAACCGATCCAAGTCGATGGCAAAAATATGTATGAAATTGTAGAAATTAAAGAAGAGTAATTTTAATTTTCAAAAACTTGAATAAAATTGCGAGATCACCATGCTTAAAAGGCGCAGAAAACTCAAAATATCTTTATTATGCCTTATAGTAATCCTATTGGTTGCAATGGTGTTTACTCCTACATTAATAAAGAATTATGCTATTAATAATAGTAAGGAACTTTTTGGTCGACAGATTGGTATTGGTAATTTAAAATACAACTACTTCTCCAGTACAGTTAAAGTCATAGACTTTAAAATGTTTGAGAATAATGATAAAGATCATTTTACAACCATAGATACACTTATTTTAAATTTAGAACCTCTAAAGTTACTTACTGATAAAATTGAAATTGAACAGTTGTATATAAAAGGCTTAATGGTTCGGACCGTAATGCAAGATTCAACGTTTAATTTTGATGATTTATTAGCCTTCCATTCTGTGCCAGAAGACACTACAAACATAGAAGATCAAGAGCCTCTTAAATACAGTATTTCTGATATTGAATTAAAAGATTCTAATTTCTTTTTTGATAATAAAAGTGTTGGTAAAGAAACTCATATTGAAGATTTTTCCTTTGTAATTCCTCATATCGGTTGGGATCAAGAAGAAAAAAGTAATGCCGATGTAAAATTTAATTTTAAAAATGGTGGATACTTGCAATCTGCGCTAAATGTCAACCCTGTAAATGGTGAATTTGATGCACAAATTACAGTAGAAAATTTGTATTTAAAACCCTTTTATGAATACGTTGCAGAATATGCTGAAATTAATGATTTTAATGGTGTATTAAATAGCACTATACAAATTAATGGTAACACAAGTAATCCTGCAGCTTCTCAAGTTTCGGGACAAGTTGATGTCAGTGATTTTATAATGACAGACAAAACAGACAAAGAATTTCTAAAGGCAGATATGATTAATGCTGAGTTAAAGAATATTGATTATGCAAATAGTTCATATGCCTTTAACACTATAGAAATGACCAAGCCATACATCTATTTTGAAATGGATTCTATTACCAATAACTTTTTTACAATATTTAAATTAGATGATTATATGAATTTTGATGTAGACCCTTCTGCATCAGAAGATGATATAGAACAAAAAGAAGGACAAAGTGTTGAGAATGTAGAAAGCTCAGATCTTTATTACGCTATTAATAACTTAAAGGTTAATTCAGGAATTATGGATTATAGCGATAATTTAACTGGAGAACGATTTGACTATCATTTAAATGAAATTACAATAAACTCTGATAGTATAAGCAGTAAATCTAAATGGATAAATATAAAATCTGATATGCTTCTAAACAATCGTGGGACTCTAAATTCTAGTCTAGGGATTAATCCTAATGATTATAACAACCTAAATTTAAATATGGTTATAGAGAACTTTCTACTCTCTGATATTAATATTTATGCTAATTATTATACGGGTCATAACATCGTTTTAGGGGATTTTTATTACTATTCAAAATCGCGAATTACAAATGGAGAGATCCTTAGTGAAAATCAACTGCTCGTGAAAAATGTTTCTGTTGAAAACAGCAATAGTGGTATTGCAACCCTACCTTTAAAATTTGCGCTGTTTTTGCTAAAAGATAAAAATGGTGATGTTAATCTTAATATCCCTGTACGTGGTAACACTAGTGACCCTGAAGTAGACATCAAAAAATTAATTTGGACCACTCTAAAAAATAAGATCACAGGTGCAGCGTCAGACCCTATAGGACCTCTAGCAATAATGGTGGACGTCGATCCAGCAGACTATAGAGAGCTGGTTTTTGAATATACAGATACCATACCTAATGAAAACCATTACCTAAAACTAGACAAACTTCTTGAAATGGAAACTCAAAAAGAGGGGCTAAAAGTGAAATTAGAACATCAGGTTGACCCTAAGTTACAACAAGAAGCCTTGGCGGTGGCAGCGCTTGGACAACAGTACTTAAAAGATAAAAAGAAAGACTATCTAGAAGATAAAAAAGGGTTTAAAAAGTACATAAAAAAAGAAACGAAAAACGATACTATTAGTGTTAAAGGTGCCGCTTTATTATTGATGGAAGATTCTGTGTTATCTGCTTTGTCACAATCGTATAATGAAGCATTATTGCGAAATATAAGCAGCTATTTAAAGGGAAAGAAGCCCAACACTGCTATTGAAGTTATTCCTGTAAACCCACAAGAACCAAATAATAAAACATCTGAAAACAAGTTGGTCATTAATTTTGATATGCTTACAGTAATGGCAGATGATGGTACTACAAATGAACCAGAGAAAGCGAAACCAGCAACTGATGCAAAGGATAAATAAACTTAAAGGGCTTGGTCTAGTCCGATTTGGTGTAAATATAATAATCTAATAAATGTAATATCATGAAAAGTCAATACATTATGTTGTTATCAGCACTGCTAGTTTTGAGTAGTTGTTAAAACGAAAATGAAGAACAAAGATTTGTAGAAACTTCAGTAACGAATAATGATAAACAAGGACTTAAAGTTGAAGAATTCCCTAAAAATCACCTTTCCTAAATGGGCGGCATTTGTGCCTGTTTATGCCATTGGTAGTATCGCTTCATATTGGTTAATAGAACGCGTTATTGGGTTTTGAATGCAGCAGTTATCAGAACCCAAAAAAGTAACAGTTTATAAAAACAAAAAAGTCCAACATCTCTGTTGAACTTTGTTTGCTCCTCCTCTTGGGCTCGAACCAAGGACCCTCTGATTAACAGTCAGATGCTCTAACCAACTGAGCTAAGGAGGAATTTTATTCGCTTTAGCGAGCGCAAATATAAATCAATTTTATGTTTTACAAAACAATTTTTTTAAAAAATATCGATTTATTTTTTAAATCCAATCGTTGATATTTGCAGATAGAACTAATAATATTAATATGATAAATCCAACCAATTGTGCACGCTCTAAAAACTTTTCGCTTGGAGCTCTTCCTGAAATCATTTCATAGAGCAAGAACATCACGTGACCACCATCTAAAGCTGGTATTGGTAATAAGTTAAGAACACCTAACATGATTGATAAAAACGCAGTTAAAACCCAAAAGGCTTGCCAACTCCAAACACTTGGGAATATGCTATAAATAGCTTTAAAACCTCCAACACCTTTATAAGCGCCAGTACTCGGATTAAAAATAGCTTTTAATTGTGCACCATATTTCTGTACAGTATCAACAAAATCTCTTCCGCCAGCTCCAAAGCTTTCTCCAAACGTATAGGTTTGAAATGCAATGTCATAATAGCCTAATTCAGCAAAACGATCATTATCAAACGCAGCTTGAATTCCAAACTTCCCTTTTTCATCTACTTTTAATGCTCTTGAAATGGTTTTATCACCTCTTAATAACTCTACGTTTAAAGTCTGGCTTTTGTAGTTGGTCATTAATGAATCTAACTGATCAAAATATTTTAATGTATTGCCGTTAATAGACGTGACTATATCTTCAGGTTTAATATCTACATTTTTATTTAATGAAGAATCTGAAACAGCACCAACCATAAAAGGAATTCTACGCTCAAATAAATCTCTACTTTTTGCGGAGGTAAATTGACCAAGAAAATCTTCAGGAAGTGAAATTACTTTTTCTTGTCCATGTCGTTTAATTGTAAATGTTTCTGCACCAATAATGTTAGATCGTACATCGTAATCATTAACAACAGTAATATCGTTGACCTTTAAAATTTTATCGCCTGTTTGAAACCCGATATCTTTTAATAGTTGGTTTTCAATCCAGTAGCCGTCTTTTAAGCTCTCTATTTTAGTTGTTTTATCACCATATGTAAAGGCGACAAACACATAAATAACGTAAGCCAAAATAAAGTTAACAGTAACACCACCAAGCATAATAATGAGACGTTGCCATGCTGGTTTAGATCGAAATTCCCAGGGTTGAGGTGGTTGAGACATTTGCTCTTTATCCATACTCTCATCAATCATTCCTGCAATTTTCACGTAACCACCAAGAGGCAACCAACCAATACCATAAACGGTATCTCCTATTTTCTTTTTAAACAAAGAAAATTTAATGTCAAAAAAGAGATAAAACTTTTCTACTCTAGTTTTAAATAATTTTGCTGGTATAAAATGCCCTAATTCGTGCAATACGATTAGTAGTGAAAGACTCAGTAAAAATTGGGATACTTTTATTACAAACTCCATGTGTCGTTAATCATAAAAATTAATTGGCGACAAATGTAGTGTTTTAGGGTGATTTAGAAAACTATAATAGAATTTAAGCCTATTTTTTTAACACCGATTTAGTAATGATCCCATCCCTAGTTTGAAATTGAACAAACAATAATCCCGAAGACCATGAGGACGTGTCTAAGCGATCAACCCACTCTGAAGTTGTTATTAATTGTCCGAGTGTGTTGTAAACCTTGATTTCTGAAATATCTAATTGTTCAGGTTTTTTAAAAAATAAAACTTCGGAAGTTGGATTAGGATAGACCAGCAATTCTCTATTAATTTGAAATTCATCAGTACTTAAAAGCACATTATTGTCCCTTGAAATTAAGTCAGATTCTGGATCAAATAGAATATCTTGAATTGTGAAATTAACCGTTTCTGAAAAATCCTGTTGATTGGTCGTATGGTCTAAGGTGATATTTAATTCTTCTCCTTGAGTTCCCTGTATTCGCAATGGAACAGGTGCTTCAAAAAATGATACAGAGGTATTACTCTGTGTTTGACTGAGGTTGATAGCGACTTGATTTTCGGATGTTTGATTCCATGTAACCGTATAACTTGGGTACCCTTGATTATATAACCAATCACTAAAGAATTCAGTTAAATCCTCACCAGTTGATGTTTCTACGATAGAGATAAAATCTTCAGTTTTCGCATAGCCGTATGAATGTTCAGGTGTATCTAAATAGTCTTTAAGGGCTTGAAAAAAAGGAGCGT
>Ga0316189_10002262_pt1 | contig 18970 bp, 13 predicted proteins | sample LowCovwburrow_MG_FD_204930 | JGI IMG/M metagenome (GOLD analysis project Ga0316189, IMG submission 204930) | Coastal sediment microbial communities from Maine, United States - Lowes Cove worm burrow | ecosystem: Environmental > Aquatic > Marine > Coastal > Sediment | place: USA: Maine...
GTCATTTTAATATTAAATCGCGGGATAGAGCAGTAGGTAGCTCGTCGGGCTCATAACCCGAAGGTCACTGGTTCGAGTCCAGTTCCCGCTACTAGATTAAATTCTTTCAAAATCAACGGTTTAGTTCACACTAAACCGTTTTTTTATGCAAAGTATTTATGAATTAGTTACCTTAGAGGATCAAAATGAACACGATTTAGAACACGATTTGTCAAACAAGAAGATTTTTTCAACTCCCAAAATTTATGATGCTAATGGAGATATTAGCAAACGTTGGTATGTTTATTTTTCTTATTTAAATCCTGAGACAGGAAAATTAGAACGTATGAAAAACATCTATGGAAAGACGAATAGATATAAGACTAAGGAATCACGTTATTCAATTCTATCGATTTACAAAAGACGATTATTGAAATTACTTAAAGATGGTTACAATCCATTTGTAGACAATACAGAACTGCATAAATTAAAAGCTAATTCAGTTGTTAAAAATAAAGAACTTAAAAATGTTGTGGAAGTAATCAACAAAGACAGCAACAAAGACAGCAACAAAGACTGCAACAACGTTGTTGCAACATTCAATAACATTGTTGTTGTGAGCTTGGAAGAGGCTGTTAATAGGGCATTGATGCTGAAAACCAATGTAGTAGGTAAAACAACAATTGTTGATTATCAAAGTCGATGTAATACTTTAATTCGTTATTTGAAAAGCAACAACCTTGTTGTTGATAATGTCAGAGATTTGAAAAAAAAGACTATTATAGACTTTTTAAATGCGATACAAATAAAGACTTCTGCCAGAAATAGAAATAATTATCGCACTTGTTTAAGTAGTGTTTTTCAAACAATGGAGGATAATGAGTTGATAGAAAAGAATTTTATAAAGAATATTAATCAATTAAAAAGTAATCCTCAACGCAACAAAACATATTCTGTTAAACAACAGGAGGAGATATTCCAACATCTTGAAAAGGAAGACCCTATTCTACTTTTATACATCAAGTTCATATCTTATAATTTATTACGACCAATTGAAGTTTGCCGACTAAAAATTGGGAATATTGATTTTGAAAGTAGAACATTACAATTTCAAGCAAAAAATAAATTACTTAAAACCAAAATAATCCCTGAGATTTTATTTAGGGATATACCAAATTTATCAGGGAAAGATGGGGAGTCATTATTATTTACACCAGACGAAATAGGAGGTGTCTGGTTAACGGAATTGACAAATCGAAGAGATTATTTTAGTAAACGTTTTAAAACTGTAGTTAAAGATCATTTTGGATTGGATAAAAATTATGGTCTATATAGTTTTAGACATACATTTATCACTAAAATGTACAGAACAATGGTAAAAGAGTCATCTCCTTTTGCAGCAAAAAGTAGTTTAATGCAAATAACTGGTCATTCCACAATGCTTGCCTTAGAAAAGTATTTAAGAGATATTGATGCTGAGTTACCTGAGGATTATTCAAATCTTTTAGAGAAGTAATTATTGGATGGAAACAGAATTAGAAATATTGAATGAAAGAGCAAATAGATTAACACTGTTCTTTATTCCCTATCAGTTATTTCCAGAATTCACTGATGAACAAAGAAAACAGGCGGAAGATGAATTATTCTTTGGTACTCTATATTTATATAAGCAGGGCAAAATAATTGTAAACTTTGAAAAAGATTTTAATCAAATTAACCTTCTCAGTAAAAAGGACCTTTTAGCAAATAATATTTTACGATTAATCGAGATCAACGAAAAAGGAAAAAAAGAATCGTTTAATTTTTTGCTAGATAAGTATGCGTCACGTATTAAAGGGTGGGAGTACATATATGATTGGTTAAATAATAATGCTGAAAATAACATTGTTGATTTGAACGCTTCTAACAAGGCTCTGTTACAATTTCAACTAGATATAACCAAAGTTCATTTGAGAGAAATAGAATCTCGTTTTGGTATAAGCGATAATATTCCATCAGAACAACCAGAAAATATTTTTATTGAAAATAAAGATCTAGTGTTTACAAACGGTAAAACTGTCCATGATATAGTTAAAGAGAAAAATGATAATAGTGAATTGGTTAATAAAAGTAAAAAAAGAAAAACACTTATAAGCAATGAAGATGCGGATAAATATTTATTGAAAACAATCTTTAATATTCAATTTGAATCTATAAACTAAAAAAAGTAATAATAAAAATGACATTACCCTCTTATTGCTCTAATTTTATTTCTTGTAATAAAAAATTGAGAATGCGCTATATCTATATTCTGGTAGAGATAAGTTTTCGAGCAACAACGTTGTTGCAAGGATTGTTGTTTAGTTAAAATTTAATGCTGAAAACCTCCCATTTGTGTTTTTCGTTTACAAGCTTTGTTTAAACTAAGCTTAGTGATAGTTTAATATATGGAGATAATTGAATAAATTTAATTTCACCCAAAACTCCTCAACAAAACACTAGCCTGCAAATAAAACCTACCAGTCTTGAAGTTCTTCCTTTTCTTAAAATCCAAATTAATTATTTCACCAAACTTTGTGTTTTGTTCTAATTGATGAATAAGGGTAATCATTTCATTGTATGAACCTTCTAATGAGAATTGATAGGTATTTATCTTTAAATCGTCACGTTGTATTTGATGAGGTTCTACAAAATTACTGAGGGTAATATTGTGTTGTTCGGCATAGGTATTGATTGTTTTTAGCATGCTGTTTTGAATCGAGTTACCACTGAGTTGATACTCTGTAAGTATCGAATCATTATACTTCTCTTTTCGTTTTAAAGTAGAAAGCTGTGTTGGTAAATTATCAAATATCACAGCTTCTTTTTCTAAAATATCATATGCGATTTTTGTTTCAATGGTCTTAGAGAATGCAAATTTATACGATAGCAATAATAACACTGCAAAGCTGCTAACGAGAATAATATTTTTAGTTTTTTGTGTCATTGGTGATGCTAACTTTTAAAGTAAATTCTGAAGATGATTTTGAAGTATCCTCGAAGCTTATAATTTCAATTTTTTCTATCCATGTAAAAGACTCTAGTTTGGATATCCATTCAGAGAAAAATATAGACTCCAAAGTGTTACCAGAGACTACTATGGTATTAATCTTGTTTTCAATAGGTTTATTTTCTTTGATTTTCCTTGATAATGGCTGATAGTTAAATTCGGACATCAAAATGCTGTTTGGTAAACTTTGGGTAAATGCATCTAGGTAGAAAGAACTTTTTGAGCTATTGCTTTTAAGGATGTCTTCTATGATCTTTTGGGTTTTTTGAACTTTATCATTTAAACTTACCAGCTTAGTTTTGGAGGTGTTTAGAACTTCAGCTGTTCCTTTTAGCTCATTAACTTTACTATAGTAACTATTAAAAAACAGGAAATTTACCAGCAGTAGAATGAATAAGAAAGAGAGTCCGATTTTTAGGAACTGATTGAAGAACCGTTTCTCTTTAAAATGGGTTAGTGCTTGAGTCTGCTTATCTCCAATATACGACTCTGTTTTTTTAGCCTTTGTTATTAAATTTAAAGCAGAACAGAAGTTTAATAGGTGCCTGTTACTTAGAGATGTGTCATTAAACTGATAAGTAATTTCAGATGACTCAGAATTTCCATCAATGTTTATAATTTGATTCTTTTCCTTTTGAATTACCGCATTGTTAGTGTAGATCGTTTCTTCGGGTATTAAATCAGAAATTGAAGATATCATCAGATTACCCAATGAAAAATTAATAAGCGAAATATTGTGAGCTTTAAATCCTATTAAAAGGTCGTCTAAATACGTTTTTCTGCAAATTGAAATAAAATGAATGCTATCCTGTTTTAAAATTTCATAGTAGAAATCATTGATTTTTATATTTGGAAAGGTCGCGTGAAGCAATTTCAAATCATCTGTTTCTTGACTTTCTAGTTTTTTTGTAATTACAAAATGAGTATTTATAACTAGAGCAGCAGGTTTGTGCTTTGGTATATCTCTTAAAGCGTCTTTAAGCTCATTAAACTCAAATTTATTGACGACTTCAACCTGATTTTTATTTTTCTTTAACTCAATACCATAATAACAAATCTCATCATTTACTTGCGTTTGCTCAACACTATAAAAATGATTTCCATAAGTTAAATATGATAAGACACGTTTTTTCATTAGTAAATAACAGTTGGTTTAATAAAAACGGTAAGTTTTGATTTTCTAGCTTCTCGAACACGCTTACTGAATAACCATTTTATAATAGGTATTCGGGCTAAAAAGGGAACACCAGATCCTGAATTATTGGTATAGTTGTCTTCTAATCCACCGAGTACAGCAATATCTTGATCCTTCATTCTAACGACTGAGGAAAACGTACGAGAATTAATATCTGGTGGCGCATCATCGGCAATACGCTGGCCAAAGCTCGATTGTATGACATTAATATCTAATAATACTTGCTTGTCACCAGTGACATAAGGCTTAATATCTAAACCTAGTTTTGCGTCTATTGGGAAGTAATTGCGAATTTCAGTAGTTTGAGGGTTATCTGAGCCTATGATATCTCGTCTTACGATGGCATAATAAGAGGTTTGTCCATTTGAAAATGAAGCTTTATGACCATTTAAAGTGGCTAATTTAGGTGTTGATTTAATTTTCAGATTACCGTTTGTTTCCATTGCTTTTACTGTAGCAAAAAAGTTTGGAACAACGCGCCCAAAATTGAATACAGATGTATTACTGAATCCATTTATGATTTTATTTATGGTTTGAGCGCCTAAAGTTAAATCTGTTGTTGGAAATAAACCGCCTTGGGTTAATTGCGGCTCGCTACCTATTCCCCAAGTGACACCAGCCTCAAGTGTATTTGATGTTGAAGCCTCTACAATCATGACTTCAATTAAAATAACGGGTATGGTCTTGTCGATATCCTTTACAAAGTTCTTGAAAAATTCAATTTTAGTACTAGTTCCAGTCACATATATATTGTTGAGTTCAAAATCTACTTTGAAGTCTAGATCATTTTTTATTTCTTCAGGTATAATATCCAAAATACTTTTCTGATCTTGAGTGGTTCTCTGCAAATTTTGAACATTGTTATTCTGAGTTCGATTAAAATTAGTATTTGCTGAATTATAATTTTGCTGATTACCAAAACCTTGATTTGTCGTGGCGAAATTGTTTCCTAGATTATTATTGAATGGAGCAGATTCAGGATCTGGCATAAGGTTAACCGATCGATGATTTAAGGTTATGATTTCAACTTTCCTGACACTTAACTGGTCTGTTGTTCCGAAGAAGTAAATATCACCCTCTTTTTTAAACGTATAGATACTTGAGTTTTCGCTATTAACTTGTTCATTTGAAACTCTACTACTTGAGGATGACGTTGTAGAATTATCCGTATTACCTGATTGTAACTTTATTTGTGGTTCAAACATTTTGACAAGTAAATTATCAAAAGTGATTGCGTTTGTCTTTATGGTTACTTGTCCAGCTTGTTCTAAAGGGGATGCTAAGAATATATTAAGTTTAAGGGAATCACCAATAGTTTTGATGACATCTGAAATTTTAGCGTTCTCAAAATTAACCGCTAAAAGCTGTTGAGTAGAATCTATCACTTTAAATCCTAGATTTGGATTTAATCGACGACGCAAATTTCTTTTGTTACCATCACTCTTGCTGTCTGTTAGAAGGTCAAACACATAAAAATCATCCTTTGTTTTAGTGAGTGTTAAATTATTACTCAATGCTAGTTTATCCATGGCTGCATCAAAATTTGTCGTTTTAATATAGGATGTAATTTGATGGTCTTCCATGCCTGGCGCATACAGCAAATTTTTTGCGCTTTCATCCATAATTTGTTTAAAAACCTCGTACAGGTTATTTTGCTTAGTGTCAATTGAAATAGTCTCATAAGAGGGATTGAAATCGATACTAATAGGATAAGTTTGGTCTTCTGGAATGGGAACGAAACGTTTAATAGATAAAATATCGCCTGTAAATTCAATGGTGAGATTGTATTCTTTACATAAAAAGAGTAGCACATTAGCTACGCTCACATTTGAGAAGTTGTTAGTTACCCTCATCTGGTTTAATTCAGGTGACACACTAATATTAACATTGTGAACATTGGATATCGCCAGTAAAAAATTAGATAGCGTTATCTCGTTTAGAGCGATACTAGCATCTAATTTATCGCCTAGTCCTTGGTTTGTTTCAGCTAAATTTTCGAGCTCGGTTTCTATTAAAGATAAACGATCATTCGATTGCGCATGTCCAATGGTAAAACAGACGAAAATAAGAATAAGGGATACTACTGATTTCATCTAGATATTTTTAAATTAATAATGAATAAACCTCGTCAATAGAAGTCAATCCATTTTTCACCATTGCTATGGCATTATCTTTTAAGGTCACAATATTTTGCTGTTTCAAATAGCTGTCTATTTCAAGCGTATTATTCTTGATATGCAAGACTAAATCCTTTGTAATAGGGATAATTTCATAAATCGCTTTTCTACCTTGGTATCCCGTATAATTACAGTGATCACAACCAACTGACACCGACTTGTGATGGAGTTCTTTTGGTACAATAAAAGAATTTGGGAAATCATTAGCATCAGCTACTTGTTCGGTTTTACAGTAGTGACATAACTGTCGCACTAGACGTTGGGCAACACTAACATTTAATGTGCTCGCGATAAGAAATGGAGGAATTTCCATATCAACTAATCGTGTCACTGTAGCCCAAGCAGAATTGGTATGAATAGTAGATAGCACTAAATGACCCGTTAGAGCTGCTCTAATAGCCATATTGGCTGTCTTAGCATCTCTAATTTCTCCCACCATAATCACATCAGGATCTTGTCTTAAAAACGTACGTAAGGTTTTTGAAAAATCTAAGCCTATGTTTTCTTTTAGTTGAACTTGATTGACCCCTTCTAAGGTGTATTCTATTGGGTCTTCAATGGTTAAAATATTGGTGCTATCATCATTTAGTAACTTAAGTGTTGCATAGAGTGTTGTTGTTTTTCCTGACCCTGTAGGGCCAGAAATTAGAATAATGCCATTGGGTTTTTTAATGGATTCTTTATAAATCCTCAATTCTTCGACAGACAACCCTAAATCACGTAATTCAATATGATCTGCGTCTTTACTCAAAATTCTAAGCACTAATTTTTCACCGTGAAGTATAGGTAACGAAGACACCCTAATATCAAATTCTTCTGAGTTTGTTTTTATGGTAATACGACCATCTTGAGGTAATCTTTTTTCTGAAATATCTAATCCAGATTTAATTTTTAATTTGTTGATAATAATAGGGTATTCCTCTTTAGAAATGATATAATATTCTTTTAATTTTCCGTCAAGTCTAAAGCGCACGCGACATTTATTTTCATAGGTTTCAAAATGTATATCACTACTTCCTATAGATTTTGCTGTGGTTAGTAGTTGCTCTAGAAAATCATTAGAATAACTAAAGGCTTTTGAGTTTCCATTTGTATTTATCCTAAAATTTGATGATAAATACTGTTTTATATGTTCCTTAGAATCTTCCACTAATGAAATAGACCTTCCGAGTATGATTTCTAGCTCTTGTTTTAGTACTTCCGTTGCGTTTAAGCATTTTAAAACAAGCGTTTTATTTTCTTCAGAAATGGGGACAACTTGATATTCATAAGCTTGTTCACTGCTGATAAGTTGTGTTAATTGTGCAGGTATGTTGTAGTTGTCTTGTATCATTTACAACATATATAAAGATTCGGTGATTCCCATCCAAAAGGTGAGATAAGACAAGCCAAAAAACAGACTGAGATAACCTGCTAGAGGGACTGTTTTTAATTTTGAGCGCTTTTTTAACAGTAAATGAATTACCAGTGAAAAGAATAATGCAAATACCAGAATAACTAAAAAGGATACTGTTGAAAAAGTAAAAATGATACTTAAAAACAATAGAATATCTCCTAAACCAAAAACGTCTTTTAGACGAGCCTTTAATAGTATTCTGCTGTATATGAATACGATCAGTAGTAAGCAACTTACAAACATTAGATTTAGTGCCACTGAAGCAATAAACAACTCAGGTAGCGTACTGTTATAAAATAGAAATCCAGCACACAATCCTAAAAGAGGGAATAGAAACCAATACACCAAACGTTCTTTGTAGTCTTGATAAAAGATGGCGCCTAATATGAGAAGTAGTATGATTTTTATAACAATCATCAATCTTTTATTATTTGTTTAGGTGCACCATTTTGATTGATTTCCCAAACATTAAAAATACCATCACCATCAAAATCTGTAATGGCTGTTGCTCGAGCAACAAAATTGGTATTATCTGCATTTAAAATTTCGTAGGTATAATTGCTCGTACCATTTTGGTTTACCGTTTTTGGAGCTTCAAAATCCAGTTCAAATAGATCAGTGGTGTATTTCGAATACAGATATCTATAAGATGTCTGATTATTATAGATATACTTTAATTGAATTTGAGCTTCGATACTTTTAGCCTTAGCGACTAAGGGCATGAGGTTTGGTAATGCTATTAGCATAAAAACACCAATAATGAGAAGTACGATTAATACTTCTTGAAGGTTAAAGGCTTTTACTTTTAATTTAGATGTCATTGTATTTTAAATTTTATATAAACCCACATTCTTGTGCTTTTGAAATTAGAAGCCTGTCGTTTCCATTTTGAACATCAAACTTTTCTTTCAAGTTGCGTTTTCTGTATTCAATTGCGCTCTTAGATAAAGGAATGATTTTCGTAATGTCCTTCATTTTAGTACCCTTAGATATTTCGTAAATCAGTTTTCTGTCAATTTTATCAATGACAAAGTCATTTAATAAATGACGTCTCATTAATTGTAGTACGAATTTACTATACATAGGTTCGTCATTTAAAACGGTTGTTATGGCTTCTATTAATTTTGCGAAATCAATATCACTTTTTATGAGAAAACCTTCTGGATTTAATGATTTTAGAATATTATTTAGCTTATAGTTATTGGTGTAGGCGGTAAATACAATAATCTTTACCATTGGAAATAGTGCTTTCGCCTTAATACCTAGGTCTAATCCCGATGATAGTTTTCCATCGCTAGAAGGTGGAATACTTATATCCAAGAGGAGTAAATCAATAGGAATTCCGTTAACAGCATTATGTAATTCTTGGTCAGCAAGATCACAATTAGTAACCGATTTTATTTTAAAATCGATGAGTCCATTAGTGTCACTTATTTGTTTTAAAGCATTTTCTAAAACATTAATAGTAAGGGGCTCGTCCTCTACAATTAGGATGTTGGTTTTATTTGTCATAGGGTGTAAATAGAATAGTTAGTTTAATATTTACAGGTGTCAATATACTATAGAGATTACAAGGGCTTAAAGGTTTTTGCTTTAAATATTAAAGCAAGAAACGTGATATTTTAAAGCAGTAATAATTATTAAAGACTTATCTGTAATATGCGTATTAGTAAGTATACTAATGACAACTATTAAATATAGAATTTATTCTATATTTAATATAATTTTTCTTCATCAAATTTTGAAATATTATGGTTTATTAAATAGCTATCATAGTCTGTTTTAATTGGTCATTTTAATTAAAATTAAAGATCAATTGAATATGATACCTATAGCATTGAGTGAAACCGTCATTTGTGTTGGTGAACTATTGAAATGAGTTAGAGAGATTAGAAATATGTTAAGCGATCTTTTCTGTTGTTGTGATGGAATGATACTGATGAAGTTTTAAATTCAACTAAGTCAATAGATCCAGTTATTTAATGAAACACATTCTTTGAAGTGCATATTACAGAGGTTAATCTCTACCTATTAAAACATTATTCATTTTTACTATCGCTTATAAATAGTTCTTTCTAAACGTATAAATATTTCTGTCAATTTAGTTTAGGAAGCTATAATATTTAAAGGCTTTTGCTTTAAAAGTTAACTCATTTAATGTAATTATTTCGAGCAATAACTACAAATCAAATTTAGGTTCAGTTATAATTTTACATGCACTATTCAGTTCGGTTTATCATAAATAAAATGCATTGATCTGGGTAAGTTTTCTATTAACCATTAAACTACTTTTTGATGAAAAATTTTATTAATTATTTGAGAGATTATTTTATGATGTCTAAATCGCAACTATTATTTGTGATTATTGCCTTTTCTGTTATAGATAGTTTTTCACAAGATCCGTTTACACCGAGTCAACAAAAGATTGAAACTGATTTGCCTACAATTATCCCGCCATCACCAACTGTTGCAACTTTAATGCGATTTGAAGAGGTTCCTGTAAATCATTATACCGGAGTTCCAGATATCACAATTCCTTTGTATGCTAAACAGATATCAGATAAGCTTAATCTTAATGTAAGTCTCAGTTATAATCCTTCGGGAATACGAGTAGATGAGAGGTCAGGATGGACAGGAACAGGTTGGACATTAAACGCTGAAAGCGTAATTTCAAGAACCGTAATGGACGTTCCCGATGAAATTCATACAGTAGCTGGTGTAGGTGATTATGGAGAGGGGGATATGGGCACATTTAGTAATGATTTCTATGACTTGGCTAATCTTGATTTTAATAATATAACAACTGCCGAATACGATGCATTGAGCGAATTTGTTTGGGAAACTACTAATGGTCTTCAACATCAAGATTATCAACCTGATCTTTTTCAATTTAGTTTTTTCGGATATTCTGGAAGATTCATAGTATTAAACATAAACGGAGTTCTTCAGCCTAAAATAATATCTTCTGATCAGAATGTTAAAATAAACCTTAACTATACAACCAATAGCACATCTACAACTGAAGATGCTTTTGATTTGAACAGTTTTGAGGTAATTGATCCTTATGGAAATAAATTTCTTTTTTCTACTAAAGAAATCACAAATAGCGAATCGCTTAGATCAGGTCGATCTCTGACTAATAAAACAATTACAAGTGGTACTTTTCCTGGTGCTAAATATTTAGAATATACATCCTCTTGGAAGCTTACGGAAATTAGGTTACCTAATAATCAATTACTAGCAAGTTATCAATATTATGACGTAGAGGAAATCTTTACAACTGTAAAAAATACCGAAATATCAAGAATATTGAACCATCCTCAATTACCGCCTTCATTATTGGGTTCTCTAAAGCATGCTAACGCCTCATCAATGCCGCCAAAAACAATAACCACATGGAATAATCTTATTATAGACAGCAAAAAATTACATTATATAAATTTGAGAGACGGTACGGAAATCTCATTTTCAAAACTAAATAACCATCCAGAATTTACAAGCTGTACATTGACAGGTATTTCTGTCAAAGGATTCAACTTACCCGCAGTCAAAGACTATGATTTCACTTATTATACAAACACACAAGGAAGATTGTTTTTAGATAAAATTGAAGATGTGTCTTCTGATCAATCTGTCATATTGCCATATGAAATGTCGTATGAAAGAATAGATGAATTGCCTGAGTTTGGAAATGAGAACAAAGATATATGGGGATATTACAGTGGTATTGATCATTCAGAAAAGGCAAAAACGGGTGTACTTAATAGCATCTCTTTTCCGACAGGAGGTAAGAAAGAGTTCGATTTTGAATTACATAAGATTGGTTACGTCGGTCAGTCATTAGTAAATATTTACAATTTACCAGAAAATAAGACCATGGTCTTGCCTAAGTATCAATCCTTTTCTGGTGACCTTGATGGTAATGGGATGAATGAACCTCTACCACAACGGTTGTTTTTTGAGGTAACGAGCGAAACTACAGGTGAGATTACCTATAATACCGTGGGCACAATCTCTGACATAATTGACTATAACAATCATAGTGTTTCTCTGAGTAAAGTTGAATTAATTAACCCTAACACCATCCCTGTAAGTGAAAGTGATATTTCATCTGAAACTTTTTTAAGAAACTATGATCTTGAGGGTCATAATGATGATATTATAGAAAACGTATACTTAAGTGCTGGATGGTATATGATAAAAGTTCATACACCATCACCTTATATTATAGATTTTGGTGCAAACCAATCAACTGCAACTATGTTGAATGCTTATGTTACTGTGCGGTATGGTACTTTTCAGTATAATACAAGAAATTTAAGAGGTGGTGGACTTAGAATTAAGAGTATTAGGTTCACAGATGAAGAAGAAGATGTGACCAAAGTTGACTTTGATTATTCAATTCATGGTATTGATAGTTCATTACAAAACCCGTTACCTAGTGGTGATCCTTATGACCCCAATGATCCCAACTACCCAAATTTACAACTGTCTAGTGGTGCTTTTGAAGGTAGTATTATGATGCACAGAACATACACTAAGAATATGAGTTTAATAACGCCTGTTGATTGTCCTGCGCAATGGGGGGTGATAAATGGAATTAATCCCACAGATTATAGTTTTGAAGTCACTCGAATTTTAAATGCAGTTGGTGGACATATGACTAAAGGTAACTATGTGGGTTATAAAAATGTTACAGTCTCTAAAAGCGGTAATGGAAGAACAGATTATGAGTTTACTAATTCATTAGATTTCCCAACCTATGACCCAACCTATTATTTAGCGGCTCCAGCATATTTTGAAACACCTGTTCCCGATTTAGATCATAAAAAAGGCTTATTACTGAAACAGTCTGTATATAACGAAAATGGAGACATTCTTAAAATGACGGAGAATGAATACTGGTTCAGTGAGATTGCAGAGTATGATTATTTTTATACGTATTATAATTCGAATTGTCCTAAAGATATGTTTTTCAGTCATTATCAGTATTACAAGAGTGGGACAGCAAATTTGATTCCATTTTGTAGTGTTGATACTACTACAGGTGGGGCATTACATGGCTGTGGTGATTTTCCGAGCTACATAGGTCAACGTCCTGCAAAACATATTTGGGGTAAAACGTATTTAAATAAAACAGAAAATTACGAGTATTTTTATGATAGTGGCAATAGTTCTGTAAAAGAAAGTAGTTCTATCTACTTGTACGATACTGATAACTTTCAAATAAGACAAGAAACTAATCGTTTTGAGGAATCTGGGATACAACAAAATTTAGTTACAAAATATTACTACCCAGTTGGGCTAGATATCAATAGCAATTTTGCTACCGTGAAACAAAAGTTGGTTGATTTACATCAAATTAATGAATTGGTGGGAACACAAAGTTTTAGAAATGGAACCAAGCTAAATGAATCTCACAAGGTCTTTTTTGATTATTCTACAGATCCATTATTACCTCAGTTATTACCTCAATTCATAGAGGTAGGTAAGGGTTCTGATGACCCTGAACCTCGTATAGAATTCCATAAATACGACGATTATGGGAACCCATTAGAATTTGCTAAAACAGATGGAATAAGAGTAATGTTTATTTGGGGTTATGATGATTCTTTGCCAATAGCTAAAATTACAGGGCATAGTTATGATAATATCTCTACAAATTTATTGGCTGCCATTAATGCGGCGAAGTCTGCATCAAATAATGATATAAATGAGACAACAGAAAACTATCTAAAAACAAAATTAGATGATATACGAAATCACCCAGATTTGATTGATGCTCAAGTGACCACACTGACTCACAACCCGTTAATTGGCGTTACTAGCGTAACCGATCCAAGAGACTATTCAATGACGTATCATTATGATGTATTCAATAGGCTCGAGTTCGTCAAGGATAAAGACGATAACATCCTGAGCGAAAATGAATATAACTATAGAAACCAATACTAAAAAATAATATTATGAAAAATTCACTATTCACATTAGCTTTTGCATTAGTGTCATCTTTAGTATTGGCGCAAACTAATTACGTAAAATCTACATCTTATAAAGAACCTGTTCAAAATCAAACGCAGATTAATGCACTTGTGGACGACCAGAAGATTGAGACAATCACATATCTTGATGGATTAGGTCGTCCAATACAAAGTATCGTCAAACAAGCAGGTGGTAATAAAGAAGATATTATAACTCCAATAGTTTATGATAATCTAGGTCGGCAAGTAAAAGATTTCTTACCATATTTTAGAACCAATAGTTCATTAAATTATGAAATCCAAAACACTGCTTTTTTCAATAATTTAGATATTCAATATCAAACTAAATATCCAACAGATATTGATCCTAGTGCCCCAAATCCTTTTAGTGAGAAAAGTTTAGAGGATTCGCCATTAAATAGAATCCTTGAACAAGGAGCGCCAGGTAAAGATTGGCAGGTGAATGAAGACACGGATAGCGATCATACAATCAAGTTTGATTATCAGACCAATATTGCGGACGAAGTGGACCGTTTTAGTGTCATCTTCCCAAACGTAAATACTGAAGAGCCTCAATTGTATTATGAAGGGGCTTATTCGGCTAATGAACTTTATAAAACAATCACTAAGGATGAAAACTGGGAGCCAAACCAAAGTTATCCCAAAGCTCACACCACCGAAGAGTTTACTAATAGTTTAGGACAAGTTGTGTTAAAACGCACCTTTATAAAAACCACTAGTTTTGATACATATTACACCTATGACGATTTTGGTAATCTCACTTATGTGCTTTCCCCTAAAGGAATAGATAGCATTTTATATGCAAACAAATACCCAACCAATTATACCAACACCATACCAAGTTCAGAATTTGTTCCAACAGATAGTAAAGGAGTTCCTGTTACCGGAAGTACAGGAAATGTTCTAGTTGCATTAGATGTAAGCACACCAAAATTAGTGGTTAGTTTTAATATTAGCTTTAATACAGCTACCGCATTAAAAAATGGACCTATCGCACAATTGTCGAGCTATGTCCCCAATATGATTTTAGGCAACATAACCTCAGCAGGTGTTAATTATGTAATATCGGTACAGGATGGCTTTCTCTATATTGCAGGAAGTGGTGATCTTACAAGCGTTAATGACAGTTTTGCTGTAACTCTGCCAGATCAATCAGTAAATATAAACACCTTAGATTTGCTTTGTTACCAATACCATTATGACAAAAGAAATAGACTGGTAGAAAAGAAAATCCCACAAAAAGGATGGGAGTATATAATATATGACAAACTAGATAGACCTGTATTGACGCAAGATGCTTTATTACAAGAAAATGATGATTGGTTATTTACCAAGTATGATGAATTTGATCGTCCAGCCTATACGGGAAAATATAATAGCTCTTTAGATAGAATAGCTTTACAAAACGTGTTTAACAGTCAAAGTCTCATTTCAGTAAATCAATCTTCATCTGCAACGAGTATAGATAATCTATTAGTGTATTACTCAAATAATGTCTATCCGACATCAAGCTTAACCTTACACACGGTTAACTACTATGATGATTATAATGCAAGTCTAGCGAATGTATTTCCCAATCCTGGACCAATATTTTCACAAATCCTTGCTCAGAATACTAAGTCATTACCCACAGGTAGTTTAATTCGAGTTTTAGACACAAATGACTGGATTACTGCGGTAACTTATTACGATGACAAAGCACAGCCCATATATATAGGTAGTGAGAACGAATTTCTTGATACAACTGATACTGTAAAAACAGAACTTGATTTTACTGGAACCGTTACCAAAACTGAGAGTTTGCACTCTAAAGTTGGACATTCGCCAATTACAATCACCGACCGTTTTACCTACGACCATGCCAACAGATTGATAACTCAAAAACAAGAAATCGCAGGAGAACCAGAAGAACTGATTGTAAAGAATGAGTATGACGAGTTGGGACAGCTTTGGGCAAAAGGCGTCGGAAGTATCGAGGCTTCGCCGTTACAAACTGTGGATTACACCTATAACATAAGAGGTTGGTTAAAACAAATAAACGATCCAACAGCAATTGGTAATGATCTTTTCTCTTTTAAGATTAACTATAACACGGCGGAGTTAGGATTGAATAATGATAAACTATTTAATGGTAATATTAGTGAAACTATTTGGAAAACAGCCAACGACATAAACAATACGACTACTAGAGGTTATGCTTACGAGTATGATGCACTTAATAGAATAAAGTCAGGGAACATGGCAATTGACACAGGTAGTGGCTACTTACAAGCTAGTGGTTATCATACTAATGGATTAAAGTATGATAAAAATGGAAATATTATGTCGTTAAAACGTACTGGTCAAACAGCAGTATTTGATGATTTAATTTATGATTACAGTGGTAATCAATTAAATAAAGTAACTGATGGGATTACAAATCAACAAACTGAAGGGTTTATAGATGGTAATACAAGTGGAGACGATTACGCTTATGATGACAATGGTAATATGATCGAGGATAAAAATAAAGGAATAATAGGTATAGATTATAATCACTTAAACTTACCTGTTTTAGTTGATTTTGGTTCTGGGGACAAAATTGAATATATTTATGATGCAACTGGTGTTAAACAATATAAAAAAGTGACTGATAACGGTACTTCAAATTCAACATTATACGCAAGTAATTTTGTTTATGAAGCCTCAAATTCTGGTGAAGAACTAAAATTCTTTTCTCATCCAGAAGGGTACATTGAACCTGATAATTCAGGAAATTTTAATTATATTTACCAGTATAAAGATCATTTAGGAAATATTAGATTGAGTTTTTCAGATACTAATGATAATTATGAATCTTTAGTTAGCAATTCTTTCTATGAAGAATATGATGGTTGGCATTTTGGAGGAGGCGCAGCTAATGGCAGCATTGAAATTGAAAATGATCGTCTAAAAGTCAATGTAAAAAATCAGTGGAATGGAACTTACATTGAGTTAAGCGATAATTTTACTGTGGGTGATATAGTTGAACTGCATATGGATATAGATAAGGGAGATACACAAGATGTGCGCATTTTTCTTAGTGAACGGGATGTTAACAATAATCACCTTGCTTGGTATGTGTTAAATTATGATGCGCAAACAGGAAGTTACACTTATAATCACACTATGGTTTCAGGATCAAGATTGCGATTGAAAATTGATAAATCCAACACTAATTTAGGAGTTGAGACTCATTTTTATGTAGACAACGTTTATGCCACTAGTGGAGAATTAGAAATCGTTGAAGAAAACAACTACTATCCTTTTGGCTTAAAACATAAAGGGTATAATAACGTGGTCACGTCTACTAATACAGCTGAGAATTGGAAATTTCAAGGTCAGGAATTGACTGAAGACTTAGGATTGAATGTATATGAATGGAGATATAGAACTCATGACCCAGCAATAGGAAGGTTTTGGCAAATAGACCCATTGACTGATAAATATGAGTGGATGACACCATATCAATTCTCTTCAAATCAACCAATACATGCTTCAGAATTAGAGGGTCTTGAAACTTCTATGGAACTAAATTCAAGAGACCCTAACTTAAAAAATGCATCACCAGAAGAATTAGCAGCATTTAAACAAGGGATGGTTGAAGCGGGAGGAGTTTTTGGAGCTGTGTTTGTAGATGTCTTAGTTACTAAGGGGAAATTGACTGAACATTTGTTAAAACAAACTGCAATTAACACTAGTTTCAATGCCGCCGACCAAGTTATTTCTGGCGAGGGTCTTGATTTACAGCAAGCTGCAACTGATGCTGTTGGAAATGCGGATTTGTTTGATGCAGGTTTTGATGTTATGACATCAAAGCTACCCGGAGGACCTTTAGTTAATCAAGTAATGGAACATTTAGCTCCTTCAATGGTTGATATGACCTTGGATGGTGGTGTTGAAGTTGGTGGAGTAAATAAAGATTTAAGTGATGTTGCGACCGATTTTACTTTTTCTGTTGTTACAGATAAAATCAAAGGGACAGACATTCCTAACATGAAATTTAGTGGAAATAGTATGGTGAAAAGTATTAAAAACAATATAATTGATTATGGTTCGGATAGGACGAGGAATTCGTCAATGCCTGCTCAATCTTCTAAACCATTAACGACAAATAGAAGACATACAGACCCTAGATTGAATAATCAAAGAGTCCAAGATAATACTAGAGTTAGAAAACCAGTAATTAGGGCTCATGGAAATTAGGGTGTTAAAAATCATATCATTTTTATTAGTAGTTTTTTTATTAACTGACTGTTTAATAATAATTAGAATTTTATTTAGAAATTTTGATGATAAGATAACCTCAGAAAGTATAAAAAACACAGTTGCTGTTTTTGGAATATGTACGCTAATTCTTTTTTTGACTAAGCTTTTTATTAAGAAAAGATTGAATAAAAAAAAGCAATTATAAAATATTTATGCCTATTTAATTTTAATAATTTCGATAGTAGAATCTAAAGAGTTGCTTTTAACTTCACAGATATAAGATGACTCTTTAGTTTTTACAATTTTCACATTAATTTTTTCACCAATTACATCCTCTTTATTCGGATAGTTAAGAATATCTTTATAGGTTAAAATGAATTCACAGTTCGAAATCCACTCGATTTTAGATATTATTTTAATATCATCTTTTGAATTATATTCAATTTGAATAGAGTCGTTTCTAATGATAGTATGTCCTTCATAATCACTATCCTTATATTTAAAAGTTCCAGTTTTGTACTTTTCACAACTTACATCTTGATTTTGACAACCTGTAGTTAAAGAAAGTAGTAAAATAAATATAAAAGTAAAAAGTGATTTCATCATAATTTTTTTTCGTGAGTTTAAAGCTAGTCAAAATATTAAATTAAAGTATAAAACAGTTATTGTTTTTTGACAATTATGACTAGTAGGGCAGTTTTAAAAGACTGTATTTTTCTTTTTGTTTTTAAGACCTTAACCATTTAATAAGCTCTATTAAGCTCAGAACAATTAAAACTATTAATGAACCTACCAACGAAACTACTAAATTGAGAACACCAATAGTATCACTCAAAGACGTTTTTTTGTGCTTCATTTCTACACTCTTGAATGATTTGTACATTTTCTCTGCAAACAAATCATATTTAAGATTTGTTTGAACTGAATTGTCGTTAGGTGGAAAAAAAATCTTGTCTGTCGCCTTGA
>Ga0316189_10002263_pt1 | contig 18967 bp, 16 predicted proteins | sample LowCovwburrow_MG_FD_204930 | JGI IMG/M metagenome (GOLD analysis project Ga0316189, IMG submission 204930) | Coastal sediment microbial communities from Maine, United States - Lowes Cove worm burrow | ecosystem: Environmental > Aquatic > Marine > Coastal > Sediment | place: USA: Maine...
CTATTTTATTTCTCAAATCTATCTCAAAATAAGTCTAAAATATGCTCTTTGATAAAAATTATGAGGATATGAAGTTAACCTGCGGATTTAAGGATTAATTAGAATCTATCTCATGAAAAAAAAAGTACATTTTAAAATTATTTTAGTTCTTCAGTTATTTTTTTGTTCAATAGCAATCTCACAAGATATATCATTTAAAAGTGATTGGGAATGTCAAAACGATAGAGTTTGGATCGGTCAGGATTATTGGGCAAACCCATTAAAAGATTGGAGAATCCATAATGGGCGTTTAGAATGTGTAAACAATCAAGGAGATAGAAATTTACAACTTATTACATATCAAATAAAACAGGGTGGAACAATCTTTCATAGTTCCGTTACTTTTGGAAATATTGATTTGCAAAAGAGTAAAGCAGGTTTTAAAATTGGTTTGAAAGGAATTAAAAATGAATACAGATTTAATTCTTTTTATGGAAAGGGGTTAAAACTAGGATTTGACCAGGTCAAAGAGAATCTTTTTTGTTTAAATGAAGAAACAGGTGAAAAAATATCTAAAAAGGTTCTAATTGGGAAACCTATGACATCATTTATTTTAGAATTGTCAGTAATGCCTAATTCCAACGGATATACAACACTATTAATTCTTAAGTCAAAAAAAGATAAACAAATATTGGGAACTTTAGAATTAAAAGAATTAAGAAATGAAGATTTCTCAGGGAATTTAGCTCTTTTTGCAGACTCAAATTATTGGTTTGAATCATGGAGTCTTGGAGGAGATAAAATACAGCATGTACCAAAAAATGCATGGGGGCCTGTTTTATGGAGTCAATATACTTTAAGTAAGAAAAATTTAAAACTATTGGTTATTATGGCACCTATAGGAAAGGAAGATGCACAATATGTTTCTTTTCAAATCAATGAGGGAGGAATTTGGAAAACAATGAAGACTGAAAAAATTGAAAGTTTATCAAAAACAGCTCTTTTTAATTTTAAAGAATGGAAAGATGATAAAGATTTTGATTTTAGATTGGAGTATCAATTAAGCGAAGAAAAATTTTATTGGAATGGGGTTATTAGAAAAGATCCAATAGATAAAACAGAAGTTTCGGTTGCGGGTTTTACGGGACATAAATCATACAATTTTCCAAATTTAGAATTGGTTGCTAATGTAGAAAAGCATGATCCGGATATGTTGTTCTTTTCAGGAGATCAAATTTATGAAGATAATGGTGGGTATGGGGTTGTCAGAAAAGGTATTCAAGAAGCTACTTTAAGCTATTTAAGCAAGTATTACATGTTTGGTTGGTCATTTGGGAATTTAATGAAAGACAGACCTACTGTAATTCTTCCAGACGATCATGATGTGTTTTATGGAAATATTTGGGGTGATTCTGGTGCTGGATATTTTATGCCAACAACTTGGGTTAATATGGTTCAGATTTCTAATTCAAATTCGTTAATAGTTTTATATCCTAAAGAGGAATGTCTTCTTCTTTTATTATACCAAGTTTCTATCCAAGTAAAGACAGATAACTCTGCTTACTGTTTTTGGTCATAGCTATGTTTATATACCCATTCTACCTTCAAGCTTTTAAAGAAGCTTTCAGCTATTGCATTATCCCAACAATTATCTTTTCTACTCATGCTTTGTTTTACTAGTCCATTATAACTTTTTAGGATGTTGGTAAATCTGTAGCTAGCATACCCAAGTGCCTCTGTCAGAATGAAAAATCAGTTCTTTGGTGATTTTATTGTTTTTTACAGCCATATTCCAAGCTGGTATGATTGTAGCTTGGGTACTTAAATTATCACTTTGATACGTTTAGCTAAATGGGATGAAAAAGTGAGACAAGCAGGTTTTAAAAGCTTTAACACAATCGCTAGAACCATGTCAATTCATTATATGAACATCCTGAATTACTTCGACAATAGAAGTACTAATGCCTCTGCAGAGTCCTTTAATGCCAAAATCAAAGCCTTTAGAGCACAGTTCAGAGGTGTTAGAAACGTAGATTTTTTCCTGTTTAGACTTACTACTATTTTTGCATAACCCTAAAATCCCACAACTTTTTGACTTGACCCCTCTAATGTGCATTTATAGCAAACACAATACAGGACAGGAGGTTTGCTGGTTAATTTTTATTATTCTAAAGAATTAATGTAAGAAAATAATAAGGGTTTCATAATATTTGATGCTTTATGGTTTAATTTGGAATATTCAATCATAAAAGAGCTATTTGTTGTACCTATGTTGTACCTATAACAAAAAACCCAAGATTTATATCTTGGGTTTTCCTTTGTTTACCTTGTAGCGAGAGGGGGGCACGATCCCCCGACCTCCGGGTTATGAATCCGACGCTCTAACCAACTGAGCTACCTCGCCATAATTTAAGGCTGCAAATATAAAAACAATATTATTGTCAACAAACTTTACTAGTGTAAAATATTATTTAAAATAATTGTAAAACTTATCAATTAATGTATATATTGAGCATCATAAATTTCACTATACTCATGGACGATAAAATTAAATTTGATATTGAATTTCCAATACATGCCTCACCTCAATTATTATATCAATATATATCGACACCATCAGGTTTATCTGAGTGGTTTTCAGATAATGTAAACTCCAGAGGCGAATTATTCACCTTTATTTGGGATGATAGCGAAGAACAAGCAAAATTATTAAGTAAAAAAAGCGGTGAACGCGTTAAATTTAGATGGCTAAGTGACGATGAAGAAGAAGACACTTCTTCTTATTTTGAAATTAGAATTCAAGTTGATGAAATCACTAAAGATGTATCACTTATGGTAACCGATTTTGCTGAAAAAGACGAAGTTGACGAAGCTAAAATGCTTTGGGAAAATCAAATTTCTAGTTTAAAGCAAGTATTAGGTTCAGCTTAATTAAATAAAACATAAATCAATTATATTTGCCCCAGTTTTAATTCATATAAAAGTGGGATTTTTTATGATAAACTTTAACGAACAAATTTTAGAATTCGATTCTAAACTATCAATACATAGCAGAGGTTTTAATTATGGTGATGCGCTTTTTGAAACGATTAAAACAGCTTATGGAAAATTACTTTTTTGGGAAGATCATTATTTTAGATTAATGGCATCAATGCGTATTATGCGCATGGAAATCCCAATGCATTTTACTATGGAATTTCTTGAAGAACAAATTCAAAAAACATTAGAAGCAAATCAACTAAAACAAGCATCTGCCCGAGTTAAACTGATGGTACAAAGAAGTGAAGGGGGCTTGTATTTACCAGATGATAATTCGGTTAATTTTTTTATAACAACACGAGCTATTGAAAACGAGTTCTATCTACTTAAAGATGAATTTTATGAAATCGATTTGTTTAAAGATTATTTTGTTTCGCCTACGCTACTCTCTACTTTAAAAACAAATAACAAAGCCCTTAATGTGGTTGGAAGTATTTATGCAAAAGAAAATAAGTTGCATAATTGCTTGCTTTTAAATACAGATAAGTACGTTATTGAAGCCTTAAACGGCAATATTTTTATTGTAAAAGGAAATATCATAAAAACACCTCCAATTATTGATGGGTGTTTGAAAGGCATAATGAGAAAACAACTTATTGAAATAATTAAAACTATTCCTGAGTACGAACTTATTGAAGTCTCTATATCGCCATTTGAGCTTCAAAAAGCAGACGAGATTTTTATAACAAATGTTATCATGGGGCTACAACCAGTAAGTCAATACAGAAAAAAAAGGTTTTCTAACGAAGTATCAAAAGCTTTATTACAAAAGCTAAATGTAAAAATAAGATTGAGTTAATTAAAACTAGGATTCTCTGGAGCATTAGACCAAATACTGTATTCTCCTCCAAATTCTAGCATTTTTTCTTTCCAGAATGATTCATAGTCTTTTTCAATAATGCTCTTTTTATAAACATTTTCGGTAACTACCCACGAATTAGCTTTTAATTCCTCATCTAATTGATTAATCTCCCAACCTGAATACCCTAGAAAAAATCGAATATCGTTTTCACTTATCGAGCCATTCGAAATGAGTTCTGCAACTTTACTAAAATCGCCTCCCCAATAAATGCCTAAAGAAATCTCAATACTTTCTGGAATTAAATCGGGTGCTTTATGAATAAAATAAAGGTTGTCTTGCTCAACTGGACCTCCATTATATACTTTAAAATCTGCCTCTACTTCTGGAATTAAATCACTAATAGTATACTCTAAAGGCTTGTTAAGTATAAAACCTATGGAGCCTTCCTGCGAGTGATCTGCTAATAAAACTATTGAACGATTAAAAGAAACATCGCCAATTATAGCTGGTTCTGCGATTAACAAATTACCTTTTTTTGGTTTTGTTGTAGTCATTTTTTGAGGAATTAGTAACTAAATCTAATATATATTTATTAAATAAGCAACTGATTTGGGTATAATCAACAAAAAATGCCTTCAAAAATGAAGGCACTTAAAGAATATATTGTTAGTAAAATTAGTTTACTGCACTTGATAAATCTGATCCAGCTTTAAACTTTACTACGTTTTTAGCTTTAATTTTGATAGTTGCTCCTGTTTGAGGGTTTCTTCCTTCTCTTGCAGCTCTTCTAGAAACTGACCAAGATCCGAATCCTACTAATGAAACTCTGTTACCTTTTTGTAAAGCTCCTTCAATTTCAATAATAGCGCATTCTAAAGCTTTTTTTGCAGCTGCTTTAGTAATTCCAGCGTGTTCTGCCATTGCGTCGATTAAATCTGTTTTGTTCATAATATAAAATTTAATTATTAATAAATTGGTTAAACATTTTTGTTAAATCCTTTACAAATTTATACGGATTATACTACCACGCAAGTAATAGCAAGGGAAATACCTTCTATTGTTGATAACTTAATGCTTTTGTTAATAAAGACCTCTCGTTTTATCGATGTTTTTAAAATATGAGTGAGAATAAGGGTTTAGAGCATTTTAGCATGGTCGTCGAAAGTATACCCATTTAAAAGCGATTTTACATCCATAGTTCGCTTGCCTGGAAGCTTAATTTCTTTAATTAAAATATAACCATTTGTTACAACAACTTTTAGCTCTTTTTTATTACAAATAACAGTTCCTATTTCTAAAGCATGAGGCACTATTTCCTTTTCTGCTTTATAAATTTTTATGTCTAATTGGTCTTCTTCATTGAGTAAGGTACACCAGGCTGCTGGATACGGACTTAAGCCACGAATTAAATTATAAATATTTTCAATAGAGGCGTTCCAATCAATTTTACAATTGCCTTTATTTAGCTTATGCGCTGTTTTAATAGTTTTGGAATCGATTTGAGGTGTTGTTTTTACTTTGCCCTTTTCAATTAAAGCAACGGTTTTTAAAACCAACTTGCTACCAATAGCCATTAATTTATCGTGTAGGCTTCCAGCATTTTCTTCAGAATCGATTTCTATTTCTTCTTGAAGAATCATTTCACCTGTATCAATTTTTTCGTCAATAAAAAATGTTGAAACACCAGTTTTAGTTTCTCCGTTAATAATAGCCCAGTTTATTGGTGCTGCACCGCGATAATTTGGTAATAATGAGGCGTGTAAATTAAACGTCCCATATTTTGGCATTTGCCAAACCACTTTTGGTAACATTCTAAAGGCGACGACTATTTGAAGATTTGCTTTTAACGCATCTAATTCATCTAAAAAATCATCGTTTTTTAAATTGGTAGGTTGCAAAATATTTAACGCAACAGATTTCGCATATTGTTTTACAGCACTTTCATTTAATTTTCTTCCACGACCTGCAGGTCTATCTGGTGCTGTAATAACACCAACAATATTATAATTATTTTCTATTAATGTTTTTAAAGTAGCGACAGCAAAATCTGGCGTGCCCATAAAAACAATTCTTAAGTTTTTCATGTGTTTTATGCTTTTTATATAGCTGTTATTTTATTCAAGTTTTAATATTTTTCATGCTGTGTATTGATTCAACTCCATTTTAAGCTAGAGGTGGCTTAATTTATATGTATTTGTTTGTGTAATAGTTATAATATGATGCTCTAAAAGCAGCTTTAAAACGGTTTTAACGTCTTTTTCTGAACAATTTAAAGCAGCACTAATTAGTCTAGAAGAAAGATCGCCGTTTTCAAGTAATTCTATTATACGTGTTTTTATAATATTAATGTCTTGTGAGCTACTATTTTTTTTAGTTTTTGTACAAACCGAACAAATACCACAAGGCTTTATATCTTTTTCACCAAAATAAGCGAGTAATTGTATGCTTTTACAAACCGCATCATTTTCAATATAATCAAGCACACTTTTAACTTGCTGTTGTTTTAGTTTGTTTTGCTGCTCGATAATAGAGGCGATTCGGTTAATTGTTTTTTCATCTTCTCGCGGTTGAATAAAAGTGATTTGCGCATCAGTTTTTGCCAAGTTTAAAGTGATGATTTCGTTATTTTCCAATTCGTGTAAAGTGTTAATTAATTCAGGTTCTGTTACCGAAGCTTTTTCTGCAATGCGTGTTAAATCAATTTTAGTGCTGTGATCGAAAATACCACCATACATTCTAAGTATCGATTTTACAATAAGACTGAGTTCTTGATGCGTTTCTAAATAATTAAACAAAGCTGAACTTGAAATGATAAACTGAACCGTTACTTTATTTTTAAACTGTTTTGATAATGTAATCACACTATTTCTATCTAAAAGTAACAGTGCATTATAACTTAAAATTGAGTTGAAATTATATGTTTTACAAAACGTATTAAAATCGAAATCGTTTGTGGTGTATTCGCCTTCGCCATAAGAAATTTGAAAATAGCTACACAATTTTCTATAAACTTGTTTTACAAAATCTACAGTAGGCAATACTTTTAAAAACTGATTTTCAACTAAAACAGCATCGCTATTATTCTTTAAAATAGCAGCAAAAGCTTTATCTCCATTTCTACCAGCTCGACCAGCTTCTTGAAAATAACTTTCTATGCTTTCTGGTAAATTTAAGTGAATAACCGTTTTTACATCGGGTTTATCAATGCCCATTCCAAAAGCATTTGTGGCTACCATAACTTGTTTTTGATTGTGTAACCAAGCGGTCATGTTTGCATCTTTTTCATCATTTGAAAGGCCGCCATGATAATATGTTGCCATTATTTTTTTTGATTCTAAAAAAGAAGATAACTCTAACGTTAGTTTTCTGTTTCTAACATAAATAATTGATGCTGCTTTATACTTTTTTAAAATACGTTCTATACGGTAGTATTTATCGTTTTCATGATACACCATATAAGCCAAATTTGGTCTAAAAAACGATTGTTTTATTATTCTAGGCTGAATAAAATCGAGTTCATTTGTAATATCTTCAATAACTTCTGGCTTAGCCGAAGCTGTTAAAGCGATTACATTTACACTAGGTTGCAATTGTCTTAATAGTGTAATATTTTTATATGCCGGTCTAAAATCGCTTCCCCATTGAGAGATACAATGCGCTTCGTCTACAGCAATTAAATTAACGTTCATGAGTCTAATTCTATCTTGCACCAATTCTTGCTGTAAACGCTCTGGAGAGAGGTACAAAAATTTATAATTACCATATATACAATTATCTAAAAGTGTATCTAATTCGCTATACGAAATACCACTTGTTAACGCCATGGCTTTAATGCCTTTATTTTGAAGTTGTCGCACTTGGTCTTTCATAAGTGCAATTAATGGCGAAATAACAATACAAATACCTTCTTTTACTAAAGCTGGTATTTGAAAACATAACGATTTCCCACCACCAGTTGGTAACAATGCAAAGGTGTCTTCGCCTTCAAGCACAGCATTTATAATAGCGTCTTGATTGGGTTTAAACGTGGTGAATTTCCAATAGCGTTCTAATATGTTTATGGGGTGTTCCATTTACAGCCCTAGTACTTTTAAAATAAAATTGGTTCTGTTTTCTACGGTATCAAAAGGTACATCAATTAACGTATAATTGTAGTTTTTATAGATATTAACTAAGTTGTCATGAATTTGCAATGCTTGCTCAAAACTTTCGTAACGCTCATTATCAATGGTATAAATAGATTTCCATGGTTTTAAAATAAACACCATATTGTATTTTAAATCTTTACAAAGATCAATAAATTGTTGCGGATACGAATCGCCAATAAAATCCATATAAGCCAAAACATCGGGCACACCACGATCAAAAAATACAACTTCTGCATTTAAATTAGCAGCAGCAGTGTACTGTTGTTCGCGCCCTTTTAAAAGTAATTCACTAAACAATAAAGGCTTTGTTAAAAACAGTTGGTCTACGCCTTGTTTTTTTGCTTCAAGTATGACATGTCGAGAAATCTCTTCAAGACATGTATAATCTCTCCTAATTAATTCGTTAATTATGCTAGATTTTCCTGTTCCTGGGCCACCAGTAATAACAATTCTTTTTGTATTCAAAAGGCTTAGGTTTATGCTGTAAAAATCGGAATTAAACTCTTATAAAAAAAATGCAAATAAACAGTATCTTTGTATCTTATTAAATAATTGTATGAGCACACCTCCAAATCAAGAAGAATTTTACGAAAAACTAAAAGGGCAATTACACGATACTACGAGTTGGCCAGCAGAATATCTATATAAATTTATTGTAAAATCAGATTTAAAAAAAATAGCCAAACTCGAAGTTATCTTTGATAATATGGGTGCCGTTATAAAAACCACAGCATCTAAAAACGGAAAATACACAAGCGTATCGATTAACTTACTTATGCAAAATCCAGATGCTGTAGTTGAAAAGTACAAAGAAGTTGCAGAAAAGATAGAAGGTGTTATAAGCCTTTAGTTTTTTTTTGTATTTTGCGCAAGCATAACTATACTCATATCAAATATCTTTTCGTAAGGATTTAGCAGATTTATTTTTTTCTTTTATCAAAGCATAAATTTTCAAGCATAGCTTTAGTTATAATTGTAAATTTTAACAATGAGAAAAGGAAAAAGATAAAAAAATTTAAAAAACATTTGATATAAGTAAACATGCAGATAATAGTTAACTCTACACATTTATTTTGATAGACGAATTAGAATACAACACAGAACGTGAGCATTTAATCATTCCAGAATACGGACGCCACATGCAGAAAATGATTAATTACGCCAAAACCAGAGAGACAAAGGAAGAACGCGATAAATTAGCCAAAGCTATAATATCTGTAATGGGAAATATGCAACCGCATTTAAGAGACGTTCCAGATTTTCAGCATAAATTATGGGATCAACTTTTTATCATGTCTAATTTTGAATTAGATGTAGATTCGCCTTTCCCTAGACCTTCAAAAGAACTTCTTGAAGAACGACCAGAGCCTTTAAAGTATCCTCAAAATTTTCCTAAGTATCGTTTTTACGGAAATAATATTAAAACGATGATTGATGTTGCTAATACGTGGGAAGATGGCGAACTTAAAGAAGCTTTGCTTTATACCATTGCAAACCACATGAAAAAGTGTTTTTTAAATTGGAATAAAGACACCGTTGAAGATGCCGTTATTTACAATCATTTATTTGAATTATCCAACGGTAAAATAGATTTACGAAACTCTGAAGAAGAGTTATCAGATTCATCAAGCTTAATGCGTACTAAAACTAAATATAGTAGTAATAAAAAAGGCGGACACCAAAAAAAGAATTCAAATAACCGCCAGAGAAAACGTTATTAAGTTCATTTATGGGAACATTTAAAATTGAAGGTGGGCATCAATTAAAAGGCAGTATTCGTCCTCAAGGTGCAAAAAACGAAGCGTTACAGATTTTATGCGCTGTTTTATTAACTCCCGAACAGATTACAATACACAACATTCCAGATATTGTAGATGTTAACAAACTTATTAGTTTGTTAAAAAAGCTAGGTGTTAAAATTAAAAAACTGTCACAAGGCACTTATAGCTTTCAAGCAGACCAGATTAATTTAGAATATTTAGAATCTCCAGAATTTAAAGAAGATGGTAAAGGGCTTCGAGGATCTATAATGATTGTCGGTCCGTTATTAGCACGCTTTGGCAAAGGTTATATTCCAAAACCAGGAGGCGATAAAATTGGCAGACGCCGACTAGACACCCACTTTGAAGGCTTTGTTAAACTTGGTGCAAAATTTAGATACAGTAAAGAAGACCATTTTTATGGTGTTGAAGCCGATACGTTAAAAGGCACGTATATGTTGCTTGAAGAAGCATCTGTTACCGGAACAGCAAATATTGTTATGGCTGCTGTTTTAGCAGAAGGACAAACCACAATTTACAACGCAGCTTGCGAACCTTATTTACAACAACTTTGTAAAATGCTAAATCGCATGGGTGCAAAAATTAGTGGCGTTGGCTCTAATATGTTAATTATTGATGGTGTTAAACGTTTAGACGGAACCGAACACACTATGCTTCCAGATATGATTGAAATTGGAAGTTGGATTGGTTTAGCGGCTATGACTAAAAGTGAACTAACCATAACTAATGTGAGCTGGAACGATTTAGGTGTGATACCCAATGTGTTTAGAAAATTAGGGATTACTGTAGAAAGACAAGGCGACAACATCCATATTCCTGCACATACAGATGGTTACGAAATACAAAATTTTATTGATGGTTCTATTTTAACCATTTCTGATGCACCATGGCCTGGATTTACTCCAGATTTATTAAGCATTATATTAGTTGTGGCTACGCAGGCTAGAGGTAGTGTTTTAGTGCATCAAAAAATGTTTGAAAGCCGTTTGTTTTTTGTCGATAAATTGATTGATATGGGTGCGAAAATTATACTTTGCGATCCGCATCGTGCAACCGTTATTGGTCATGATTTTAAATCGACTTTAAAAGCAACAACTATGACATCGCCAGATATTCGTGCAGGAGTTTCCTTATTAATTGCAGCACTTTCTGCTAAAGGAACCTCAACGATTATGAATATTGAACAAATAGATAGAGGTTACGAAAACATTGATGAGCGTTTACGTGCTATTGGTGCACGTATTGAGCGTATAGAATAAAATAAACGACCTCGATGCAAGCATACAAGGCATCAAATCCTAAAAGGAAAAAATTCCAGATTCCAAAAGGAGAATATTTACAGAGAATTTACCTTTGTGCATCTCTGTGTAAACTCCGCGAAATAATTGTATAAGTAAGATTAATAAAATTGGTGTAAAAGTAAAGCAGCAAGATGGTAATTATTCGCAGTATTCAGTCGCAGTTACATTGAATCTCGACACACTTTGCGAATTAGCGTCTTTACGTGAATAATCTCAGTGATCCATTACACGGAGTCACACACAGCATATTTAAATTCCAAATTCTAAAAAATAAACCTCGATTATCACGTAAAAAAAAGTTGCAACAAGTGATATAAAATATCATCTCATTGCAACTTTTTTTACTTGCTCAAATTTAAATCGATGGTTTTTTTAAGACCCTTTTATTAAATTAAGCTGTATCAATATCCTTTAATATGTCCACATATCTAGTTCGAAATCTCGAATTTTATCTTTAATACGTTCAGATTCTAGTAATTGCATTAAAGCGTTTTCAGATACGTATTCGCTAATTTTCCTGTCGCCTTGTACGTTTTCTTCTTTATATATATAACCGTGAAAACGTCTAGAGTTTAATATATGATCGAAAGAAAAAGGAATAGAACTATTTTCGTTGTTAAACGATTTTGCTTCATGTAAAACCTCTCTAGCATCTGGGAAGAATACCCAAAATAACTCTACTAAATCTGCATTTTCGGTGTCAATAAAGTTAACATCTTCTGCAACAGGAGCAATACCTAATAAGCGGTATTTCATTTCGGCTTGACGCTTATCGAAATACCAAAGCCCTTTAACATGGTATGCTTTAACATCTGCAGCGGTAATATCACGCCTGTCGATATACTCAGCCGATAATTCTTCACCAGCATTTAATTGTTCAATACCTAACTCGGTAGTATCAATTTTTACTAATGATGCTTCAATATCTTTTAAAGTACGCTTGGTTGTAAAATAAGAATCATCGTAAATGTTTTCTATTTCGCCATCTTTCACACTTTTCATAAGTACATCGTACAATGAGCGTCTATTTTTACCAATGTTATTGGTGTCAATAGGATAGTATAACGGAAAGTTAGAACGCTCGTCAAGAACAACCTTTTCCCAAACCATTTTAGCATAAAGAACATCTCTGTCGTCAACATAACCATACTCTAATGGTTTATCGTTATCGACTGCTTTTTGTGCCTCTGTTCTTACTCCTATTTGTTCAGGGCTTTTAGCGTTTAATATATTTGCTTGTGCAAATACACTAGACACTGTAAAAACAGTTGCAACGGTTAATAAAAAACTTTTTAAATTCATTTTCATCCTATTTTACTTTTATTTACTAGAAATTAAACTACGCTAATTCTAATATTTTTTAGTTTGTAAGCTCGATAAATACTGGAGATACTTTTTTAAGTATCACACTAACACCACTGGCTTTAGCTTGAATATCAAATATTTGAACTCCAGAACCACGCTTAGCTTTACGTAAAGCACCTTTGGCTCTACTATCTAACTTATTTCCATTAACAATTATTGTTGGTTGTCCAGGAACTTTAAATTTAAACCCTGTTACACGTAATGGCAATTCGAAATCGAAATCATCAAATTTAGCACCAATAGTAGATATTTCAAGACTGGTACGTTGCATTTTTATATTGCTATCTTCACCTCTTACTGTACCTGTTGGTTTTGGTAAATCTTTAATTCTAAATTTAGCTTTATCACTTACCCTTTGTCCATCTGGCAAAGTACCAGATACGTTGATAGTTATTTCTCTACCTTGAATTCTTGTAGCATCCATAACATAACTGCTTCCAGACTTTCTAGATAATCCTTGTGCGCTTGCCTTTACTCTATTATCTGGAATACCAGCAAACGAAATAGTCATTGGGTTTTTTACACCTCTATATACAACATTCATTTTATCTGCAGAAATGGTTGCTGAGTTTGGTTTAGAAACGGTTGCGAATGATGAGTTTACAGGAACTTCAATTTCTTCTCCATCTTGAGCAAAAATTAATTTACCTTCAATTTTATGTTCGCCAACGCCACCTGTTCCTATCATTAACTTGACTTTACCATCTTCTATGGCATATTGATTCTCTTTTAAGGGTCTACCATCTAAAGTTAATTCTACTCTACTAGGTTTAGTAGATGCATCTTTACGACCTAAAACAATTTGTCCATCAAACTGCTCACCATTAAAATAAGCAGATTTAGAGGTTTCCATTAGTGTGGTATAGTTGGTCATAGAAACTTCAGTAGATAATGTACCTTGTAACATATTCCCTAAAACTTCAGATTCGGTGCTTTTAACATCGGCTTGAAGCTGTGTCATTTTGGTTAATGATGCCACTAAAGGGAATCCTTTATAGTGGTAATCTAACCAATCTTGTGTTCCTATATCTCTTTTTACTGGGTCGGTGTTAAATTTATCTTTAACATCTTGGATGATACTTTCCATCCCTTTTTTTCCTTGTAATAAATTAACAACACCTTCTCTAAATGTGTTTATTTGATTTAAAAACGCTTCGCCTTCTGCTTTAAGTTTATCGCCTTTAAAAAAGTTTTCATCTAGATAATCGCCTTTATCCATAATCTCATAATCTGTAGGGTTATCTACAGTTGCAGTCATTTTACCTTTTAATTCTGATAAATAATTATCGAAATCTAAGGCCAACTTATGCAAGTTCTCTGCATCGGCTTTTAAAGGCTCATATTTTTCAGGTTGTTCTTCTGCTTTAAGGTTTAAACTTGCTACAAAACTATTGTTACGCTCTTCTGCGGCTTCGTTAGATTCTACAAGTCTTTCGTTCATTAATCCGAAGGCTGAAAGCACTTCTTTCGACATATTTAAAGCTAGCATCGCTATAAATATTAAATACATCAGATTAATCATTTTCTGTCGTGGTGATAAATTTCCGCTTGCCATATCTAATTAGGTTTTGGTTAATTAATAAATTGGGTTAACCCCTAATTAGTTTTTATTCATTGCAGACAACATACCACCATATACGCCATTTAACGACGATAAGTTAGATGCTAACGATTGCATTTGCTCTTTTAATTTAGAAGCATTTTCTACAGACTCTTCGTTAATTGCAGCTTGTTTGTTAATGCTTTCTAACTGTACTTTATAAAGACTATTTAAAGACTCCATTTGTGCAGCAGCTAGTGTTAATTCTTCGCCATATCTTTTGGTAGCTTCAACAGAATCTACAGTTGAAGACATATTTTTTGCAGCACCTTCAAAGTTTTTAATACTATCTCCTAAACTAGCCATTAATTCGCCATCAATTTTAGCATCTTTTAATAACTCATCTAGTTTTTTAGATAATATTCCTTGTGGGTTTTCTTTTTCTTTTTTATCAGATAATCCACCCGCTAACTCTGGGTAAACTAACGACCAATCTAAATCATCATCTACTGGTTCGAATGCTGATAATGCAAAAATAACTGCTTCGGTTACAAGACCTATGGTTAGCATAACATTACCTGTTAGGGGTCCAATTTCAAAGTGAATAATTTTAAATAGTGCTCCAATAATTACAATCGATGCTCCTAATCCGTAAGCCATATTCATGAATTTTTTACTTGCTTTTGACTGTGCCATAATTTTTCGGTTTTTAATTTTTAAGTTGAGAAACTTAAGTAGGTTAAATAATAGTTTTTATTATTGATTTGATTAATTTTTATTTGCTTTTAGCGTTTGCAGTTGTTTTTGTCCCCATATAATCCTGCACTGTTCTAAAACCTATATAACTTCTTGCAGAATCTGCATACTCGTAATCTCTCGAACTTACTTGTAAATAGTAAGCTACATCTTTCCAAGAGCCTCCTCTAACAACTTTACGCTGATTTTCTCTATCGTTTACACTTGGATTTATTGTTGATGAATACTCATAAGACGACGGGTCGTAAGATGCATTTACCCACTCTGAAACATTCCCTGCCATATTATATAAGTTATAATCGTTTGGATCATAAGATTTTGCTTCTACAGTATATAATGCATCATCTGCTGCGTAATCTCCACGAACTGGTTTAAAGTTTGCCATAAAGCAACCTCTATCACTTTTTGTATAAGGTCCGCCCCAAGGATAAGTTGCTGCTTGAAGACCGCCTCTGGCTGCATATTCCCATTCTGCTTCAGATGGTAACCTGAATCTATTTACCATGGCAGCTTTTTTAGACTTTTGGTGCGAATTTTTGTTAATAGTTCTCCACTCGCAAAAGGCCTTAGCTTGTTTCCAGGTAACACCAACAACAGGATATTCGCTATATGCATCGTGCCAAAAATAATCGTTGTGCATGGGCTCGTTATAAGAATAAGCAAAATCTCTAATCCATACAGTGGTGTCTGGATATACTTCTACTTCTTCTTTAATTATAGCATCTTTACGTTTAACACCTCTGTTTCTAGCAGCTTCTTGAATATCCATATAACTGTATTGAAACTTAAACTTTTTAACATCCCAAGTGCGTTGTCCGTTATATGATTCTTCCATAGGTAAATACATAGAATCCATAACCTCAGCATAGTACTCATCTGGGTATTCATCTGTATCAAAAATCAAATCGACATCATGATTTAACTTTCTACCTTCATAACCTGTTGGCCCTAAACCCGTATAGTTTTCTAACATGTATTTTTCGTAAACAGACATGTTAACGGTATCTGCATCTTTAAATGCGAATTCTCCAGTACCTCCATCTCCAGGAGTAAGACCGAAATCGTCTGAAATCTTTGCTAATTCTAATCTTACTGTAGAATCTCTTACCCAATTAACAAATTGTCTGTATTCACTATTAGTGATTTCTGTAGCATCCATATAAAGTGCTCTAACAGTAACTGTTTTGGCTGGGGCATCGTGTATTCCAGCAAGATCATCATCGGCTTTACCCATAATAAATGCGCCACCAGGAATAAGTTCCATTCCATAAGGCTTTTCTGGATGCCATTTTTTACCTTTAACACCTACTAGTTCGCCCCTATCTTTAGAGCCACAACTAGCTAATAATGTTAATACTGTGGTTAATAAAATAAACTTCTTCATATACATAGAAAACTCGAGGTTAATTATTTAAGCTACAATTTAAAGAGCGTAAACATATTTATATATTTTTAAAAAAACAACTTTTTTTACAAAAAAAATACATTTCATCGTACAAAAATTACATTTTATCGATGAAATTGATTATCTGACTATAATTCGCCCTCTAAACACAATTTTTTTGAAATGCTTTATACCAACGATCTGGTATCTTATTTTTACAGGCATCTAAATAATCTTGATGCATGCAAGGTAATAACGTATGCCTTTTTAATTTATTATCAACTTCTAATAAAAAAGGAATTTCAATCCACCATCTTCCAGTTTTTATACTCTTATAAAATATTAATTCTTGTGAATCGACCAAAGTAATAAATTTTTGATAGCTCTTTTCGTCTGAAAAATCATCGTCTTTTACTCTAAAATTAACGCCTTCTATAAAATACCAAATTATTTGAGCCATTAACATGGATGTAATTTCATCATCCTTTGATGGTTTATATTCGTATATCCCAAAAGATGACACCTTGTTACTTATACCTGCATAACGTGCAATAGCGCAAATTTCTTTTCCATCTAATCCATTGGGTGAATATTTTTGATTTAAACTAAGTGCAGAGGCTTTTACCGAACTTAAATCGATACTTACAATATTCGCATCGCGTAATGCGGGTTCGACAATGGTAATATCTTTTGAAACTTGACCTAATCTATAAGATTCGAAATAGAGTTTATCCATCAAATCTATTTCTTCTTGCGAATTAAAATAGGTTTGATAACCTATTGTTGTATAATTAAACAAGTTATAAGGTTCGTCTAAAATTATTTTCCCAACAAAACTGTTGTTTTTTATAGGTTTTGCCGAATCTCCTAAATCGAATTTACTATCTACATTTACAATGTTTACCATGGGGATTAAAGCATCGTAAGCTCTATAATTGGCATAGGTTAAATCTTGTGAGCCTCCTAAAATAACAGGTAAAATATTCTTTTTTATTAAAATGGTAATGGCTTCTTGTAATGCAAAATAGGTGTCTTCTACACTTTCGCCTTTATTAATATTACCTAAATCTGCAATCGTCGTGTTCCAGCTACCAGGAAAAAGTGCGTAAAGCGATTTTCTGATTTCGTTAAGCTGAAATTCTTCTCCTATATAATTAACATCATTCCTGTTTTCTAACACACCAAGAATGGCAATATTAACAGCCTCTAAATCTGGAATTCCATTTTGTGTAGAATGAATTCGAAGTTTTCGTCCTAAAGCCTGGGATGGTAACAATTCGTTATGTGCTAACACCAAATCTGAAACAGGAGACAAAAAATTAAAGTTCATGAATTATTTCTTTTTTGCGGTTGTTTTTCTTTTGGTTGTTTTCTTTTTAGGCGTTTTAGCTTCAATGAGTGCTTTAGCTTCATCTAAAGTCATATCTGAAACATCAACCGTTTTTGCCAACTCTATTTTTATTTTTCCTTTAATAACATGATGCCTTCCCCATCGTGCTTTTTCAACACGAATACCTTCATCTTCCCAATTATGAATAACTTTATCTATTTCTTTTTGAATTTTTGTTTCAATTAATTCCACAATGTCTTCATCAGATAAATTATCCCAATCGTATTTTTTATTTACGTTAATAAACATATTGTTCCATTTTATAAATGGTCCAAAACGTCCTTTACCTTTTTGCACTGGCAAATCTTTATACATATATATAGGCGCATCTGCTTTTTGTTTTTCTTTAATTAAAACAATCGCATCATCTAATTCTACACTTAAGGGGTCGACACCTTTTGGCAACGATACAAAAGAAGCACCAAACTTTACATACGGTCCAAAACGCCCATTATTTACTTGAATGTCTTCACCTTCGTAAGTTCCTAAGCTTTTTGGAAGCTGGAATAAATCCATAGCTTCCTCATAAGTAATACTATTTAACTGTTGGTCTGGACTTAAACTTGCAAATTGTGGTTTTTCTTCATCATCAACAGTTCCTATTTGTACCATGGGTCCAAACTTACCTAAACGCACACTTACTTGCTTTCCTGTTTTTGGGTCTTTGCCTAAAATGCGCTCGCCAGATTCTCTATCAGCATTTTCTTTTACATGTTCTACTTTCGGATGAAAATCTTTGTAAAACGATTTCATCATTTTTTTCCAATCTTCCTTACCGTCTGCAATATCATCAAAATCGGCTTCAACTTTTGCTGTAAAATTATAGTCTAAAATGCTTTCAAAATGATTGACCAAAAAGTCGGTTACAATCATGCCAATATCTGTTGGTACTAATTTCCCTTTATCAGAGCCTACTTTTTCGGTAAGCGTTTTATCTTTTACAGCACCGCTCTTTAACGTTAGTTGCGTATAATTTCGTGCCTCGCCTTCAATCGTACCTTTTTCAACATAATTTCTGTTTTGAATAGTTGAAATGGTCGGCGCATAAGTTGACGGACGACCAATACCTAATTCTTCTAATTTCTTAACTAAAGAAGCTTCGGTATACCGTGCAGGTGGACGCGTATAACGCTCAGTTGCTGTAATGTAATTATTAAGAAGATTTTCGTTAGTTTTCATTGCTGGCAACATACCGTCTTGCTCAACATCTTCATCATCAGTGCCTTCTAAATACACTTTTAAAAAGCCATCAAACGTGATAACCTCTCCATTAGCGGTAAAAGTTTCGTTGTGCGTTGTAGCACTAATTTTTACATTGGTACGCTCTAATTCTGCTTCACTCATTTGTGAGGCGATGGAACGTTTCCAAATTAAATCGTATAAGCGTGCTTGATCGTAGTCTATATTAACCGAATGCGTTGCAAAATTGGTAGGACGAATAGCCTCGTGCGCTTCTTGTGCGCCTTTTGCTTTGCCTTTATA
>Ga0316189_10002264_pt1 | contig 18965 bp, 13 predicted proteins | sample LowCovwburrow_MG_FD_204930 | JGI IMG/M metagenome (GOLD analysis project Ga0316189, IMG submission 204930) | Coastal sediment microbial communities from Maine, United States - Lowes Cove worm burrow | ecosystem: Environmental > Aquatic > Marine > Coastal > Sediment | place: USA: Maine...
CAGAGAAAGTTCCTCTGTTGTGATGACCTTTCCGCAAAATTTGAGTGTACGATCCATGTTCGTCTTTGGCACTCCAAGGCGGCTAGCCCAGATCCACTTAAAAGTACCGTCTTTTTTCTGTTTTTTATTAAGGGCCAGGATTTTGCCAAAAAATTTAGTTGAAAATCATCGAAGGCACGTCACCGAAACGTTCTCCCATAATCATAGCACGCAAAACAGCGGATGAAGCCTCGGAATCACAGAAGCGCCGGGCTCCAGGCTGCTTAACCCGTTGGGCTGGAGCGCCAGATGTTATGTCCACAAGAAGGCAAGAGGGTGTTTGCCCAGTTTCTTGTCCAGCAGGCCCGGATAGCCATGAATGCTATTCGCTCATCTACTGTTTTATTTTGAGGATTCCCAACCCGATGTGTATTTCGCCGACTCAGCCAGGAGGTGCCCTCAATTATGGGCAACGGTCTTGCGCTTACGATAGACCACGCGCATGGCTTCGATATCTCGTCCGAAACGCGTGCCCTCCGCTTCTGCCCGTTTGAACATGTATTCAGCTAAAGCGTAATCAGCGTGCAAAAAATAGGCGCGCCCGCCATAAAAGAAAACCTCGCGTTCCCGATAACCGTTGCTGGCAAGCTTGTAGAAAACCTTCGAGCCTGGTTTGGAGGCGTCATTGGCCAGGTGGAGCCTGCCGAGATAATAGAGAATGTGTTGATTGTCTGGCCAGGCAAGACGCGATTTAGGCACCAGGACACGAACTTCATCCCAGCCACCGTTTTTTACCAGAACCGACAACCGTTCAATGGCGGTCTCTACATCTGTAGGGAAGGCAACAGTGGCGGGAACGGGTTCTACAGATGGCACTGCGGCGTCTTTCTTCGAAAGCAGTTGGTTAATTCGATGGTCGACCCCAGATAAGTCGGGGAAATTGCTGCGATCAATTGAGCGCAGCACTTCTTGCGCTTTTTCCGGATCGCCCGTTTCCAAGAAACTCAGGCCCAGGTAGTAGCGGGTCTTCTCCGAAATGGCAGGCATGTTTTGGAATGCCTCGATGACAGTCTGATAATATTTTTTGAGATAGAACAATCGGGCATATCTCTCCGCGTAAGGTATTTGCCCGATCTGGCTTTTACCCACGTCTTTCAGCAAACGCCTGGCCTTGCCTAACCGATTGCGGTCCAGGTACAGATCGATCAATTCGTATTTCAGGTCCAAATTATCAGCCGTTTTGCGAACTTCCGCTTCTTTTGCTTTGACCGGGTCCACGGATCTCATTGGTGGGGAGGGTTCGGTTTTAAGCGGCTTTCCGACGACGGGATCTGATGGGGGTGCCTGCGCCTGCTTCTCGGGCGTTTTTGTCTTGGTCGTCTCTGTCTTGAGCGCAACCCGATCAGGCGATGGCGACGGTTTGGCTGCAGAGAGTTCGGCAGCCACGGGTTTGGGACCCTTCCCCACAAGCGTCAGGAAGCGGGTCCACTCAAGTGATTTGAGTTCTTTGGGTTTGGCCATCGGATGGCCCAGGTACTGGCGCGCCCGTTCTGCCTTTTCCAAGGCGAGAGCCTGGTTTTCGTCTTGTGCCGCAACCAGGGACCAGCGTACATAAATCTCGGCCAGTAATGCGGGCTGATCCATCAGGCCAAAAGCGGCCATCTCCAGCTGCTCGGAAGCATCCCGCCACTTCCCCGCAGTCATCGAACTACGGGCCTCGGCCAATGATTCGAGATAATAGGGGTGCTGAGCCAGGGTGGGCGGCACCCAGAGGCTCAAAAACAAAAGGAACCAAGGCACAGGGATCAAACGCAACATACTACCATCCATAAACTGCAATTTCCCATGAATGAAAGCCCACCTACCACTATATATTGGGCATACCCAATCGCATCTTATTATATATTGTACTCAAAAACAAAAAAAAAGCCAGTATCACCCAATATATGACCCATAAAAAGTCGAATTCCCGTGAATTTGGGAGTTAAATCAATTCGCACTTCCAGTGGCCCCGTAGCCGAGCAAGGTGTATACTTAAGGTAGTTCTCGGCATTCACTTGTCGCCTCGATCGTGTCACACTAACCTTTTTAATACGGAGTCCGAAACAGAAAAAGAAGAGATCAGACGTAACCTGGAGGCTGAAATGGTGTCCAATTGGTTTTCAAAGGACGTAGATCTGGCGGTAGCCGCCCAGCTCAGAACTCATTTTTCCCAGCAACCCATGATGAATCGTCCGTTCGTGACTATTTCGCGAATGTATGGCTGTGATGGAAAGGAGTTAAGCGGCTTGATCGTCGAAAAGATGAACGCGCAAGAGAAGGGAAAGAATTGGTTCGTTGTCAGCCGTGAAATGCTACTGGCAGCAGCTCAGGAGGGGAAACTCACCAAGGAGACGTTGGCTGAACTGGAACGCTTCGGTCACTCCGAGGTAAAAAGCTACATACGAGATGCCATTTTTGGCATGGGCAACCTGGTGGAGGCGGTCCAACAGATCTCACATATTTTCCATCTCTTCGCAAAACGTGGTCGGGTGATTTTCTTGGGCGGCGGCGCATCAATTGTTACTCAGGACCTGACGGGTGGTACACACTTGCAGCTCTATGCGCCTGAGGATTGGCGTATCAAAAATCACGCCCGTCGCTGGAGCCTGGACGAGAGCGTTGCGCGCAAAAAGGTCATTGATCGAACGGTGGATCGAGAAGCATTCGTAAAGACCTTCCTGGGTGAGGACCTCTACGACAATCGGTTCTACCACCTGACAATCAACAATGCGGAAGTTTCACCAGAGGTCGCGGCAGAGGCTGTCTGCGCCATGATCATGGCCAGGCAGGAGCAGCTTGCATCGAGAGAGTCATAATATCGCCTGGGGATGTTTTGAGACGAAGATATTGTCCTTTACGTAAAAGCGCCAGGGTAACTCAGTGCTTTTGGTAATACCAATGCGCTTTGATGTGCCGATGGGGTTGGTCGCGAGGGGCTCGCTGTCTTCCAAAAAAAGCTGAGATCCGTTTAGGGGCCAACCATCCGCTTTTCGGTCGATGGCGAAGGCCTGGCAACATTTGGCGGGACCATTGGTGAGGTCCCGGGTTTTTATCTGAGGCCCGCGCAGGGCACGCATGGTTTCAATTCCTTCAAGGGGTTCCAGGGCGCGGATGAGGACAGCCGCACCGACACCATCCTCTTCAGTGACCACATTCATGCAGTAGTGCATGCCGTAAATGAAGTAAACATAAAGGAAACCGGGTGGGCCGAACATGACGGCGTTGCGTCGGGTCTGACCCGAGTAGGAATGCGCCGCACGATCGCCATCCTGGTGATAGGCTTCTACTTCGACAATGCGACCCTTAAGCTGCCGGCCTTCGTGAGCACGGACAAGAACCTTGCCGATCAGGGAACGGGCAAGGGTCAACGTAGGGCTTTGATAAAAGTCGGGCGGAAGCATGGCTTACTCCTTTCAATTGCTCAACGGTGATCATTCTAACGTTTTCGCAATCGGGCAGCCAGCATGGAGGCTATTTCAGGTATCATCTCTTCATGGCCTCACGATTCGACGTAGGGGCCGCGTAGGTACTGTCCTGGTCTAAAGGTTTTAAGCACGAAACCCTTTCCCGTCTTCTTTTTCCCTTCTTCCTTCGGTTCACTTCGCGTATTCCTGCTGGAAATCATTGGGCCTGTGCAGAACCAGAGCATTGCCTATTCGGCTCAGGCGTCGAATTCCCCGGGTTACTTGTTTGCAACGCATTAAAAATCGGTTATGATCAGCAAGGACTTGAACCCCAAGTTAAGGATGGGAAATGACACAAGTACTGCGCGGCCGGATCGAACCACTTGGGTTGGTTGAGGTTCTGGCCTATTTGGGCCGGACCAAAGCGACCGGCGCCCTAAATGTAGAACAAGGTGATCTGAAAAAGGCAATCATCATCAGCGAAGGAATGATCGTATTTGCCAGGAGTAACCAGGTCCAAGATCGGCTCGGCGACATCTTGTTAGCCAGGGGCCTGATCACGCAAGCCCAATATGACCAGGGAACCGCACTTATTTATGAAAAAGGCTTTCGCCATGGACGTGCGCTGGTTGAGATCGGTGCCATTTCGCCCAAGGTTCTCTGGGACACAATTCAAGAGCAGGTGAAGTCCATCTCCAGTTCGGTGATTCCCTGGGACCACGGGGGGTTTGAGTTCATCAACAAAGACCTCAAACGCAAGGAAGCTATCACGCTGAAATGGTCTATTTTGGATATGGTTCAAGATATTATCCGGAACCTGGACAACGCGCAAATGTTCCGCACCCGCTTTCCCAATATGGGTGCCGTGCTCAAAGTCTTGCCGGACACGGATTCGGGTAATATTCGCCTGGAACCCTACGAAGAATATATTTTGAATTTTATCGACGGTGAGACCTCCATCTCAGCGATCTGCTCTCAGAGCGATTACGGTGAAGCCGAGAGTCTACGCGTCATCTACCTGCTCAAATCACTGGGTTGGGCCGAGCAGATCAGTGACGGAGAGGTCGTGGGAGAAGAAGAGGTCGAGGGTATCCACCCGATGATCATCCAATTCAACCGTATTTTTAGTTACATACATGCGTATATATCGGAACGGGTTGGACCCATGGGCACCAACCTGCTGCGGAAATATTATGAAGATACGCGCCAGGCCCATCACACCGTACTGGTAGAAGTAAACATCCTGTCGGATGGCCGCCTCAATCCGGTGGCCCTGCAGGCGAACCTGGTACGACTGAATATGGGCGAGGATGAACTGTTAATGATTCTAGATGAAGCAATGAATGAATACCTGAACGTGGGTATCCTGGCTGTCAAGAAAGTCCTGGGTACAGAACACGAAGGAACAGTGGTTAAGAAAATTGGCGAATTGTTCGAAGTATGAATCAGGAGCGCACGCGACAGCAGGCCAGACAGTGGTTGCTGGTGCTGCTTCTGATCTGGTTACTACATCTTTTGACGCGAAACGGGTGATCGTGGTGGTCGGACCCACCAGTGCGGGGAAAACCGGGCTGGCAATGACCTTGTCCAGGAGTTTTCCCGTGGAGATGGTGTGCATGGACTCGATGCAAATTTACGCGGAACTGAAAGTGGGAACAGCACGTCCAAACCCAAGCCTGGCCGGCGAGGCAGCGCAACATCTTTTTGGTTTCACCTCGGTGCGGCACCCGCTCAGTACCTACCGCTACGCGGAAGAGGCCCGAAAAGTCATGGCAGAAATTCAGTCGCGGGGTCGGATCCCCATGTTGGTGGGCGGTACCGGCCTCTACATGCGCGCCCTGTTCGAGGGCCTCGACAACCTGCCCTTGACACCGGCTGAGTTGCGCGCTCGCCTGGATCGACTCAAAACGCGCCGCGGCGGTGGCTGGCTCCACAAAATGCTGCAGCGTTTGGATCCTCAGGGCGCCGAACATCTCCACCCAAACGATAGCCAGCGCATCATGCGCTTCCTGGAGGTTCGCATCCTCACGGGCAAGAGCATGCTGGATCACTGGCGAAAAAAAGAACAAAACGCTCTTAAACCCTTAACTCTCGGTCTCCAGGTGGACCGACCTATCCTGGACGCATGTATTCATCGTCAAGTAAAAAACCGGCTTGCCCAGGGCTGGATTGAGGAAACTCAAGCCTTAATCGAGACCGGCTTGCTGGAGAATGTGTTAAAGATCGGTCCGATCGGGTATGGGCATGTCGCCGACCTGATTGCCGGTAAACTTAAGCTAGATCAGGCTTTAGAGCAGATCTACCGAGCCACGCGTCGTTATGCAAAAAGGCAGATGACCTGGTTTCGCAAAGCTTCCTACATCCAATGGTTCCCTTTTGAGCCTGAATCAGGCTACAATATCAACGGCATTACCGAAGTTGTAAAAGGGAACGCATGGGGTAAACATTCGTAGATTACATTATTGGATGATCAATTCATTGAGGAGTCCCGTATGAACGACAAGGGTGGAATGAATATACAAGATGAGTTTCTAAATAGTGCCAGGAAGGAGCGCACGATTCTTGCGGTCTTCTTCACGAATGGAAAGAAGATTATAGGCAAGATCAAGAACTTTGACCGGTTCACCATTCTCCTGGAATTAGCCAACAAACAAGAACAGCTGGTCTTCAAACACGCGGTGTCTTCCATGACGCCGGCCAAGTACATGAAGCAGCGCCAACACTTTCCATTGGATTGATGAATAGCCTTGAGAGGTCACCATGGATATAGCTGTCATCCAAAAAGTTCCGTTGTTCAATGGTCTGAGCCAGGACTCCCTGGAGCGTCTGGTTCAAGCCACGACCCGGAAGACCTTTCCGAAGGACTCCATTGTCGTGGAGGAGAACGAGGTCGGTGAGACCTTGTACATGATCCTCAGCGGCAAGGTGAAAGTCACCAACATCGGACCGGATGGGAAGGAGGTCATTCTTTCCGTCTTGTCCGAGGGTGAATTCTTCGGCGAGATGGCCTTACTTGATAGAGAACCCCGTTCAGCCAATGTGGTCAGCATGGAGAAAACGGAAATGATGCTCCTTCGTCGCAAGGAGTTCATGTACCTGCTTGAGAGCAACAAGGAGATCCTCTCCAAATTAATGGGTGTGCTCTCCGGGCGTCTTCGTCATGCCAATGCACAGATACGCAGCCTGGCCTTGTTGGACGTTCTGGGTCGGATTGCCCGCCTGCTGTTGGAAACTGCCGGCAAGGAAGGACGCCGTTTGCTCGACGGATCCGTGGTCTTCCGTAGGCCAACCCACCAGGAGATTGCAAGCATGGTGGGGACCTCGCGTGAAACGGTTTCCCGAATGATCGGCGATCTCAGCCGGGATGGGTACATCAAAATTTCTGGAAAAGACATCATCATCAAAGAAAAGATGGAAGAAGCCTTTCCTAATAGCTAACGCCCTCCTTTGCTGATGTGTCCCATTAAAAACCGGCTTCGATCGGTGCGCTGGCTGTTTGCCTGGCCCAGATTATTTGCGCATTATGGGAATAATCCTCTCGTGAAGCGCGTCTCTACTGTGGGGTAATACCTCGTCCCTATTTTTGCGGGACCAAATATGTTCAAGGAGCCTGTTTTGAGAAAATTTCTTTTCGGCACAATGACTTTGCTGGCTTTTTTCCCTGTATCTGCTGCAGACCCCTACGTGGTGGATAATACCCACTCGGGTGTGATGTTCTCCGTGGACCACAACAATATCGCGACCTTCTTTGGTCGGTTCAACGAATTCAGCGGGACCATGAACTACGACGAAGCCAACCCGGCCTCTTCAAAATTTGACTTGACCATCCAGATGGAAAGTGTGGACTCGGCCAACGCAAGGCGCGACAAACACCTGCGTAGCCCCGATTTCTTCAACACCAAGCAGTTCCCTACCGCATCCTTCAAGACGACCGGGGTTACGGCCAACGCCGATGGTTCCCTTTCCGTCACCGGTGATTTCACCCTGGCGGGTAAAACCCAACCCATCACATTTGCCATGAAGGTTCGAGGACCTGTCAACGGCAGAGACGGCGCCAAGGTTCGCGGCTTCTTCGCTACAGCGGTTTTCAAACGCTCTGACTTTGGGATCACCTATGGCAATCCCGGTGTCGGTGACGAGGTAAAGATCACCGCGTCCCTGGAAGCGGTTTTAAAATAGGTTTCGACAGGGCGAGATTCGTCCGGTAGGGCACAACAAGGACAGGGGAGGAGCCGTTGCAATCCAATCAAATGGTCGTGGAACAATTGTTGAATACAGCGGCTTATCCCCTGTTGACCGGAGCAGCTGTTTCTCTGGCTCTTGGCAAACTGACGCGTATTCCGCGCGATGCAGCAGTGGCCGTCGCGCTGCTGGCCGGATTTGCGGTGGGTTTTTTTGCCGTTTCCGGTTTTGGCGAGTTCCCCCCGATCAAGGTGCACGAATGGTTACCCTATACCGGGTTGCCGCCCCTGATTCTGTTCCTTGTGTGTTCGAAACAGGGCCAAAAGGTTCAGGCCATCGCCGCGCTGGTGGTGGTTGCCCTGGTTTTCTGGTTGGATTTTGCGCCGATCACCCATGCATTTTCAGTCCCGGCGTTGATTGCCTGGCTGATCGGTAGCGCGATTGCCTGGTTAGGACTTTGGCATGTCTGGGACCGCTCTCGCGATGAGCAACCCCGCCGTGAGTTCTTTCTGTTGTTTGTAGTGATCGCCACCGGGGTCAGCCTGGTGAGTGTACTGGACGGCGGCGCCGTTATCGGTCAGGCCGCCGGTTCTCTCGCCGCTGCCAGCGGCGGCATTTTTCTTGCCAGTTTGCTGCAGCCCAAGCTCGAGGCGGGATCCGCGACTATCGCCGTTTTTCTCTGCCTTTTTGCAGGCCTGTTGGTGAATGCCTACCACTATGTGGAGGTGCGACCTTTGCCGGTTGCTTTGGCCTACTGTGCGGGTTTCTGCGTGCTTCTGCTCAAGCACGGCGGCTTGCGCGAGGCCAGTTTTATCAAACGCACCTCGCTGACATGTCTGGCCGGCCTGCTACCGATTATCATCGCGGTTATTTTTCTCTTGATGAACGCGCCTGTCGACGATTATTACGACTATTAGCTACCGTCGAAATAGCTCGTGTACTTCACCAAGGTCGCCTATAGCCTGAGGTTGACCAGGCACTTTGCTTTTGGTGTCCGTAGCTGTTGAACCCAATCCTTGAAACGTTCTGTAAAGGAGGTTATTGGTATGCGGTCAGGGCCTGGCGTAATTCTTCGGGGATGGGTACCGCCACCATCTCCTCGCCGCGGCGCTCCATACAGGCTACCTGTTGTTGACCGCAGGCGGTTAGGGTCTCGGCTCCGTCTTTCTCCAGGCGCCAATAATCGAAATCCATGGTGATCTGATTGCGACTGGTCTGTTTTAAGCTCATGCGAACCTCGATTTCGTCGAAGGCCAATAGCTCGGCCAGGTAATCGCAACTGCAGCGCACCGTTACCAGTGCAAAACCCTGCTGAAGTCTGGACAAGATTTCCGGTGCGTTCTGCTTGAGGAAGAGTTCTCGGCAGCGCCCCTGCCAACTCAGGTGGTTGACGAAATACACATTCCCGACCAGGTTCGTCTCTTGGAATCCGATCAGATGCTTCCAGGCAAAGTACTTCACTGGCAAACTCCCGTTACCATGATGGGCGTATGGGATGGCTCGTAGAGCAAGGCTATCATGGTCGCATTGTCAGTGAAGGCAAGGGTTGCTATTTCAACCCCGGTGCCAGCGAAATAAGTCAAAGCCTCTGTGCCTGTGTCGGGTTGAGGGGAAAGCGGGGTCTCCAAGGGTAGTCCAGCCTTTCTCAAGCATTCTCGTGCGCACCAGACCCGGGTCGCGGCTATGTTATCATCCTCGCCTGAATCTCGGGCCAGGAAGGTGGCTAGAGAGGCGCCGTGCTCACCCAGCATGGCGGCCCATGTGGCTGGCTCTCGGTGACCAATCGTCTCCAGGTCACAGGCCAAAACGCCTTCGCCCCAGACGGCCAGGCTCAGAGACGCCGCATGGGCAAAACTGACCGTGCCTTTCTCGGCCTCGGGCTTGCCATCGGCGCGATGATTAACCCAACCGCTGGTGACTCTCAATCTTTGCTTTAGGAGTTCGCGTATGCTGGCCCTGTCGCCATCGTGAGGCTCTAACAGGAGACCCATGGGCGTGTGTTTCTGGCGGTCAGCCAGGCGCCGTTGTAGGCAGGGTCCCATTAATTGCGGGTGCCAGGACAGGGAAATCTGACGATCCATAATCTCCTTGAAGGCCAGGTTCCGCCAGGTCTCATCGGGTTTGCCATCGGCGCCGAGTACGTCGATATCATAGCGATAGACGCCGTCCTGGTAACTCGTTTCGCGGGCATGCATGGTCTGGACTCCACGGTTCTTGCGGTAGCGCGTCCAACTACCGCAGGAGAGCGGCAGCAGACTTTTGTGCGGAATACAGGCTTGAATGCCGTGCAGCACCGCATCTCGCTGGCCAGGATCACCGCTGATCAGGTCCGACGGCAGGTAACGCCCAAACCAACTCGAACCAGCGCATGGCGTTAACTCGGCGCAGCAGCCGTAGGCGTGAAGCCGGCGGTAACCGGCGATGCGACGGAAGCGGCCGGTATGGAAGAAGACCGGCCCATAGACGTCATTGGGAGCCAGGTCCAACAGTGGCTGAACCTCATGTGAAATTTCGGAGCCCGACTGAGGTGTTCCGAAATGGAAGGTGGCACGGAAATGGTCGATGTAAAAATCTGTTTCCTCGCTTCGGATACAGGCCTCCACATCGCCGGCCTGGTTGGCCTGTACGACAACACGCAGCACCAGAGTGGCGTGGCGGGGCACAATGACGGGTCGTTCCAGGCGGAGCCCAGACATGCCGCTAGGGGCTTCGGTGAGCCCCAGCAGGGCCATAGCGGCCTGACTCATGGCCTCAATGCCCATCACGGCCGGGAGAACGTGGTTGCCCTCATAGACATGGTCGGCAAGATAAGGGTCATTGGCCAAACTCAGTTCATTGTCGGCAATTAACTCAATACCGGGGTAGTGAACCTGAATACGCTCCAGGAAGCGCAAAAAGGGCGGCTCGGCGGCACCAAGTTCAACGGTTCTGGGACTGGCGAAGCGGCCGGCAACAACCCGGGTCCCCCTTTGGCTGGGATCTGCCAATAGACGGAGGAATATTTCGAGGCCACGATCCAACCCAATGGGTGTAATACCGGCCCGCGTCAGCGCCTCCAGACTTTCCAACCGTTCGCCCATTCCGGCCCCAGACCATACGGACCAGGCCAGAGTCAGGCAGCGGCAGTCGGGATGAGTGGCGGCAAAATGCTCGAGCCTTCGTGCCATGGCTTCATTGGCCAGGCCATAATGCGCCTCGCCCGCGAGGCCGATGCGCGCGATGATCGAACCGAAACCAACCACCAACTTCAGGTCGGCGGGCTCGACAGCGGCCAGGAGATTGTCGAGACCGGTCAGCTTCGTCGCTGCGGTTTCGCGGAGATCCTCCAACTCAAGGGTTGTCAGCAACTTGGGCCGGTTGATGCCAGCGCCGTGTAGAATGGCGGTCACGGTGCCAAGCTCGCTTCGAAGGCGTGCGACAGCTGCTTTGATCGCCTTGTTGTCGGTTACATCGGCACGAATGTATTGGAAGCGACAACCGGCTGCGCGAAAGCGGGCCAGGTTGGCGGCTAACTCGGCATCACTCTCCGGATTGGCACGGCCAAGCAAAGCGAACCGACAGCCACTGTCACGAAAAAGCGCCAGGGCACATTCTGCCGTAATGCCCTTGCCGCCACCGCTGACCAGAACGACATCGTTGGAATCCAGGCAAGTCAACTCCCCGCGATACTCGGCCAGGAGAGAGGGACGTAGGACGGGGATGCGGCGAACGCCATGCGCATCGTAGGCAGCCTCGCGATAACCCTGAGCGCCTGCCATCTCGGCGAAAACGCGATCGGCAGCAAGCGCATCGAAAGGCAGGGTTACAACGGTGACATGACGGTCGGGCGCCTCCATGGCCAGGGTGCGGGCGAATGAAGCGGCAAAATGACCTTCCTGAACGAGGACGAAGTGTCTTACCGACTTGTCTGACAAAAGCGCTTTGGCGGCTTCCAGCAGGATGCAGACGTGGCTGACCTCACTCTTGGGCAGAAGAACCAGCAGATGGTTTCCCGCCGGAACCCGGCCGCTCAGTTCCTGTTGCAGCGGCAGGGGCTCGGGCCCGAACCAGCGGGCGCGACCGTTCAGATCAGTCTGCTTGGCCAGCAGGGGTTTTTCCCACCATTCGTCGACGAAACAATGGAGCCAGGATTGCAGGCCCCTGGGAACCGTCTCCCGTTGACTCTCAGAGGTGGCCGGTAAACTGTCCAGTACCTGGGCCAACTCGGCCAGGGACGCATTGGCCAACTCGGTGGGCGCCTTGGGGGGCGCCTTCTGCTGTTCACGGGTGGCCTCGGCAACAAGGGCCGCCACGGTGATGGAATTCAAGTGCAGGTCGTCCAACAAGCGTAAATCGGCGCCGAGTCCCTGCAGGGGAAGCTCTGTCTGACGAGAAACCAGGTTTTTGACCAATGCCAACGTATCCAGCGGCAAGCTGGCTGCCTCAACAGGCTCAGTTATTTCGGGAGGTCGCGTTTCCGCCTCGCAGGGGTTGACCAGGAACTGGGGAGCATATTGCGGATCGAACGGCCTGGAGAATCGATCGTCAAACAAGCCGGAAAGCCGGACCGGCATGCCACTCACATAGGCAGCGCCCATGGTTGAAAGCAGGCCCTTCATGCCTTTGCCCAGATTGGTCGCCACTACCGGCGTATGGCTCAGCTGTTCGGCCAGGTGGGTTAGAATTCGTCCGGGCCCCACCTCAATCCAGAGATCCGTTTCAGCATCGGCCGCAGCAAAGGCCTGTTGGAAGAGAACCGGTTCCACAAACTGTCGTGTCATCAGCGCCACAACATCGATATCGGAGGCGAGCTTTTGACCCGTGACAGTGGAGAAGACGGGTCGGGCCACGGGAGCGAACGTCTGGGTCTCTATGAATGCGCGGAACTCAGGAGCCGCCTGAGCCAGCAACGGCGAGTGGAAACCGTGGCTTACGGCGAGCCGTGTAACCTTCAGACCTTCGTGCTCGGCCTTGGCCGCGATCGCATCCAGATCGGGTTGCGTACCGGAAACAACGGTCTGGTTCGGCGTGTTGTAGCAGGAAATCACAGCGGGTCGGCCATGCAGTAGCGGTTCTACTCGCTCGGCTGGTGCGGAGATAGAGAGCATACCGCCCCGCACGCCCTGATTGTACATGGTACAGGTGCGGCACATCACTGTGGCCGGCAACTGCTGCTCGTTCAGGGCTCCGGCCCAGTGGAGGGCGGACAGCTCGCCCAGACTGTGGCCCAGCGCCAGGTCTGCTTCGACACCGAAGCCGCGCAGCAGGTTCCAGCCCACGAGCGAGGCCAACATTACGGCGGCCTGATTATTCTCGTGCAAGGGTTTCTGTTCGCTGCCCGGCGGGAAAATACGCAGGTACTGATCACGAATCCAAGGGTAGCGGCGACCGAGCATGCCGGGATCCAAGAAAACGGGTGCGTGCTGACCACTGAACAGGAATCCGATGGTCGGCTTGCGGTCTGCCTGATCCATGTAAATGCCCCTGCGTTGGTCATAGCAACGGCTGGACCCTGTCCCCAGTTGGCCCGCCAGGTGGCGCAATGAGGCGCTCAGGCCTTCGGGTGAATCGGCAACAATCGCCGCGCGACAGGTCTTGGCCTGATCCGAGCCTGCCAGATGAGCGGCCAGATCGGTTAATTCGGCGAAAGACAAACCCTCGGCTCTTGAGACCAGAGCCTCCAATTTCGCCTTGAGGCCGGCGGGGTCCTCGGCGCTGAAAGCAAATAACTCGCCATCCTGAGGTGGGGCTAGCAAGGTTTGTTCTCTCTTGTTTAGCTCGGTTCGCCTAGGAGCGTCGAGCCCATCCAGAACAAGGTGGGCGTTGATACCGCCAAAACCCATGGCGCTGACGCCGGCACGAAGCTCGCGGTCTTGCGGCCAGAGTTGCCCGGCAGAGGACACCCGCAGTTTGGTCGGGTGCTTGTCCAACAGGTCGTGTGGCTGATTGCAGGCCGTCGTTGGCGGCAGTACCTGGGTATACAGGGCCATGCTTGTCTTGATTAAGGCAGCCACACCCGCAGCTGCTTTGGTATGGCCGATATTGGCCTTGACCGAACCCAGAGAAGCGGGTTGGCCGGCATTGGCCCTGGCGGTGATCAGCGTGGATAGTTCCGCCTCGTCGCCAACCGGTGTTCCCGTACCATGACCTTCGTAATAGGCAACCGATTCCGGGGTCACGCCAGCGCGGCGACAAGCCCGTTCAACGGCACGCAACTGGCCCGAGGTCTCGGGCCGCGTGAGCCCACCCTTACCGTCTGAAGAAATGCCCCAACCACGAATAACTGCATAAATGCGATCACCGGCGGCAAGTGCATCCTCGGTACGACGCAAGACAAGCACGCCGCACCCCTCACCGGGCAGGAAGCCGGCCGAATGCTTGTCGAACACGTACATTTTATCTGCGGATAGGGCACCGGCCTTGGCAAAACCCACCAATTCGAAGGGGTCCAGGCTGAGGTCCACCCCGCCGGCAAGAACCACATCCAAATCGCCGCAGACCAGCGCGGAGCAGGCGTTACTGACCGCCAGAAGAGACGAAGAACAGGCACCGTCCAGGGTATAGCCGCCACCGTGCAGGTCATAGTAATTGCAGATGCGGCCCGCAATGGTATTGGCCAGACCACCCGCCAGAGTTTCCCCGCCCACCTCGGCAAAGGGTCGTTTGTATTCCTGTTCCAGCTCTGCGAGGAATAGGGTGCGCTCAGCGGCCGTTCGGCCCTCTGCCGCCATCTGACGATCGATGAGTCGCGACACGTAGGGCCAGCGCAGGCGCATGGTGGCGGTGCGCGTCATCTCCCCGGTCAATGTATTGCCGAGTAGTACACCGGTCTCGTCTCGCGGCAGACCCTTCGCATGGGGATAACCCGCATCTATGAGGGCGCGATGAACCACATCCAGGGTGAGCCAGTGAACCATATCAGCGCTGCTAAAAGATTCGGCGCTGATGCGGAAACCAACGCGATCGAAGTGGTAGCCCTCGATCAGGGCGACGTAGCGAAGATAGGTTTTATCCGCTGCCTTTGGATCGGGGTCCACATAATCGCCGCGATTGAGGCGGCAGTCCGGCATGGCGCGAAAGGCCTGGCGGCGCGCAAGCGCATTCTCCCATAGCTCTTGGGGCTGAGATGCGTTGGGGAATTCACAGGCCATACCAACTATGGCAATAGATGTGTCATTCATATAAAACCGTCCGGAGTGAGATTGGCACGTTCAGATGGGAACAGGGACAAAGGCATCGCGAAGACGAGTTCGCCACGTTTCGTAAGCATTGGAATCATGGAAATCGAGATCAGCGAGGATGGAATCGGTCAATGCGGCGGCCTCGTGAACGCCACGAGAGCAGAGGATCCGACAGGCGACCTCCACATGGGGAACGGGATTGGCGGCGCGTTGGCGGGCCTTCGCGGCAAAGGCGGCGCCCTGACCCAACCAGGCGGCATGGTCTCCGGCAGCATCGCGCAGGGTGAGCAAAGTTCCTTCGTCCACACCTCCGGCATAAGTGGCGGCCAGGCCGACACCACCCCACAGGTCCCCGTGCCTTTCGGGTGCAAAACCCGAAATCGTGTCATGAACCCGGGCCACATTGGTGCCGCAAACAAACCAGCAGGCGCGACCCAGTCCCTGATCGAAGGCGCGATAGCCATATCCGCCCTGCAATTTCTTGGGCCGGATATGGTCCCGATAATAGGGCGTACCCTTAAAATAACCCTCGTGGAAGCCGTAGCCGTCGATCACCAGCGGGCGCCAGATCGGCACATAGCGTTCCAAGTGGGGTTCAATGCGACGTGCGAGACGGGCCAGCGCCCAGCCCGCGCCCACGTGCACCATGTAGAGATGGCCGTCGCCAGCACCAGCCAGAAAGTTGTCAAAGCGTTTGCGGTTCCAGGGCGTGAGTATATCGAGCAAGGTCAAGGCCATGCCCGCACCTTCGTAAGCAAAGCCGCGATACAGGTCCTCCACCGCATCCAAGCGCTGGCCGATGGCCTCCGGTTTCGGATCGATCATGGCTTCGTGATAACCCAGAACGAAGAAGCGACCTACACTTTCCAAGCGCTCAACGATGGCGGGATGATCGACCTGAAATCCGCGCTTGCTGATGGTGGTCTCGGCAGGAGAGATGCCGAAGACACGGCGGCGTATGGAACCGAGGAATTTCATGATGCGTCCTTTTATCTAAGGTTGTCGTCACGATAGGTGAAATAGAGCGGAGAAACATAGGTGTAGGCGCTGCGTCGAACATCGGCAACCAGGCCCTCGGGAATGGGGATACGATACTTGATGATGTCAACAATTCGCTCGTAGGAGGTAAGCGTCACCTCCCACCATGGGGTGCTCCCCTCAAGGTGCGTGCGGATGAATATCTGCTCCAGGCCATAGGCGTGGGAGTTGAGGGCCAGCGGTCCATCCGCTCCTGGCTCTACAAGATAGGCATAGCTGGGGGCGGGTCCGTCCTGCATGAGGTAGGCTCGGCGCTCGGCGATACCGCCGCTACTGAGCACACCAACCCCGAAGCCGTGCACGGCAAAGTCTTCCTGAGGAACCAGGAGCTGAAGCGGGAGGTTGCCGATCACCAGCGAGAAATCTTCCAACTGGATTGTTAGCTCGATATAGTCCAGCGTCTCGCGCCGTTTACGCGGCTCCAGCCAGTTGTAGTCGGTCATGGGCGCGACGCCGCGGACATGGGCCTCTCGGGTGGCGCGCAAGAAACCCAGATCGAACTGGCGGGACTTGTTGATGTCGTACTTACCGGGCGGCACAAACTCGCTGAGGCTGACCACACCCTCGGTAAGCTCTTCTATCACCTGCGGAGTACGCCAACCGTTGCCGTCGTGGATGCGAGCGTACCCCCTCGACAACTTGCGGCGGCTGTCCTGTGAGCTGAAACCTCTGCTTTCCGGTTGCTGGTGAATAGAAAGAGCGGAAACCCCGTATTCGGCAGTAACCGAACGCAATCGATCCAATCGCAGGGGTGCCTTTTCTTCGCTCCAAGCCAGGCCTTTGGCCACAAAGTCCTCATCCAAACCGTTGGCAGATGCCACCAATTGGTGGTAGCGCTGTTCAGGCATCTGGAACCAGGCGTGGTAGATCTCGCCACTGCGGTCCGCTGCGGTGATCTCCCACAGTCCGGCCTGGAGGCAGTTGTTGACCAGGCCCACACGTACGGGTCGGGTGTGGGGATTCGGTACAAACGAATAGTCGCCGGCCAGGCGCCAGGGCACAGACTCGGGCAGACTTGTCTCAAAGTGGGCCATGCGGTCGCCGGCCTTGGCATAGGGAACGCTGTTGCTATTGCGTGAAAATTCGGCCAGTCTCAGGTTAAAGGCGTCGAATGCATCGGGCTCGGACGCCGGTGTGTAATACAGGCGAGGCAGCAACTGCTCAAGCGGGTAGCGGGTCAGGCGCAAATGGTGTTCAGATTCACTGTTGGTGAACGTGATCGTGGCAAGGTTATCGCCATTTGACTCGATTAGGACAGAGGATGTCTTTTCCAGCCAATGGCGGCCGCGTAGAAAGGATTGGGTGTTGGGATTAAAATAGCCGCCATCTGCGGTCCGATCCTCCAGGCTGGGGGTGACAGGAATCTCCAGGCCGGGTTGGCGGCATCCGCTGTGCAGGCAGAAGATCGCAAGGGCCAACGTCAAAGTCTTAGCTTTCATGTTGCACCCCCCCTTTCTTGCTGATACTGATGGTGGTGTTGCGCAGATCATTGAGTTGGTGGCGGGTTACACTGCGTTGCTTATCAGGCCAGTGTATCTCGATGGTTCGCGCCACGTCGTCGCCCAACCCAAAGATCAAGTGGTCGGTCTTATTGGAGAGGAAACCGCCGTTGCCGACACGAAGAACCTGTGCATTTTTGCCGTTCACAATCACCCGTGCGCCGATGGCGTCTCGATTGTAGCCGCTCTCGCCACTGAGACGAACCTTGATCCAGTTACCGGCTTGATAATCATTGATAAACACGCGGGTACTTCCCGGCTCGTAATTGGTGGGCGACGGGTAGTTATTGTTGTGGGGTGGCATGACCTGCGCACGCCCGTCCATGCGTACCTTGAGGTTCACGGCGGTGGAGAGGCGGCTGTCGTAGCCACCTTTGTTGCGGACGATCAGGTCAAGAAACCCATCGCCATTGAGGTCGGCGGCTACGGCGGCGCGACCGTTTTCCGCAGACTGAATCATGTCCTGGTTGGTTACTTTCTCCTGGATTTCGGGGCCCTGCATGACCCAGCTACTGCGATCGTAGCTGTAGCACATGTCGCGCTTGCGCCAGTTCTGGGCCGGCGCCTTGCGATAGATATAGCCTTCTTCTTCAAGTCGGTCATAACGGACCTCGGCGATATTGAAGAGGTGGTGCTCTGCGGTCAGGTCGGCGAAGCGTGCAGTACCACCCACTTCCCCTGTCACATTCACCATCAGTCGGCCCGGACCAACGCCCGAGATGGGAAATAGCCCACCCGCGCGACCGTACAGGCAACCCACATAGTACAGGTCCATGCGGCCATCGTTTTGGATATCCAGACTCGATCCACCCCAGGAGAACTCGTAGGCGTTGATGGTATCCGGGTCGAAATCCGGCAGTTTCAGGCCTGCGGGTGCGTGGCGCCGTTGGTTATTGGCGAAGGACACGTCCGGCGGCAGCACTTTGGAATGGTAGGCCACATTGTCCAGCTCGCGGTGATAGTCCGCACCGTCTATGAGCCCGTGCCGGGTATCGTGTTTGTCGTTGTAGAACTGGGCAAAAATGGTTGCATTGAGCATCACGGGCTCAAAAAGGTCGAACGGATCGGGGGTGGCAAATGCGTGGTTCATGACCCCGCCACCCAGGTTACCCACAAAAAGGTCCTCTTTCAGGTCACCGTTGAAATCGCCGGGCGTGAAGGTCATCCAATAGCCGCTGCGTTCGGAACGGGCGTGCTCAGACCTTTCAAAGCGTTTGCCCTCGCGATTCAGGTACAGGCGCAGGAAACCCATATCATTGGCTACCCAGATATCCGGGTAGCCATCGTCGTTGACGTCTTGAAACACGGTGGACCAGGAGATCTGGCCATGGTCGCCCTCTTGCCCGTTAATAGACAAGAACTCGGGTTGGTAGGCCTGGTACTTCATGAACCAGATCGAGTATTCCGCAGGTAAAAAGGGGATGCGGCGCAGCTTGTAGTAGGTGGCCATGGGGTAATCTTCGTCGTAAACGCCGTCAACATCCATCGCGGCCGCGCGTTCGCTAAAACCCAGCTCGCCGGTCTCTGCCAACTGGTTGATGAAGAGTTCATTGGCGCCGCCGGCCCAGTTCTTGGAACCACCAACCCAATAATCCATATCGCAGGTATTGCCCACATAAATATCCAGGTCACCGTCCAGGTCCACATCGGCCACGGAGAGG
>Ga0316189_10002265_pt1 | contig 18964 bp, 17 predicted proteins | sample LowCovwburrow_MG_FD_204930 | JGI IMG/M metagenome (GOLD analysis project Ga0316189, IMG submission 204930) | Coastal sediment microbial communities from Maine, United States - Lowes Cove worm burrow | ecosystem: Environmental > Aquatic > Marine > Coastal > Sediment | place: USA: Maine...
GTGTATTCGACTTGTAAACGAATAACTGAAACGACGGTGAGAGGGGGGTGGGAGTCAGGCAAACTGCTAATTCCCGCTCTGGATGGGAATACTTGAGTGGAGGACGAGATAACCTGCAGGATCGCGCCAGTGTCTGCGACCTCCCTATCGACCGGACCGGATATAGCGGGGCTGCTGTGTCTCATCCCTGATCATGCTGGAGACTTATGCTGTACCTGGGATTTTATGAATAAGATTCCTGTTTTGCAACCGGTTCTTTGCTACGAAGACCTTGGCGGCTTGCATGGACATTTCGAAGCGATGCTCTATTATTCGGCTTTCCCCAGTCAAAATCCAAGGAACCCGCCATGCAGGTCAGAGAAGCCCTGAAAAAACGTAAATCGACCCGTGCCTTCCTGTCCCGTGATGTTGAAAGAGAGAAGATCGTACGTATCCTGGATGCTGCTCGCCACGCCCCCTCGGGCACCAACACCCAGCCCTGGCAGGTGGCGGTGGTCCGGGGTGAAAAAAAACGGGAGTTGCAGGGATTGATGGAGACGGCCTTCCGGGGGGGAGAAAAGGGCAAGATGGATTATCAGTACTACCCGGTAGATTGGCAGCCTCCCTACAAGGAGCGGCGCAAGGCCTGCGGCCTTCAACTTTACAGCACCCTCCAGATCAGCCGCGAGGACAAACAGCGCCAGATGGATCAATGGGCCGCTAACTATCGCGCCTTCGATGCCCCGGTGGCGCTGTTCTTTTTTATGGATGGGATTATGGAGACCGGCTCTTTTCTCGACTATGGCATGTTTCTGCAGTCGCTGATGCTGAGCGCCGTGGAAGAGGGTCTCGCCGTCTGCCCTCAGGCCGCGCTGGGCGAATACCCGAAGATCGTCAAGCCGTTCCTCGGCTATCCGGACGACACTGTTTTACTGTGTGGCATATCACTGGGCTACGAAGACCCGGATGCACTGGTCAACAGCTATCGTACCCCGCGCGAGGAGGTCGAGAGTTTCACCCGCTTCTTCGACTGACGCCCAGCACCGAACTGCTATGGCACACCTGCGGCCGTCAACGCCCCAAAGCGACTCAGGTATAAATTACTATCGGCCATTTCAACGAATAGAATTCCATATATTACTTTTTAATTATATTGACAATTATCAACGACTTTAAACGGCGATCAGAGTCTAATAGTCCCTAAGGTTCGGAGGGGACCAGCCAAAGGCAGTATCGCAGTAGTGTTGGTCTCCGCCGGACTTCCTCATCAGTCTCATCCTCCTTATGGTGGTTTTACTTTTTCCCGGCCTGACTGGCCGGGTTTTTGTTTGTCCCTTTATCGCGCAAAATATTCTATGTATTTACATTAAATATATATCTTTACCTATTGTTTTTATTTATTTTTATGTGTTTGATAATAAAGATTAAATCCTACTTAACTCTCATACAATCCCCCATCTCCTTGAGGCCCGACACACACTGAAACGCTATTCTACTCAGCACCCTGCGTAGCCTGTTGTTTCCCAGGCGCATAAAATACGGTTTTTCTCACGAAAAGCATCCATGCATCCCGACGACCAAAAAGACAGGATCTACGCTGAACCGCTGGAATCTGTTGGCGACTTCTGTTTCGACCAGCGGGTGGCACAGGTTTTCCCTGACATGATCCGCCGCTCGGTGCCCGGCTATGCCACGGTGATCAATATGATCGGCGTCCTGGCCGCGGAGTATGTCCAGCCCCGCAGCCGTTGCTACGACCTGGGCTGCTCTCTGGGCGCCTCGTCCCTCGCCCTGCAGCGGGGTATAACGGCACCCGGCTGCCGGATCATCGGGGTGGACAACTCTGCGGATATGTTGAACCAAGCCAGGCAACTGCTGCCGAGCGAGGGATCCAAGCCCCCTATCGAGCTGGTCTGTGCCGATATCCTTGAGCTGAAAATCCGGGACGCCTCCCTGGTGGTGCTCAACTTCACCCTGCAATTCGTGCCCCCCGAACGCCGTCTCGGATTGTTGCAGACCATCCACCGGGGCCTACGCCCGGGGGGTATCCTGGTGGTGTCGGAAAAGATCAGTTTCCCGGATCCCGAACAGGAGCTGCAACAGAACCGGATGCACCACGCCTTCAAACGGACCAACGGCTACAACGACCTGGAGATCAGCCAGAAGCGCAGCGCATTGGAGCAGGTACTCATCCCGGAGACCCTGGAGCGCCACCGGCAGCGCCTGTCCGAGGCCGGATTCCGGCGGACCGATCTCTGGTTCCAGTGTTTCAATTTCATTTCCCTGATCGCCTACCGATGATCGACTACTCCCCCCTCCTCCGCCAGCTTCGGGGCACTCAGCTGGAGCGATGGGCAGATCTCCTGCCTGACCAGCTGGAGCAGGCCTTCCGGCAACGGCTGCACGGCGATTTTCCCCGCTGGATGGAGTGCGTGCGACAACTGCCGCTGATCCCGGCAGACCAGATCGACCTGAACTCAGGCACCGTTGCGGTGCGTTCGAACCAGCCGCCGAACGCCCAAATCCAGCGCCAGACCGAAGATTTGCTGCGCCAGCTTCACCCCTGGCGCAAGGGCCCTTACGACATCCACGGCATCCGCATCGACACGGAGTGGCGATCCGACTGGAAGTGGGACCGACTGGCCCCTCACATCGCTCCACTGGAGGGAAGAAGGGTCCTGGATGTAGGCTGCGGCAACGGTTATCACTGCTGGCGCATGGCCGGCGCCGGTGCAGGGCTGGTCATCGGTATCGATCCGACCCAGCTTTTCCTGGCCCAGTTTCTCGCGCTGCGATGGTTTCTCGGTGACGAGTGGCCGGTCCACCTGCTCCCGCTGGGCGTGGAGGCGGTCCCCGAAAACCTGGAAGGTTTCGACACAGTCTTTTCCATGGGCGTCCTCTATCACCGGCGTTCCCCTCTCGATCATCTGTTCGAGTTAAAGGGCTGCCTGCGGGCGGGGGGGGAACTGGTGCTGGAGACCCTGGTGGTGGATGGCGAAGAGGATCGGGTGCTGGTGCCGAAGGGACGCTACGCCAAAATGCGCAATGTCTGGTTTATTCCCTCGCCCGCCACCCTGGCGCAGTGGCTGCAACGCTGCGGTTTCCATCATATCCGAATCGTGGATGTCACAACCACCCGCATCGACGAGCAGCGTTCGACCGACTGGATGCGGTTCGAATCTCTGCCGGACTATCTGGACAGCGACGATCGATCCAGGACGGTGGAAGGCTATCCCGCCCCCCGCCGGGCCATACTCATAGCGAACGCTCCGGGAACAGAACACCAGCCTATAGCGGGAGACTGATGATGAACCTCGCCCCAGCCCCGGGGGTCGACTCCACCCGCATCGAACCCTGGTGATTTTCCGTAATAATGAAATAGGAGATCGATAGTCCCAGGCCGGTGCCGACACCCACTTCTTTGGTGGTATAAAAAGGTTCAAAGATCCGGCGGCGGGTTGCGGCATCCAATCCCGGCCCATTGTCTTCGATCTCGACGACGACCGTTCTATCCCCGGGTTTGATCCGCAGATAAAAGCGGGGCCCGCTGCCCTTTACCCCCAGGGCCATCGCCTGCGCGCCATTCTTCAATAGATTGAGAAACACCTGCTGTATCTGGTTGCCTTCACAGCAAACCGGCGGAGTGTCCGGAGCATACTCCCGAATGATTTCGACGCTGCGGAAATCGTATTTCTTTTTCAGGTCGTAATCATTGCTGGCCAGTTCCACCGCGTCGTCGAGCAGCGTAGACAGATCGTGCTCCTCCAGACCTACCTCACTCTTGCGCGAGAAGCTGAGCATATTGTCGACAATCTTCGCCGCCCTGGCGCCACTCTCCATAATGGCATCCATTATGCGATTGATCTCCCTTGCCTCCAGATAAGGCTGCATCGCCTCCATCGACAGGTCGCAGGATTCGGCAACCTGTCGGTTCTTCTCGAGATCCGGAGAGAAGCGTCCCCTCAGCACCTGGATATTCTGTAGTATACCCGCCAGCGGATTATTGATCTCATGAGCCATTCCGGCGGCAAGCCCGCCGACCGATAGCATCTTTTCGGACTGGACCATCATCTCCTCGAGACGCACCCGCTCGGTCACGTCGTCCAGTCGAATCACAGCCCCCGGAAAGGTGTGTGACGTCAAGGGATAGATGGTGATGTCCTTGTACCTCCGCTGCCCGTTTTCGTCGACGCCGATACGGCTTTCCTGTTGCGCCTTATGCTCACGCAACGCAACCTGAATCCGCTCTGTCTGTTCTGCCAGTTGAGGAAACACTCGCCCCAGCCTCTCACCCATCGCCTCCGCGTCAGACAGCCCGGTGACCCGCTCAGCTTCCTGATTCCACTGCACCACCCGACTCTCTTCGTTAACCGCGATCAGCACAGAAGGCATTGAGTCGACCACGCTCTGCAGCAGATCCCGCAACCGTGCCGTTTCTTCCTCCAACAGTCTGCGTTTGTCGACCATAATGTTGGCCGCCCGAGCCAGGGCCCGGAATTCGGTGAACCCCAACCGCGTCTCGTCGATCGGTTCCATATCATGAGCGGCACGGCCGAAAAACCGCATAAAGGTCTCGTAACTGGCGGTCAATCGGCTTCTCAGAAAAACAAAGGCAATATATGTCAGGATCAGCAGCAGAGTCAGTGCCGCCACGATCGAGATCAAATAGGTACTGGTAAGCTGCTGGTGCCACTTCATGCTTTCCTGCAGCTTCTGGTCGATATCGGGTTCATAGTCACCGGCCCCGAGATACCATTGCCAAGCCGGTATTCCCATCACGTAGCTCATCTTGGGGGCTGATCTTCTGCCGTCCAATTCAGGCATCACATAATTGACAAAGCCATCCCCTTTTTTTGCCTGTGCAATCAATTGCTGGACGATCTTTACGCCGTTTACATCCTGCAGGTCGTACATGTTTTTTCCTTTGGCCGGACCGGAAAGGCTCTTCCCGTTCCAGTCGCCGACAAACACATACCCATCATCTCCAAAACGAATATTTTCTATCCGGGCGATCATCTCCTGCTGTATCTTCCGCTCCGTATCGCCCGGATATCCACCGGTCCCGATCAGCCAGTCGAGGGGAGGAAAGTACTTTATGTAAGAGAGCTTCCGAAAATCGGATCCGGTGTGACCCGGTTTGCTCCAGGTATACTCGTAAAAACCCTCCCCTTTGGTGCGGGCGATATCGATCATATCCCTGACCACCCAGCGACCCTGGGAGTCCTTGATCCCGCTAAAATCCTTTCCCTCCATCTCCGGTCTATCAGCAAAGAGCTGTTCGATACCATCCATCCCGGTGGCGAAAAAATACCCCCGCCCATCGTCGTAACGTATGGAACGAAGCACGGACTTGATCTCTTTGGCGATCTGCTCCGGGCTGTGTGAATCGGCGTAGGCGTGAAACAGGCTGCTGGCGACCTTGTAGGCCTCCTGAGTCCGGTTTCGGATGTTTTCTTTCAGTCTGTCTTCGGCCAGGGATTTCTCGTGCTCGAGAACCTGCACTATCTGCTCTACCTGGTGTCTTAAGCGTTCTCGTTGATTTTCGATAAACCCCGCTTTCAAACCCGCCGCCTCGTGTTTCATTTCCAGGTAACTGGAAGAAAACCAGAGATAGCCGAGCAGCGCGATCACCAGGAGCAAACTGGCAAGAAAGGTCACCAGGAAGATCGTGGTGATGCTGTGTGTTCTAGCCATCAGGGAGTAAGGGTCCGCTGGGTATCATCGGCTTTCATAGAAGGTTCTGTACGTTCTGCATGTCTCCTTCATAAAGTAGCAAAGGAGAAGGCTGAATTGGTGATATTTTTAAATTAGCTGAACTTAACGTCCCCGCAGGATAAAATTATTCCCATGGACCCTCAAATCTGGTTTGCTTTTTTCCTAGCGTCGGTGCTCATTTCCGTATCCCCGGGGGCAGGGGCCGTCAATACTATGAGTAACGGTATGCGATACGGCGTACGTAACACCCTGCCGGCGATATTCGGCCTGCAACTCGGGTACGGCGCCCAGATCCTGCTGGTGGGGATAGGTCTCGGTGCCATCCTGGCTTCATCCAACCTGGCGTTCAACCTGGTGAAATGGATGGGCGTAGCCTACCTGGTCTGGTTGGGATACAGCAAGTGGACCCAACCTCCACTGGCACTCGAGGAAGCCGACAACAACAGGGAGAGTGTCCAGCGCCGGTTCTGGCAGGCGGCGTTCGTCAATATCACCAATCCCAAGGCGACGGTTTTTCTGCTCGCCCTCTTTCCCCAGTTTATCGATATCCATGCCCCCCAGGCCTCCCAGTTCGGCATCATGGGAAGCACTCTCATCCTGGTCGACATCGCCGTGATGATCGGCTACGCCACACTGGCCTCACAGCTTTCGCGGTGGATGAAGAGTGAACACCACCAACGATGGCAGAACCGTATCTTTGGCTCGATGTTTGTGGGGGCGGCAGCCCTGATAGCGAGTTATCGCAACAGCTGAAGCGAGAGAATTTATGCTACGCCGCTTTGCTGATCCGATCTCCGGAATCAGGCGTATTCGTCGACGCCCAGCAACCGGCTGATTCTGTCTCTCTGTTCGTTGCTTGCAAGTGACTGATATGCACGAACGGCATAGAAGGACCGGCTGCTAGCACCGTTAGTGTTGACTACCCGCTGCAACAGTTGCAGCTGGATCTCCAGGTCTCCCGCTGACGGCGCCGCCGCCACTACCCTTATCGGCGCTTTACCTGGCTGGTGCTGGTGGGTAGAACCTTGAGCTTTTCCCGGGGGGAGAACCGGCACCACCGCTCTCGAAATCGATGTACCTATCTGACGTCCATGGAAAGAATCAATGGGCGTCATTATCTCTCTTTAATTCCCAGCATCAGGCAGAATAATAGACGATTTCCCGCTAAGTGTTAGGTTTTATCAAAAATATTTCCAGCTTTGCTGAAAATCATATCATTTTTTTTCAATTTCAACCCGGCGGCCAGGTCATGCGGCGGCCACCCATCACATGCAGATGGATATGGAACACCTCCTGACCGCCATCCGCATTGCAGTTTACCAGGGTGCGATACCCGGTTTCGGCGATACCCTCCTGCTGCGCGATGTTTTTCGCCACCAGAAAGAGTTTACCCATCAGTGCGGCATCATCGGCCTGCAGGTCGTTGAGGGTACTGATATGACGCCTGGGAATCACCAGGGCATGGGTCGGCGCCTGAGGATTGATATCCCGAAAGGCCAGCACCTGATCGTCCTCGTAGATAACGTCAGGCTTGATCTCACCCGAGGCCATTTTGCAGAACAGACAGTTATCCATACTTATCACCTCTGTTTTCATCTTCTTTCGGCCGACAACCAGACTGCCCGGCGGGCACTGTTAACCCGGCAGTCGCATACAACATTATTCTCAGTCCGGTAGCCGACGACATTTAAATTGATTGCAAGATCAATTGTAATCCCGTCTCCCGCTGAAGGCATGGGAGAGCGTACCACCGTCCACGTACTCCAATTCACCGCCCAGGGGTACCCCGTGTGCGATGCGTGTTACACGGATATTCAGTTGCCGTGCCATGTCGCCGATATAGTGGGCCGTCGCTTCGCCTTCTACGGTTGGGTTGGTGGCCAGGATAAGCTCGCCGACCCCCCCCTCATCCAGCCGCTGCTTCAACTGATCCAGGCCGATCTCCCGCGGGCCTATACCGTCCAGGGGGGAGAGCCTTCCTCCCAGCACGAAATAATGCCCTCGATAGCCGGTTGCCTGTTCTATCGCCACCACTTCGGCGGGTGTTTCCACCACGCAGATCTGACTGCCGTCCCGCTTGGGGTTGGCACAGAGGGTGCAAAGTTCGGTTTCACTCAGGGTTCGGCAGCGCTGACAGTGACCAATTCGCTCCATGGCGTCCGCCATCACCTGCGCCAGGCGGCGCCCACCGTCCCGGTCCCTCTCCAACAGGTGGAATGCCATGCGCTGAGATGACTTCGGACCCACCCCCGGCAGGCAGCGCAGGGCTTCCATCAGTTCATCCAGCAGCGGTCGCTTGGCCACCATTCAGAACGGCAACTTCAGGCCCGGCGGCAGGCCCATCCCGGAGGTGAGACCAGCCATGCTCTCCTGTGTCTTGTCGGCCACCCGGTGCACTGCATCATTGATTGCGGCGGCCACCAGATCCTCCAGCATCTCCCGGTCGTCCCCCAGCAGGGCTTCATCGATCTCCACCCGGCGTACCTCGTGTTTACCGTTCATGGTGACCTTCACCATGCCGCCACCGGACTCCCCGACAACCTCTTCCTGCGCCAGTCGCTCCTGGGCCTTCTGGAGATCGGCCTGTACCTTCTGGGCCTGCTTCATCAGATTACCTAGTCCACCTTTCATCCGCTGTTCCTCATATCGTAAAATTCATTGACGTCTGCAGTCACTCCACCGTTTTGCAGCCGACTGTTTTCCTGCAGATCCATCGGGAAACAATCCGTATAGGGACAAATTCCCGGAATCACTTCTTTATCGGTTGGATCGACCCTGGGACCAGTTTGGCGCCAAACCGTTCCTCCATCGACTTAACCAGGGGATCTTCGGCCAGAGATGCAGCGGCCTCCTGCTGCTGAGCCTCCCGTTCCTTCGCCTCAATCTGGGCAGGCGTTGCCCGAACCGGGACCCCCGCCCTGATACGCAGCCGGATTGGACTGCCGAACATGGCCTCAAGGGCCTTGTGCAGTCGCTGTTCCGCACTCTCTACCTGCAGGTGGCTATGACTGGGATCGAGTCGCAGTTCCAGGGCAGTCCCGTCCCAGCTATGGTAAACACAGTTATTGGCCAGTTGCATGGCAATTCCACCCAACTTCAGCGATGAGACCACCTGATTCCACTGGCTGAGATCAACCTTTGCTTCCGGGTTTACAGGGTTGGCAACCGCTTGCACATCGACTGGTGAAGACTCCGCCACCGACCCTGCCGCAGCACTTTTTTGCTTTAACGGAGTTGGTGTGTTCGCGGTTCTCGCAGTCACCGAAGGCGCAACAGTGGCTACTGGACCTTGCTCAGGACGAAACGTCAGCATGCGCAGCAGCACCATCTCAAAACCGGTCCGGGGATCCGGCGCCAATGACAGATCCCGCTGGCCGATCAGACCGATCTGATAGAACAATTGCACATCCTCGGCGGCGATCTTATCTGCCAGTGCCCGCACCTGTTCCCGATCCCCCGCGCTGTCATCCAATGCCTCCGGCACCGACTGTATCAGGGCGATCCGGTGCAGCAGCGAGAGCAATTCCTGAAGTACACCTGAAAAGTCAGGGGCAAGCTCCGACAGCGCCACCACCTGCTCCATCATTCCCCCGGGATCCTGATCGGCCAGCGCATGCAGCAGATTGTGAATCCGGTCCTGGGTAATGACCCCCAACATAGAGCGAACTTCCGACTCCAGCACCCGCCCCCCTCCGAATGCGATAGCCTGGTCCATGAGGCTGAGGGCATCACGCATACTGCCGTCGGCCCCCCGTGCAAGCAGTGCCATGGCAGGCAGATCATGTTCGACACCCTCCCGTTCCAGGATTTGATTCAGGTGATCCCGGATCTGCTCGAACCCTAACCGCTTCAGGTTGAACTGCAGGCAGCGGGACAGGACCGTCATCGGCACCTTCTGAGGGTCGGTGGTGGCGAGCAGAAACTTCACATGGGGCGGCGGTTCCTCGAGAGTTTTCAGCAGCGCATTGAAGCTGCTATCGGAAAACATGTGCACTTCGTCGATCAGGTAGACCTTGTAACGCCCCCGGACCGGCGCATAAGGGACGTTTTCCAGCAATTCCCTGGTCTGGTCCACCTTGGTCCGAGAGGCCGCGTCGACCTCAAGCAGATCGACAAAGCGCCCTTCATCGATCTCCCGGCAGGCAGAGCACTGTCCACACGGCGTCGAGCCGACGCCGTGCTCACAATTGAGGGACTTGGAAAATATACGCGCCAGGGTGGTCTTGCCGACCCCACGGGTACCGGTGAAAAGGTAGGCATGATGCAGTCGATCATGGTCCAGCGCGTTACTCAGGGCGCGCACCACGTGCTCCTGACCGACCATCTCGCTGAAAATACGGGGACGCCACTTACGCGCCAGAACCTGGTAACTCATAATCGGCAGAAAAAGCCTTTCCAAAGTTGGCAGGCAGTCATTCTAACCCCCTTTGGAAACACCTCCAAAAGGAGGTGGCCCATACCAGCCACACCCCGGCACACGAGACCACTGCTGCGGCTGCTCCCTTCCGGGCCTGACCGGGTTCACAGTTTTTCGTTGCGAGGGGACCGATACGGGCCACCATAACAGAATGCACCCCGGCCGGCCGGGGGCGGAGAGATCCGCGCAGTGTTGACAGGCCCTAATACAATCTGTGGATTATGCGGTCCGGCCATGGATGGGTCAACCTCGCCTTGCCCCGGACCCCGCCGCTGCGCTATTACAGAAAGCGCTCTCAGAATTCCCAGGCCAACGGAACCAGGAACACGGTCACCACCCCAACCAGTAGGGTGAGCGGCAGCCCCACCCGCAGAAAGTCCGAGAAACGGTAACCGCCGGCATTGAAGACCATCAGATTGGTCTGGTAGCCAATGGGTGTAGCGAAACTTGCCGAGGCGGCCACCATAATGGTGATGACGAATGGCAGCAGACTGACCTGCATCTCCTGCGCCGCCGCCAATGCGATAGGAAACATAAGCACGGCTGCCACATTGTTACTGGCCAACGCGGTAAACAACGCCGTCACCAGAAACACCAGCGCAAGAGTCAGCCAGGGCTCACCCTGGGCCATGGCGATGAGTGTCTGTGCCAAAAACGCGGCTGATCCGGTCTTCTGCAGGGCGGCGCCTATGCCGAAGGAGGTGGCAATCACCACCAGCACTTGCCAATCCGGGGCCTGGCGCGCGATGCGACCATCGGTGCAGCGGGTGATGATCATCAGTCCCGCCGCCAGCAATCCCGCCTTGAGCATGCTCAGCCAACCGAACGCGACTGACAGCACCATGGCCGCGGTAATGGATAACGCGATCAAGGCACGCTCGTGATTGAGCGGATGGGAATCGCCAATCCGGCTCACCAGAAAAAAGTCCCGGGAGTTGCGCTGTTGATCCAGAAAGGCCGGTCTGCTCTCCAGCAGCAGGGTGTCACCCGGCCGCAGCACAATGTCGCCAATCTTCCGGTTCAGCCGTTCCCCGTTTCGGGCCAGCGCAATAATGACCGCGTTGTAACGGCTGCGGAAACGTCCCGCGCGCACTGACTTGCCGACCAGGGGATTGCTGTTGGAGACCACCGCTTCCAGAAAGCAGCGCTCCTGGCGTGCCTGACCCAGCTTGAATAACTGATTGGTGGCAGGTGTCAGGCCACGTATCTTCTGCAGGTCCACCACCGAATCACGCAGACCGACAAACACCAGCCGATCCTTCCCCTGGAGGCGTTCCCGGGGAGAGACCGCTGGCAGGATTTGACCCGCCCGGTCGATCTCCACCAGATAAAGCCCCGGCAACTGACGCAACTCTGCCTCATCGATGCGCTTGCCCACCAGCGGGCTGCCATCTTCGACCAGCATCTCGACGGTATAGGAACGCACATCCTCCAGGTCTTCCAGCATCGGGGCTCGGGCGGGCAACAGCCAGCGACCAAAAAGGAGGAGAAACAAGAACACTGTCACCACCACCGGCAACCCGATCCAAAGCAGGTCGAACATTCCCAGCCCGGGATTATCGGTCTCTGTCGTCAGCAGGCCGTTTACTACCAGGTTGGTGCTGGTGCCGATCAGGGTGCAGGTGCCCCCGGCAATGCTGGCAAAGCTGAGCGGAATCAGTAGACGGGAGAGCATCAGGCGATGGCGACGGCTCCAGTCCTGGACCGCCGGGATAAAGATAGCCACCACCGGTGTGTTATTGAGAAAGGCGCTGAGAGCTGCCACCGGCAGCATCAGTTTGACCTGGGCATGAGTGTCCGAACGTGGTCGTCCCAGCAGGGTCTGGACGATCCAGCCGACGGCGCCGGTCTCAGTCAGCCCGGTGACGACCACATAGAGAACGGCCACCGTCAGCATACCCTCGTTGGCGAAGCCGGCCAGGGCCTCCTGGGGGGTCAGAACACCCAGTACCAGCAGCAGGGTCAATCCCCCAGAGGTCACTATATCCGGCGACACCCGGGTAAACGCCAGCATACCGAAACAGAAGGCGACGATACCCAGGCTGAACCAGCTATCCCAGCCCATGACCTCCATCGGTCAAACGCTGCGAGCGAATGCCCGGCCGTTGCGGACGCAGTCCGACAGGGAGATGCCATCCAGCCAGTTGGCGCGGACGTGCAGGCCCGGTTGTTGAGCAAGGCCTTCCCTGACTCTCCCCAGCAGCTCATTGTAACCGAGTCGATACTGGGGTATGGCCCTGGCCCAGTAGCTTACTTTCTGGAGTGAGGGTACACCGTGTATTCCAAGTAGAGGTGTGATATCGGCGAGCACTTTATCGATCAGAACCACATGCTCCATGTCAGCAATGCCCGGATTACGGGCCCCACCGATGAACGAGGTAAGGAGCACATGGTCATCGGGTGCACGGCCGGGAAACAAGGTGGAAGAGAAGAGTGTTCCCAGTGTTTCCCGCCCCTCCCGGCGCGGGATCAGAAAACCGAATCCGTCCAGGGGGTGTCTGATCTGATCGCGCCGAAATCCCATGGCGACCGACGCCACCGGCGGATACTCGATACTGCGCAATTCCTCAGCCACTTCGGGCAGCAACGGCTCCAGGAGTTCGGCTGTCCGGTAAGCGGGGGCCGCCAGCACGACCTGTCGCGCGTTGAAAGGGTCGGTACGCCCCTCGATCCGAATCTGCCAGCCCCTGGCGTCCCTTTCCAAGGCGCTGACCGGGGAACCGGTTACAACCGCCTCCCCCAGGCTGGCAGCCACGGCCAGTGGGAAGGTCTGCATACCCTTGGCAAAATTGATCATGCGCCCGGAGGGGGCCGGCCCGGATCTGCGTCCCTGAAGCATCCGGCGGACGGCACCGATAAACAGGGAACGATACTCCGCCTCCAGGGCATAGATCTTGCGCGTGGCAGCCTGCACGGAGAGCTGCTCCGGGTCACCCGCGTAGACACCTGAAATAAAGGGATCGATGGCCCAATCCAGAAACTCACTGCCCAGACGCCGACGCACGAAGTCGGCGATCGACTCTTCGCGGCCCTTGGCCCGGCCAATGAAGGGTTCCGCCAGCAGGCGCAGTTTGCCCCGACCGGAAAACAGCCGGGTTTTGAGAAACGCCAGCGGATCACCGGGCAGCGGCAGCAGCTCTCCCTGTTTCAGGATATAGCGCCGCTTGGCCGCGGGATTGGCCTCACGCAACTGCTGATCCAGACCCACCCCGGCAATCAGCTCGCCCAGGGCATCGGTGTTCTCCAGAGTGGAGTTGGGTCCCGCCTCCAGCAGGAAACCCGCAGTCTCAAAAGAGCGAATACTGCCTCCCACCTGGTCGGCAGCCTCGAAAAGCTGTACCGAATGCCCTCGCTGCTGCAGGAACCAGGCAACGGAAAGACCGGAGATGCCGGCGCCAATGATCGCAAAATCAGTCATATTTTCAGGGATCAAACCTTCTTCAAATAACAGAACCTGTCTTAAACGCGAAGCGGATACGCATAGAACATACCCGCTTAGCGATGCGCTAATGATAACTCAGATTTACGGTAAGAACCCTGTACCAGTTCCGGTCCGATTCAGCTATCGCATCTTGTGCTGTCTTCAGTTTGGGGCTACGCGCAAATTACATCGATGCGGCCCGGCCAATAGCAACTGCCCTCCCCCCGCAGCAAACGATAAAACCATCGAACTGCCATCGAGCCGCTGAACTCATTCACCGGTTGTCGTCTCCGATTCACTACCAGGGCCTTGTCCGGTAAACTAAGGCCACTATGACGGATAAAGAAAATTTCGAAAGCCTCCTCAACCAGTTTGAGCAGGAACACCCAGGCTCCAGCCGGAATGATCCAAAGGTCGGTGAAAAGGTCCGTGGTAAAGTCGTATCGATCGGACGCGACCATATCCTGGTAGACCTGGGCGGCAAGACTGAGGGAGCCATCGAGATCGAGGGATTGACTGATGCCGAGGGCAACCTGACCCTGAACATCGGCGACCCCATCGAAGCCATCGTCACCAACAGAGACGAGCAGACCGGGACCTTGCTGCTCGGCAGCAAACATGGCCGCCGCATGCATGGTGGCGCCGAACTCGAGCAGGCCTTCCAACTCCATCTCCCGGTGGAAGGGCTGGTCTCCGGGGTTACCAAGGGAGGCGTCGAGGTGCAGATCGCCGGGATCCGGGGATTCTGCCCCGCTTCCCAGCTCGATCTGCGTTTTATCGAAGAGATGGAATCATTCGTCGGCCAGCATCTTTCCTTCTACGTCACGCGCTTTGAGGGCGGCAGACACACTAATCTGGTGTTGTCCCGCCGTGCCCTGCTCGAAGAGGAGCAGGCAACCCTGGCGGAAGCAACGCGGACCCAACTCGAAGTCGGCGCGGTACTGCCGGGCACCGTTACCTCCCTCAAGGAGTTTGGCGCCTTCATCGACCTTGGCGGAGTCGAGGGAATGGTGCATATCAGCGAACTGGCGTTAGGGCGTGTGAAGCACCCGCAAGAGGTGCTGTCCGTGGGACAACAGGTGGAGGTTGCGGTGCTGCGTATTGAAAAGACCGACAATCCCAGGCACCCCGAAAAAATAGCGCTGTCGATCCGTGCGCTCAGTCCAGATCCCTGGCAGGATGTTGACCAGCAGTTCCCGGTTGATTCCAGGGTCAAGGGAACCGTTACCCGTCTGCAGCCGTTCGGCGCCTTCGTAGAACTCGCACCAGGGATCGAGGGCATGGTTCATGTCAGCGAACTTGGTTCGGACCGCCGCGTGAGCCATCCACACGAAATCCTGAATGTCGGAGACCAGGTTGAAGTAAGGGTGCTCAGTGTCGACAAGGAGAAACGCCGCGTTGGACTGTCGCTGAAGACCGACCAACAGGCCGATATGAAGAGCATTGAAACCAACGAATTCCGCCAGTACCAGGAGCCCAAGCAAAGCTTTGGGACCTTGGGCGATCTGCTCAGGGAGAGTATGGAAAAGAAAAAATAGGGTATTTCTGCAGCCTAACTTTTTTCTCACTGCCAGCGTCGGGACAGACGGTGGAGCTGGAATAAAACTAAATACACGGAAGAATTGCAGGACAAGTGTAGAACGGATCTGGCAGTTCTCCAGACAGAAATAAGTCCGGTTCAAGTCTCGAAAGTCTGGGCTAATCGCTGTCAACACCTGATTCTTAGGGCCTAAAATTTTTTACCTTCCTTCCTCGACTACTAAAAAAGTCTCTACTATCCTTAAGAAAAACTATTTTGTTCACTTTATTCCTCAACTTATATTGGCTGTGAGAAAGCACATTAGAAGCATGTTACCGAATTCGATCTCCGGGGCCGCTGTTGGCTGCCCGATAAGTTATTCCCTTTCCATTGCTACTTCCGTGTCGATCCCGGGGACTGGCCAATCTGGGCCAGCTGGATCTGCTATCTGACCCGGACAATCTCAGCCCATGAGTGACAAAGCTATTTTTAGTCTGGCCAGATCCAAAACCCAGAAACTGTTCAATCAGGCCAGGCGCCACTACGGGATAGCGCTGCCGGAAGTGGAAATAGAATTCAACCTGCGGGGAAAGTCCGCCGGTGTGGTTCGTTTCCCTGAGGCGGGTAAACCGATCATCCGATACAATAGCCTTTTGCTTTGCGAAAACCGTGAAACCTTCCTGGCCCAGACGGTGCCGCACGAAGTAGCCCACGTGGTGGCCCGAGCACTCTTTGGTCCCCTGATCAGCCCTCATGGTATGGAGTGGAAAAGCGTGATGCATTTTTTCGGTGCCGAAGGAAGACGCTGCCACCAGTATGACACCAGCCGCGCGATGGCCCGGCGACTGCGGCTGTTCAACTATCGATGCGACTGTTCAGAACACACGCTCACCAGTATCCGCCATAATCGGATACGAACGGGACAGATCTATTGTTGCCGAAGTTGCGGTCAACCGGTCAGGTTCAACTCCACCGCCTCCCGCCGGCGGGCATAGAGCAAGGGACTATGCAGTACTCGGGACAGACTTCGACCGATAAGATCTCCACCCGTTGATGGAAAAACTGAAACTCAAGGGTATGGCCGAAGAGGATATCTACTTTGCCAAGCGCGACCGGGAACTGATCGAGGCACTCCGCCAGAAGAGACTGAAGGAACAGGTAACATGCCCTTCAGACGGAAATAAAAAAATAAAAGCCAAGTCTTACGAGAAGAAGTTTCAAAAGATCACCCGAAAACACAGGAAACGGCCCAAACGGCTGGTCGAGGGGTATCGGAAGCTGATCGAAAAAATCAAAAAGAAATGCCGCTTTCTCTTATATTTTTAATCTCTGTTCCCTTTGGCCTGTTAATGCATTTTCAGTAGACAGAACAGCCAGCTGCCCCTCTAGGCGTAATTCAATACCCCCTGATCTGCATCTGATCACGGAGAAAAGTGGCTTCGCGCAAACTTGAACCACACTTCCGGTATTCCTCTGTGCCCGATTCGGCGCCCTGCTCTGTGCAGTATTTATGGATATATTCGCCTACACAGTTATTGTATTCCTCGGTGCCATCATTGATGCCCTGGGAACTGCAATACTCAAAGGGGTTCTGACCGGACCCATCCGACGGGGCGGTACTGCACGCCGACAATACAGACACCAGAATAACCAGCATACCTATCCTGAATAACATCATTCTGCTCTCCTGCTGAGCAAGCTCTTGCGATCAATTCATCCAGCCTGGTGACGATAAGGCCTGTACGACTAGAATAGCCCGAATGTGGTGGGTAAGCGCACTGTCAATTGAAAATCCTGTGCATCCTCCGTGGCGCCGACACCTACGGATAGATTCAAATTTGTATTGCGGCTCAGCCGATAAGAATATCCCAAGGAGACCTCGCCGATATCAAGATCGGAACCCTTCAGATTGTTGCCGTTCTGAGTGGTTTCGTCCACGTGCTTGTAGGAGAAGCCGAGACTGAACGACGAACGCTCATTGATGCCGAATCCCATCCCACCGCTCAAACCGATAGTATCTCCCGGATCGATTTCCCCAACATCATTGCCAAAGTCATCCTCGATACTCCAGGTGTAGCTCAGGGTACCAAAAAACACCGCCGGATCCGTTGGAAAGAGGAAAGTGAGGCTTGGCTGTATACTCCAGAATCCCGACCCCGTCGCCAATTCAGTGGGGAAACGCTCTATCGTGTCGCCATTGGCGTCCGTGAAATCAACGGTCTCGACCTCGAACGGATCCGTGCCAGTAGGCGCCGAAACCCTGACGCCGCCGATAAAGAAGGGCCAGCCATTCAGCCCCCGGTTTAACTGATAGTCCAAAGCGAACTCGACATCACCCAGACCGGAACCGTCTACCTCGTAAACCTTGTCACCGAACAGGTTAGTCACAAATGGCCGCGAGCGTATACTGTCCTCGCGCCAAACGTATGGCACCTTGACCTCGAACTGCATGCGGCTCGTTATGCCGTAGCGCGCTGCAAGGGAAGCAATCCACAAGTCCCGATCCACCTCACGAATATCAAGCAACCCCAGGAACAGACTCGGAAGCACGAGCGGCCCGAAGCCTTCGACAAACACCCGGTTGTTGGAACTATGCGCATACTTGAGCGATGGATCCAGCACCAGTTTTCCCCTCGGCGTGAGCACGCCCCGGACCTCGTCGCTGATACTCGCGATGGCCTCCACCGCCTCCACCTTCCGCCTGTTGTCTGTCGGCGGCTTGCCCACCTGTTGTGTCTGCGCCGATTTCTGTTTTGGCTGTTCCGTTTTGGGTGAAGCAACCTTCTGTTCCTGCCTCGAAGGCACTGGTTCTTTTTTAACCGTTGCCGCTGGTTTTGCTCCGACCTCCTTGCCGGTAAGGCGCTCCAGCCGCTGTTCAAGCTCCTTCATCTGCCGGCTTCGCTGCTCCATTTGCTGCCTTTGTTGCTCCAGCATCTTTTTCTGCTCGGCCAGCATCCGTCTGAGCTCTTCCAACTCATCAGACTGTGCAGCAGTCGGCGCAACCTGAAGAGCGAGCAGCAAACCTAGCGTGAAACAAAACAGGTTTTTTGCCCGCCACAACACCTTTTTAGTCTGTACCATTTTCTACCCGTCCGGAGAGGATATTTTGTCCCTGATTTTTGGACATAAACGGATCAATCCAGCTTGTTGGAAATCTCAACTTGCTGGAAAAATGACCTGCCCCTTTTATGTTATCGATACTTCAAACATCCCTTTGGTTGAATTATTCGATACGGCGATCGAAAAGCACGATTGCCGATCGCCTTCATTGTCATGCGCTACGCACTCGAGAATATTGGTGTGTCCCTGCACCACGCGGGCATCTCTAATTTTTCGAGCTGCCCTTATTTAAAAGAAAGCAGCCCTCGTCAGTATGGGCAAGCTCAAACATCGCTGCGGCACTCATCTTCCGGCCGCTTGCCGTGGCGCGTTCTTCCATCTTGCCCATGCCGGAGATTGCAGTATGCTCAGCGGGTAAGACCGGGAATGGCAAAATCCCGGATGGCCGGGAAAGCCGAAACGGGTAGCTGCCGCAACGCGCTATCCAGATTCCTTATACGTACATCCACCACAGTAAAATTACCGAGCAATTGATTGTCCAGTGTATTCTGTATGAAGGTAGAGCCGCTCGTTATTTCCATGGCACTCAGCGCATTGCCCGTCCCCACCTGCAGCACAGAATTCGCATCACCGAACATCCTGCTCCGCATTCTTTCCGAAACGTTGGCATATGTTCGGAACTGTTTAAAGCTATTTCGGAACTCTTCGAAACCATTAATAAATGCAGCCTTCTTGATCCCTATATCCACCTGCACCCCGTTACTGAACATAAAACCGCCCCGCACAGCATTCAGTTCCTCATCGCCGACAACCTGCCAGGCAGGAAAGTCTGCATCTACCCATTCACCGCTCC
>Ga0316189_10002266_pt1 | contig 18961 bp, 14 predicted proteins | sample LowCovwburrow_MG_FD_204930 | JGI IMG/M metagenome (GOLD analysis project Ga0316189, IMG submission 204930) | Coastal sediment microbial communities from Maine, United States - Lowes Cove worm burrow | ecosystem: Environmental > Aquatic > Marine > Coastal > Sediment | place: USA: Maine...
TGCACCTTCAATAGCTTCTGTGCCTGAGTTTGTAAGGTATGTTGTTTCTAAAGGTTCTGGTAAATGTTTGGCCAATAATTTTGAAAGTTCAACGGCAGATTGTTGAACGTATTCACCATAAACCATAACATGTAAATATTTGTCTATTTGACTTTTAATAGCAGCAATAACTTTTGGATGTCTATGACCTAAGCTACAAGCAGAAACTCCAGCAACAAAATCTAGATATGCTTTGTTAGTTGTATCAAAAATATAACTCCCTTCAGCATGAGATATTTCCATTGCTAATGGATGTGGTGTTGTTTGTGCTTGGTATGTGAAGAAATCTGTTTTAATTGTCTTTCTTTTTTTTCAAAACTGGATTTAATTTTTTTCCTTTTAGAGGAGTATTCAATCTTTGAGGCTTTTGTCGGTTTTTTGGAATTTGACGTGCAGCTTTATTTTCTTGTGTCTTGTTTTTGGTGCTTTTATGTGCTGATTCTACTCGTTTGATTAAGTCGTCATCAAAGAAGTCTTCCTGAGGTATATATTCTTCTAGGCCTTTTATGATTGGCAAATTTAAAGGAGGATCATCCTTAAATAAATCTTCAACACTTTTTGGACGTTCATCATCACGCCAAGTAAACCCTCTTAATTTGCTTGCATTTTTTGGAAAATCTTCTTCTGGATAAATTGAACCATCAATTTGCTGAATCAATCGCATTTCATCAATGGTACTATTGCTTAGTTTAATATTGATTTTTCCAGATTTTGATTTGTCTATACCAACTAATTCTTGTTCTTCGTTATAAGAATAGTATATTTTTTCAGCATTTTTGATAATATCAACATTGTAGAGTTCATTATCACGAAATAGTCCAAACAGTTTCTGACCTTTTATTTGATCAAAACCATTAGCTCCAGCAACAGTGTCCTTACTTATTAGAAAAGCATTGTCAAATACTTTTAACGAATCCAATTGTTCCGTTTCTAAATTAGATTGAATATGTATAGAATCACCAGTCATTTGGTTACCAATATTCCATAAAATTGGATGCCGTTTTGTGGCAAAGGCGTCTTTGGAAGCAAATCGTTCTAAATTGATAAGTTGTGTTAATCCTTTTTTATGATCTACATGTATAGAATCAGCTTTTCCGCTTAAATCAGATTTATACCATTTGGCATTATAATAGGCTCTAGTAATCCTGTTTTCGGCCTTACCAGTTATCATTAGTTTATCGGCATGTATATATACAGAATCGTTTTCTTGCACAAAAATTGCTAAAGCACGTTTGGTAACAAAAGCAGAATCTTTATCACGATATACCTCGGCATAATGCCCTTTAACAATGGCTTTATTTATTGTGTCAGTGATTTTAATATTATTTGTTGCTGAAGCAAAATTTTTATTTCGATCAAAATAAATACTGTCACCTTCAATAACACGATCATCATAATCAATTCTTGAGTTTCTCAAGAAATAGCCAATGTCATTATTAGTGTCATAAAATCCACGTTCGCAATAAATTTTACTGGTTTCTCCAGTGATGGTCGTAGGTCCAAATAAATAGGTGTAACCAGATTCTGAAAAGAAATCTAATCGATCAGAATCGATTACATACTTTGGATTTACAAGTTTTACACTATCAACAAATTGATACTTTTTGATATTCATGTAATAGTGCCCTCTTTTACTAGTAATGGTTCCCGAAGAATCTTTAACAACTTTTCCTTTATTTCTGTAGAAAGCTTGTTGTTTTATACGATCAAAATAAAGTGTGTCTGATGTTATTGTTGAAGTAGGATCTGTCATTACAACATCACCACTTGCAAAGGCTAGTTGTGTTTTACCACTATACTCAACATACTTTGAGGTCATATTGATAGTGTCTCCTTGATTGATTTTCACATTGCCATAAGCTTCAATAAAGTCTTGAGCACTATAATGGATGGCTTGATCACACCACATGGTAACGCCTTCGTGAGATATTTTAACCTGATTCATATCATCACGAGTTAAAATAAAAGCTCCAGGATATTTAGCTTCATTTTTGGTTACAAATCCAGACGTATCAATTTGTATTCTACGACGTTGTTGTCCATAAGAAAGACTAGAGAATAGAACTATTAATACGACTATAAGATATGTAGGTTTATTAATTTTCAATCCTAATAATTTTGTAGTAAAAGTAACTATAATATTGATGTGTTATTGCGAGTTGGCAATAATTTAAGACACAACTTAACTGAGATTTAACAGCGTTATCTAAAAATAGTTTGCTTTCTGTCCGGTCCAACAGAGACCACTTTAATTGGAATTTCTAATTCTTTTTCTAGAAAATCAATATATGTATTTAACTCAGTAGGTAACTGACTATCATTATCCATTTCAGTTAAATCTTCTTTCCATCCTTTAAAATCAGAATAAATCGGAGTTATATTTTCTGCTTCAATATTATAAGGTAAATGTGTAATAATTTCACCTTTATAGTTATAGGCTGTACATACTTTTAAGTTTTTGAAACCAGATAATACATCACCTTTCATCATCATTAATTGAGTGACACCATTTACTTGGCAAGCATACCTGAGAGCTACCAAATCTAACCAACCACAACGACGACTACGTCCTGTTGTTGCTCCAAATTCATTACCAACACGCCCCATTGTTTCACCAACTTCATCAAATAATTCAGTTGGAAAAGGACCAGAACCAACACGAGTTGTGTAAGCTTTAAATATTCCGAATACTTCACCAATTTGGTTTGGAGCTACACCTAATCCAGTGCAAGCACCTGCTGCAGTTGTATTTGATGATGTAACAAATGGATAGGTTCCAAAATCGATATCTAATAATGAGCCTTGAGCACCTTCAGCCAAAATAGATTTACCACTTTTTTGCGCCTGGTGTATATATTCTTCAGAATCAATGAATGTTAGGGACTTTAAAGTGTCAACAGCTTCAAAAAACTCATTCTCTAATTCATCTAATTCATATTGGATATTTACATTGTAAAAATCAATCAACGCTTCGTGCTTATTTGCAAGTGCACGATATTTTTCTTTCCAGTTTGTTAATTCTAAATCACCAACTCTAATTCCGTTTCTACCAGTTTTATCCATATAAGTTGGACCAATACCTTTTAGTGTTGATCCAATTTTAGCTTTTCCTTTAGCAGTCTCACTGGCAGCATCCAATAAACGATGTGTTGGTAAAATTAAGTGTGCTTTTCTAGAAATTAATAATGATTTTCTATAATCAACATTTTGCGCTTCTAGTTTGTCTAATTCTTTTTTAAAGATGACAGGATCAATAACAACACCATTTCCAACTAAGTTCTTTGCGCTTTCATGAAAAATTCCTGATGGTATAGTATGTAAAACATGTTTCATGCCATTAAATACAAGTGTGTGACCAGCATTTGGGCCTCCTTGAAATCGAGCAATAATATTGTAGTTAGAGGTAAGTACATCAACAATTTTTCCTTTGCCTTCGTCTCCCCATTGTAGTCCTAGTAGTAAATCTACTGCCATACTTTAGTTAGTTTGATTGTTTTTTTGTTCCGTAAAAGTAGAGTGAATGATTATGAATGTCAATATCAAAAACTTCTTCTATTGTTTTTTTAATAGATTGAATTCTTGGGTCACAAAACTCAACAACTTCACCAGTATCAGTAAGAATAACATGGTCATGTTGTTTGTCAAAATATGACTTTTCGTAATGCGCTTGATTTTGGCCAAACTGATGTTTTCTAACCAAAGCACACTCTAAGAGCAATTCAATTGTGTTATAAAGCGTAGCACGTGAAACACGATACTTTTTGTTCTTCATCTTTATGTATAAAGATTCAATGTCAAAATGCTCTTTATTATCATAAATTTCTTGAAGAATAGCGTAGCGCTCAGGTGTTTTTCTGTGGCTATTATCTTCTAAAAATTTAGTGAAGACGTTTTTTACAATTTCTTGGTTAGTATTTTCAGTGTTGACACTCATAAATTTCAGTGCAAATTTAAACATTTTTAGACTCTGTGCACCTTTTCTATACCATTAATTTTTTTAATTCTGTCCATCAATGTTTTTACTAAATTGTTGTTTTTTACAACCACAGTAATTTTTCCTGAAAAGACACCATGATCTGTATCAAAACTAATGCTTTTTATGTTTACATGCATACTGTCAGAAATTAGTTTTGTAACATCATTTACGAGTCCTAAATTATCAATTCCTGTCATTTTTATTACAGCTGTAAACTCTTGCTGTGTAGAGTCAATCCACTTTGCAGACATTATTCGGTATGCGTAGTTAGATTGCAAACTTAGTGCGTTAGGACAGTTTTTTTTATGTACTTTAATCCCTTCATTTATCGTTAAAAATCCAAACACATTATCCCCTGGAATTGGGTTGCAACACGTAGAAAGTTTATAATCTAATCTTTCTTCTTCATTGCCAAACACAAGCATGTCATACTTAGCAGTAATTTCATCTTTATCAATGTCTGGTTGTGTACTAGGTTTTCGTATTTTGTTTTTTATATAACTTACAAAAGCATTACTTCTCGAAGCTGCAAATTCTTTGAGCATTTTATTATCAATTGAACCAATACCAATGCGATAAAATAAATCAAGACTTGTTTTTAATTTAAAGTAAGTAACGAGTTCATTGATGCTTTTTTCGCCAAGTGTAATTTTAAGTTGTTTTAACTTACGACGTAAAATTTCTTTTCCATCTTCGGCAATAACTTTCTTTTCTTCTTTAAGAGAAGATTTAATTTTGCTTCTAGCTCTAGCTGTTGTTGCATAATCTAACCAGTTAGCATTTGGCCTTGCATTTTCGGATCTTAAAATATCAACTTGGTCACCACTTTGTAATTCATGACTCAAAGGAACTAATTTGCCATTTACTTTTGCACCACGAGTTTTCATACCAACCTCTGTATGAATACTAAAAGCAAAGTCAAGAGGAGTTGCACCTTTTGGAAGTGATTTTAAATCACCTTTTGGTGTAAATACAAAAATTTCTTTTGAATAAAGGTTTAATTTAAATTGCTCAACAAAATCTACTGCATTACCGCCTGGATTTTCTAAAGCTTCTTGTAGCCTCCTAACCCAAACATCTAAACTATCTTCATTATCACTTTCTTCTTTGTATTTGTAATGAGCAGCATAACCTTTTTCGGCAACTTCATTCATACGTTCACTACGTATTTGAACTTCAACCCAACGTCCTTTAGGTCCCATAACCGTAATGTGCAATGCTTCGTAACCAGTTGATTTTGGAGAAGATATCCAATCACGCAATCGTATTGGATTTGGTCTGAAATGATCTGTAACAATAGAGTATATTTTCCAAGCGAGAAACTTCTCGTTTTCTATATCTGATTTGTAAATAATTCTAACTGCAAACTTGTCATAAACTTCATCAAAAGAAACACCTTGCTTTATCATTTTTCTGCGAATAGAAAAAATAGATTTTGGTCTTCCTTTTATTTCGTAATTTAATTTTTCTTTATCTAAAGAAGTTTTTAAGACATTGCTAATCTCCTTGATATACTTATCCTGTTCTTCTTTACTCTCTTGCATCTTGGTTAAGATGTCGTTGTAAACTTCAGGTTCAGTATATTTTAAACCAAGATCTTCAAGTTCTGTTTTTATATTATAGAGTCCAATTCTGTGTGCTAAAGGAGCATAAATATAGAGTGTTTCTGATGCAATTTTTACTTGCTTATCTGGACGCATTGATGCCATGGTTTGCATGTTGTGCATTCTGTCGGCAATTTTTATAATAATAACACGAACATCATCATTTAAAGTAAGCAGCATTTTACGAAAATTCTCTGCTTGCATAGACACGTCCATGTCTTTATTTAGTGAGGATATTTTTGTTAATCCATCCACAATTCTGGCAACGGTTTCGCCAAATAGTTGTTCAATATCATCTATGGTGTAATTGGGATTATCTTCAACAACATCATGAAGTAAAGCTGCAGCGATTGAAGTGGCGTCTAAACCAATTTCAGAGGCTACAATTTTGGCTACAGCAATGGGATGAAAAATATAGGCTTCACCAGACTTTCTACGTTGATTTTTATGTGCATCAACAGCCACATCAAATGCTTTTCTAATGAGTTTTTTATCCTCTTTAGTTAACAAACGATAGCTGATTTTTAGGAGCTCTTTGTAGGCTGCGGCAATAGCTGCATTTTCTTTTTCTATCTCAACATCTGTCATAGATTAAAAGTAGCATAAACAAAATTAATGAGCAATATGTTTTAGGGATTTAATTTTGAAGGTTCGTTTAACGTGTTTATGATTTGTTTGCGTTGATTAAGCAACTAATTTAGTAAATACAAACTGAATAGAAAATCCGCAAGGATTTTCGTAAGTAGAGTAGAACTAGCAATTAATTATACACGGTGTTAGCCACTGGCTTTAATCAGTTCTGTTTTTTATTCAGGTATTTTTTTAATTTCACCAGTAACAGAGGAGGAGGACTTAACTGTATTAAATATCGTTCCAAACTTTTCGATATTCTTTTTGAGTAAATTAATATTTAAATTATTGTCTTGACTATAAATTCTTAATTCATAATTTATTTCGTCCATCCTTGGAGGTTTTTCAAGACGTGTTGCATTAACTATTATTTCAGCATTTGAGTATTCAAAATTCATTAAAATTGAGAAGCGTTCAACATTTTTAAGAATGCAAGCTGAAAATGATCCTAAAAACAATTCGGCTGGGTTTGGTAAATTATCAGCTGATTCAGGAGTCGTTCCAAAAACAATTTCCGATTCTTTAATTTTTATTGAAGCATTATTTTTTGAAGAAGAGCTGGCTTTACTAAAATACTTCATAATTAATGTTTTTTATTCAGCTTGTGGCTAATGTCTTGATATGAACTGTTACAATTGTTTATATCAGTTGTTAAACGAAGTTAGGGGTTTTTTATAACAAAGTCAAGCAATGAGCTTTTACTAACTAAAACCTGAAAGCGACATTTCAGCAATTAACTTATCCATCATATTCATCCCTTTTACAAGTTCGTCTTTGGCAATAAATTCATTAGCTCTATGTGCTTGTTCAATAGAGCCAGGACCACAAATGGCAGATTGAAATCCTTCAGCGGCAAACTGACCAGCTTCGGCTGCATATGCGACTGTATTTAGTTGGGTGTTCCCAGAAATGCGTTTTACTAAATCGACCACATCATCAGTTTCTTTGGTGTCAAGATGTACCACAGAAGGATGGTTTTCTTTAGTGATGATTTTAAAACCTGGAAATATATTGTGAAGTTCTTGTTCTCGTTTTCTGCAATAGGCTTCAAATTCTTTAACTATGGTATACGAATCATCCATTGGAATTGTTCTTAAATCCCAATAAAAATGAGCTTTATCAGCAATGACATTTGGAGCTATTCCTCCATTTACTAAACCAATATGAATAGAAGAGTGTGGAGGATGGAAGCGTTTATCTAATCGACCATCATCAATTAACTGATTCATTTTATTTTCTAACCATAATATCAATCGCATGGCTTCATGAATAGCACTTACTTCTTGCTTTATTCTACTGCTATGTCCTGCAGAACCATTCACATAAGTTTCAAGAATATAAATTCCTTTTTGACCAACAATAGGTTCCATTAATGAAGGTTCACCAATAATGGCATATTTGGGCGTTTCGGTATAATGTGTTTTAATAGCTCTTGCTAGTTCTGGCCCAGCCAAACAACCAACTTCTTCATCATAAGAAAAGGCAAAATAAATTGGTTTTTTTAAATCTGCTTTTACCATGTCTGGAAGCGCTGCTAAGCAACACGCTACAAATCCTTTCATGTCACAAGAACCACGACCATAAAGCTTACCATCACCTTTGTCTGTTAATTCAAATGGATTAGTGTCCCATTCTTGACCTTTAACAGGAACAACATCTGTATGACCAGAAAGTATAACTCCTCCATCAATAGCAGGACCAATACGACAATGTAGAGATGCTTTGTTTCCTTCTTCGTTTGGCACTAAAGTCGTGGTAATATTATGAGATTCAATATACTCTTTAATCCAATGTATGATGCTTAAATTACTTTCGCCACCAAGTACTGGAAAAGCAACAAGTTTTGATAAAATACTTTCTACTGTCATGAATATGTTGTTAGCTATAATTTGTTGCTACTGCAACGATAAGGGCAATGAATGAAATGCCTAATAAACTGATTAATACTGGAAAAATAAATCGAATCCATCTATCAATTGGTACTCTACACATGCTAAGCATGGCAATTAAACCTCCTAATGTTGGGTTGATTAAATTTGATAAGCCATCTCCAATTTGAAATGCTAAGATGGTTATTTGTCGTGTTAATCCAAGTGATTCTCCTAGTGGCAACATCACGGGTAAAGTTGCCAATGCTTGTCCACTACCAGAAGGAATAAAAAAATTGATAAAGGTTTGCGATATTGACATGCTAATTGCTGATGCATATAATGGTAAATCTTGCAACATTAAGGCTAGATTATATGATATCGTATCACCAATATTTCCTGTTTCCATAAGTACTTTTATGGATGTTGCATAACCAACCATAAATGCTCCTGGAGCTGCAAGTGCTACTGCTTTTAGTACAGTTTCACTCATGGTAGTTGCATCCATTCTAGAAACAATACCACAGAGCACAGCAATTATTAAAAATACTGCTGAAAGTTCATTTAGATACCAATTAAGATTGAATACACCATATAAAATAACCATGAGTCCAATTAAAAAAATGGAGATTATCATCCAATTATTAATTGATACTCTATAATCTTGAATGAGTTTTGATAAAGACATGCCACTAACATCGAGATCTTTACCTAAGCTTTTTTCGGGATATTTTGTAATTTTTTTAAAGTACCTAACGTTGTAGTATGCCATAATAGAAAGGGCAGCAAAACACAAAATGCTTCGTAAAATTGCGCCTGAAAACATTGGCAGTTCAGCTATTTTATGACCAGTTCCAACTGTATAAGGATTAATTGGAGAAAGTCCAAATCCAATAGTCATTGCTCCAACCGAAATTCCAGCAGCCAAAATTAAATCACCACCAAGAGCTAAACTTAAAACCGCAGCAATAGGAACCATAGCAATGTTGTTTTCATATCCAACTGCTACACCTAAAAAACCATATATAAATGTCATGATGACAATGATGAGGTTTTTGTTATTAAGACCTAATTTTTTAACCAATGTACCAACAGAGTTTTCAACTGCTTTTGATTTTTCCATAAAACCAAACATGATTGCTCCTGCTAATACTATAAAAATAATTTCAACGGCAGCTTTAAAACCTAAAGGGATAGCCTTAAACATGTCAAGCAATCCAATCGGTGTTGATGGAATTATTTTATAGGAATCTGGAACGACCGATTTTCTTCCATCTATAATGACACGTTCGTAGGTTCCTGCTGGTAAAATATAAGTAAGGATAGTCACTAAAATAATAATTCCAAATAGCATGGTTACAGCATGTGGAATACGTTTAAACCAAGGTTTTGATTTTGGTTTATCTTCAAGATTAAGTTCGCTCATTTAGTAGTGCAAAGTATGAGCCTAAGATAGTATTTTCTTTTAAAAGAAATTATGCTCTTAAATTCTTAATACGCTCTAATAATGTTGGATGTGAATAGTGCATAAAAACATATGCAGGATGAGGCGTTAAATTGCTTAAACTGTTTTTAGATAATTTTTTAAGTGAGGTAATGAGAGGTTCTCCAGCATACGTTTCTTTAGCATAATTATCTGCTTGATATTCAAACTTGCGAGATAAATAATTCATTATCAATCCTGTTATTTCACTAATAGGACTGTAAAGCAAACCAAAAGCGATTAAACCAATATGAAAACTTGGTATTGAAACTCCTAAGGCACTTGATAATAACGGATTTGAAATAAGCAGTGATAAAATGTAAAGCGTTAATCCAGTTAGTAAGATTGATGCAAAAAGATTGAAAATAATATGCTTACGTTTATAATGACCAACTTCATGAGCTAAGACAGCTACAATTTCTTCTTCGTCCAAATCTTTAATTAATGTGTCATATAGCGTTACACGTTTTTCGCTTCCGAATCCTGAAAAATAAGCATTTGCTTTCGTACTTCGTTTTGAACCATCAATCACGAAAATTTTATCGAGTTTAAAACCAACAGTTTTTGCGTAAGCTGCAATTTTTGTACGTAAATCACCATCTTCTAAAGATGTTTGTTTATTAAAAAGAGGCACAATTAGTTTTGAGTAAAACATGTTCATGAATACTGAAAACACAGTTACCAAAGCCCAAGCATATAGCCAAAAGTTAGTTCCAGTTGATTCATAAAACCAGAGTATTAGGGCTAAAATTCCGCCACCAACAATAATAAGCATTAGCCATCCTTTAATTTTATCGAGTACGAATATTTTAAGTGTTGTTTTATTGAATCCAAATTTTTCTTCAATTACAAAAGTTTTATAATATGAAAAAGGGGTTGTGATAATATCACTAGCAAGCATGATGATCCCAAAGAAAGTAAGGGCAATAACAATATTATTTGTACTGTATTCTCTTGCAATATTATCTACATATTCAAAACCATCTAAATAGAAAAAAGCAAGAGTAAGCAATAAAGAAAATGCAGATGTAATGTTTGAAAAACGATGATTTGTGGCCTTATAAGCTTGTGATTTTTTGTATTCATCTTCATCATACACATCTTGTAGTTCAGGTGATAAAGCGTCATTGAAATGCTTTGCGTTTAGCGAGCCTAAAATTTTATCAATTATAAAGTTGATGATAATGATTGCAATAAGGATATAAAAAAGGGTTGTTGAGGTCATTTTAGTTAAATTGTTTAGCTAAAATAAAAAGTATTTGTCACACTGAGCGCAGTCGAAGTGCTTATTTACCAAAGTATTTGAAATGTGTAGCATTTCTACATTCTGCTAATAATTGTAGCATTTCAAAATCGCCATTTATTAAAGCTTCTTTTTTTAGCTCTTGTCCATTTTTTAATTTTCTTTTCAAAATAAATAGCTTGCAATACATCATTGAAAGTTTCATGAAATTTCAGCTCTAATGGTCATTTATTAAAAGTATAGCTATCAGCATTTTTTCCTGCTTTATGTTCAATTAATCGTGTATTCAAATTATTTGTAATTCCTGTGTAATAGGAATTATCTGAACATTTTTAGAATGTAAACATAATAGAAAAATATTTTGCTTAAAGTTTTAAAGGTCTTCGACTGCGCTCAGACTGACATACGTTTTGCATTTAATTTTAAGGATTTTCAACAAGCTTTGCTTGGCTATTCACAATAAATATATTATTTTAGAAAGGCTCAGACTGAGAGATTAGCTGAATAATCGCTGTCGTTTGGCTTCAAAAATTAGTATTCCTGCTGCAACTGAAACGTTCATGGAATCTATATCTCCTTGCATTGGAATGATAATGTTTTGTGTTGCGTTTTCTAACCAGTCACTGCTTAATCCTATGGCTTCAGTGCCAACAACTAGTGCTGTAGGTTTAGTGTAATCTTGTGTATGATAATTAACAGAAGCTTGTAAAGCAGCGCAATAAATGTTGATGTTGCGTTCTTTTAAAAAATTAATAATGTCTTCTGTTGACCCTGTAGCAATCTGATTTGTAAACACACAACCAACACTAGATCTAATAATATTTGGATTGTATACATCTGTTTTTAGATTGGCAATAATTACAGCATCTACATTTGCTGCATCTGCAGTACGTAATAAAGCTCCAATATTTCCAGGTTTTTCAGGTGCTTCGGCAACTAAAATTAATGGATTTTCAGAATTCAAACTAAGATCACTTAATGCCAATGATTTAGTTTTAGCAACTGCTAGTAAACCTTCAGTGGTTTCACGGTGAGCTAGTTTTTTATAAACATCCTTTGAAACCTCTATAATGTTTGGTTGTTTAGTTGTTAAGCTGTTGATCTGTTCTTCTGAAAAAAGTTCAGGATAAAATAAAATGGTTTCTAATTCATAATTGCCTTTAATCGCTAATTCAATTTCACGTTGTCCTTCAATTAAAAAATTGCCAGAACTTTTACGAGCTCTTGATTTTTCTTTAAGCTGGAATAAAGTTTTAACTAAAGGGTTTTGTATGCTTGAAATATATTGAGCCATATAGGAACAAAAGTAAATAATTAAAGTAATTAACTACCTTAGTAAACGACAAAGCTTTCAACTAAAACCACTAAAATGAAAAAATTATCGCTTGTCCTAGTTTGTCTTTTAACTTTAATAGCTTGTAAGGAAGAAACTAAGTCAGAAAATTATGCTGATAAAGAATTGGATGTAACTACTTCTGTATATCCTGAACCAATTTCAAAAATATTTGATGCTCATGGTGGCATTGATGCGTGGAATACTATGGAAGGCATGTATTATGAAATTGAAAAACCAACTCAAAATGATATTTATAATGTTTCTTTAAAAAATAGAAAATCATTAATCACAAGTGAACATCATAAACTTGGTTTTGATGGTAAAAATGTATGGTTGAAAAATCTGGATACAGTAACATATAAATCCAACCCTAAGTTTTACTATAACTTGATGTTTTATTTTTATGCCATGCCTTTTGTTTTAGGCGATGATGGTATTAATTATTCAGAAGCTGAAGCTTTAGAGTTTGAAGGCATTACCTATCCAGGGCTTTTAATATCATATAACGATGGCGTTGGAGAATCTCCTGAAGACGAATATATTTTATACTACCATCCTGAAACTTTTAAAATGGAATGGTTAGGTTATACTGTTACTTATTTCTCTAAAGAAAAAGGTAAAGAATTTCATTTTATTAAATATAGTGATTGGCAAGAGGCTAGTGGTTTACAATTACCAAAAACATTGACTTGGTATAATTATGAAAATAATAAGCCGACAACAATGCGTAACCCAATGAATTTTGTAAACGTGAAACTTTCTAAAGAAGTGCCAAACGAAGACATGTTTAAGGTTATTGATAGTACGTTGATTGTTGAATAATATATAAAAAAAAGCGAGCCAAATGGCTCGCTTTTTTATTGTCAATAACAGGAAGTTTAGTTTCCTTTATACTTATTACTATAGCGTTTCCAAAGTTCTGTTTGGTGCGTTTCTAAACTAATTGCACGACCATCAATAAAAGCGTGAGTTAATTGGTTTCCTCTCATGTCAAGAGCATCACCTTCACTTACAAACAACGTAGCGTTTTTACCAACTTCTATAGTTCCTAGTTGATCATCAATTCCTAAAATTTTTGCAATGTTAGATGTAATTAATTTCAAAGCACCTTCTTTACTCATGCCTTGTCCTACAACTTGTCCTGCATAAAAAGGTAAGTTACGTGTTTGGAAGTTTGAGTTGTGTCCATGTATTCCAACCAAGACTCCAGCATCAGCTAATAATTTCGGATTCTTATATGGCAAATCATAATCTTGATCTTCATTTGCTGGTAAAGTATGTGTACGATTTATTAATACCGGAACATTGTTACTTTTCAGCATAGATGCAACTAAATGTGCTTGCAAACCGCCAACAACTACCATATTTATACCATTAGCCTTTGCAAAGCTTACTGCATCAGTAATTCCTTTTTCATCATTTACATGTACATATAGTTTTTGAGTGCCATTAAATAAGCCTTCCATGGCATCATAAGGTAAATTTTTAGTAGTACGCTTTCCGTTTAAATACGCTTTACTTTCTTTTACAAAATTTGCTATGTCGCCTACTTGTTTGGAATAGTTATTATTTGGTTTTAAACCTCTTGGTTCACCCAACCACCAGCGACCTCTTGAAAAACTACTTGGCCAATTTAAATGTACACCATCATCTGTTTTTATAGCTGCATCTTCCCAATTCCAAGCATCTAATTGCATAATAGAAGATGTTCCAGAAAAACGTCCTCCATTAGGTTTAACTTGTGCTGTTAGAATGCCATTTGGTCGCATAGACTCTACCACTTTAGATTCTGCATTGTACGCAATTAAACTGCGAACATGAGGAATCATACTTCCCATTTCCGCTTGGTCATTACTTGCATTAACTGCATTAATTTCTACAAGTCCTAAGCTAGTGTTTGCAGCTATAAAACCTGGGTAAATATGTTTTCCTGTAGCATCAATCACTTTACCTTTTGAGGTTATGTTTGAGTTACCTACTGCTTGGATTTTTCCATCTTCAAGGACTACAGTGCCATTCTCTATTACTGTACCATCTCCAACATGAACTGTCGCTCCTGTAATGGTGATTGCTTCTGTTTGCTTATCAGCTGGTGTTTGTTGCGCAAACGTGATTGTGCAACATAATATTAAAACTGAGTATATATATTTTATGTATTTCATAATTTCTTAGTTTTTACTCCATTGAATCACAATGAAATTGTTGCTTATCTCTTGCTTTTATTGGTTGTGTTTTCATGCCTTTATTTTTGTCTTGCATCATCATTGTCATCAAATCATTACGTTCCTTTTTTATTTTAGAACGCATTAACTTGTCTTTTTCAATATCAAAATAAGTAGCACCTTCAATCATTGTTTTTTCAGCCTTAGCATATACTGAAAGTGGATTATCACTCCATAATACAACATCAGCATCTTTGCCAACTTTAATGCTTCCAACACGATTGTCAATATGTAAAAGTTTAGCAGGATTAAGTGTTACCATTTTCCAAGCTTCTTCTTCACTAACACCACCATACTTTACAGTTTTAGCAGCTTCTTGATTTAAACGTCTTGACATTTCGCCATCATCACTATTAATAGCAGTTGTAATGCCAACATTATGCATAATTGATGCATTATAAGGTATAGCATCGTTAACTTCATATTTATAAGCCCACCAGTCACTAAACGTTGAAGCACCTACGCCATGTTCTTTCATAATATCTGCTACTTTATAACCTTCCAGTATATGAGTGAATGTGTTCATTTTAAAGTTAAATCGTTCAGCAACCTTCATCATCATATTGATTTCAGTTTGTACATAAGAGTGACAGCTAATAAAACGTTCTCCATTTAAAATTTCTGCCAAAGTTTCCATCTCAATATCATAGCGATATGGTTGACCACTTTTCTTTTTAGCATCATATTCTTGTGCTCTAGTAAAGTAGTCCACAAACATTTGTTCAACACCCATTCTAGTTCTTGGGAAACGTGTTCCGCTTTGTGAACTCGATTGTTTTACATTTTCACCTAAGGCAAATTTTATAAACTTAGGTGCGTTTTTATTGATAAGATTCTGAGCAGATTCTCCCCATTTTAATTTGATGATTGCTGAGCGTCCTCCAATTGGATTTGCTGAACCATGTAATATTTGAGCAGATGTAACACCACCTGCAAGATTTCTATAAATACCAATATCTTCTGAGTCAATAACATCTTCAATTGTTACTTCAGCAGATGAGTTGTGACCACCTTCATTAATACCTGCAGCAGCTATATGTGTATGTTCATCAATAACTCCAGCTGTTAAGTGTTTTCCAGTAGCGTCCACAACTTTTGCACTGTTATCGCTCAAGTTATTACCAACTTTGGCAATCTTTCCATTTTTAATTAATACATCTGTATTTTCAAGAATACCCTCTGATTCATTAGTCCAAACGGTTGCATTTTTAAATAAGATAGTTTCTTGTTTGGGTAATTCAGAAACACCATAAGCACCATTAGGATAGGTGATAGGCATCATCTTAACTTCTTTGTCTCCACCTCCTCGTTTGTTCATGCCGTCTTTTTTGGAATCACCTTCACTTGGAGTTTTTTTAGCAAGGACATAAGCTGTATTTCCGTTTGCATCAATTAGTTTGCCATTTAAATTATCTCCATAATCTACACGCGATGTAAATCTCATGAACTCTTGCTTGGTGGTATCAGGACTAGTAAAGGTTAAGCTTACCCAATTATCTTTATAAGTTAATTTTGATCCTAGATCCTTTCCATCACTTTTTACTTTTGCTTTTGACTTGCTTCCAGAACCAGAAATTGAAACATCATATGTTTTCCCAGCAATAGTAAACGAATAGTTTCCACTAATATCTTTAATGTTCATGTCATTAATAACATTTTTGCCACCTTTTACCCAATTTTCATAAAGTGTAGTGCCTTTGCTAAAAATATCTCCTGAGGTAATTAAGAAGTTTGCATAAGCTCCATTTTTTAATGACCCAATTTTTCCTGCTTGTCCTAAAACTTGTGCTGGAACCGTTGTTAAAGCTTCTAATGCCTTAGTTTTATCTAAACCATATTCAATGGCTTTTATTAGATTTGCTTTAAGCATGTCAGGTGATCGTAATCCATCTGTAGTAAACGTGAATTTAATACCATTATCAGCCAAAGCTTTTGGGTTAGATGGTCTTTGATTCCATTCACGCATTGCAGATAGCTCCAAAACACTGGCTGCAAACCTATCTTCTACATCATAAGCTTTTGGGAAATTAACAGGTAATATATAAGTTGCATTTGTAGCTTTAATTTTATCAATACGTTCATATTCATCACCACCACCAACAATTACATATTGAGTGCCAAACTCATCACCTACTTTATCAACTCGTAATGCATTTGCTTTACTTCCTGCAGCAATTATTTTAACTAGACCTTTGTTAGAATTAAAAGCTTCTAATGAACGATCTTTAATAGTAATGCCTCCTTTAGCATACCAAGCAGCATCATGATTTACTTGTCTGATAAGCGCTAAAGACCCCATCAATGAATTTGGGTAAGCTTGTCCAGATTTAAGACTTTTACTCAGGGATAAATAAGCTGCTGACTTATCGCTTAAAATACGTTCAGCGTCTCCACCTTCGCTAGAAAGCGCAACCAAGGCTCCAGTGCCTCTCATAATACCATCTTGTAAATGTGTGTTTACAACACCAAAACCAGCTTTTCGTAAAGCTGATGCAGCTTTTGTATCAAATTTAAAATAATCAACTGCATTTTGTTCTGGTCTGATGTGATCATTCCAATAGAAACCTTCTCTTGATGCATCGTACTGACGACTACGACCAAATCCACCTCCACCTTGACGTTTTGGTTTTTCTACTCCAAAAGCGGAGTATAAATCAATAAAAGAAGGATAAATACTTTTGCCAGAGACATCAATAACAACTGCATTTGCAGGAATACTTACTGAAGCTCCAGAAGCAACAACTTTTCCGTCATGGATGAGTAGTGTGCCTTTGTCAATAATCTGTGTTGGCGTTACATAAATTTTAGCATTTGTAAATGCTGTATAATTTGTGTTTTCAGATTTCACGCCATCGTTTTTCGGAAAATGCTCTTGTGCGACAAGTGAAATTGTGCACATAAGCATCATTAAAATAAGATACTTTTTAGTCATATTTTGGTTGGTAAAAAATTAGAATTTAAAAGTAATGAATTATAATCTTAATAAAATGTATTAAGTTTTTTTTAACTTTTACAGCTGTTTGTCTTTAAAGTAATTTACAAATAAAGCAACTGCATAACTATAGCTCTCAATTCCCTTATCTTGATTGTTTGCTTTTAAAAATGTGTTGTATGATGTTTTGAAAAGAGGCTCAAGAGGGTTTTTATAAGAGCTCCAAAACTCATAGGACTCTTGATAATTTTTTAAGATGCCTTTGTTTATTTTTTTAAGAAGGCTCTCATATAAATTTTGATCACGTTTATAAACCTCGTTTATACAATGGCGAAGCGCGAATATAAAACCTGAATATTTAAAGTAAATATCATCATTATTAATAACTGCAAGACAACCAATAAAGTTTGTTTCATTTTCTGCTGCATATCCAATTTGATGCGCTTTTTCATGACAAATAGTTGTAGGATATTTGCTTAATGGAATAAGCCCATCAATATGTGCCTCATTGGTTAGAGGATTCATATAACCACTAAATCCCATATATGTTAATGGTAAACTGTATAATGATAGTTTAGTGCTTGAAGGATTGTGCTTTAATTGAGGATGAATTGTCGCAAGTTTTTTATAACCATCATCTGACATTGCTAGTAATTCTCTTTTTGAAAAAGGCATTACAACCTTTATCGTGTCATTATTAGTAATTGAATGATGTATGGTGTTTGCCTTTTCGATTAATTTTTCTGCTACGTCTTTTAATTCTTCTGTATTATAGGTGTTTTTAATATTTAGTGATTGGTGAATTGGTAGCCTATAATAATTCATTCCCCAAAATAAATGGAATGCAAAATAGATCAAGCTAAAAGCGGTAAGTACGTCCAAAAACCAATTTTTAGGATCCTTTAAAACACGTTTTCTATTCTGTAATAACCATCTAATAATATAAATTCCACCAGCAGTATAAAATAAGTCACCAATTGAAAAAGGAAGCCAACCAAAAGCATAACGTAAAGCTTTGGAAGTAAAGCTGTACATTCCGTTACTGTAGTATGTTTCAATAAATTCAGGATAATGACTAAGCCATTTAATGATTAAAATTTGAGGAATTATACTAAAGGCAAGTATGATTTTTTGAGTCTTAGACATAACTCAAAAATAGCAAATTGTTTTATAAAACGTTGTTGTGAATGGCTACCTTTGTGAAACTTTTAATATACAGTTATGAATTTAGAAATAAGAAACCTTGAACCAAAAGCCCTTTGGAATAAATTTGCAGATCTTAACGCTGTACCAAGGCCATCAAAAAAAGAAGAGCGTGTTATTGCTTTTATGAAGGACTTTGGGACAAACCTTGGTTTGGAAACAATTGAAGATGAAGTAGGAAATGTTATTATTAAAAAGCCAGCAACTTCAGGAATGGACGATCGGAAAACCATTGTTATGCAATCGCATTTAGATATGGTTCATCAAAAAAATAACGATACAAATTTTGATTTCGACACACAAGGCATTGAGATGTTTGTTGAAGGTGATTGGGTAAAAGCAAAAGGAACAACGCTTGGAGCTGATAATGGACTAGGAGTAGCCACAATAATGGCAATTCTTGAAAGTGACACTATTAGATCGGA